>ENA-OWZU01000461-OWZU01000461.1-human-gut-metagenome-genome-assembly--contig:-NODE-461-length-12567-cov-21.747283_pt1 | contig 12567 bp, 14 predicted proteins | sample MGYA00249263_ERZ652121 | MGnify/ENA primary metagenome ERZ652121 (study PRJEB26925, sample SAMN05827113) | human gut metagenome | biome: ENVO:2100002; feature: ENVO:00000062; material: ENVO:00002003... | reverse complement strand
GGGTCAAATTTCCTATTTTTTCATAGGTCAAGGCGGACTTGTCCGCTTTTCTTACTTGTAGTTGAATAAGTGTGTCTTAGCATTTTTTGTTTACTTTTTCTTGGTGGCTTCAACTTTCGCTACACGTTTTGGTAATTTCACTTGGAAACAAACCCCTTTTGGTTGCACATCTTTGACGATGATTGTCCCTTTGTGTTCGGTGATGATTTGTTTGGCAATTGCTAGACCTAAGCCGTAGCCGCCAGTTTCTTTCGAACGGGAACGATCTTCACGATAAAACCGATCAAAAATATGTTCTTTGTCATGATCTGAAATCGACGGTCCGGTATTTTGAACTTCGATTTGCCATTCCTTATTTATCGTACTAATAAGCTTGACCGTATCACCACTATTGGTATACTTCAATGCATTATCTAACAAAATCACGATTACTTGGTGCATCTTTTTCTCATCAAATATCCAAGTAATATTGGGGGCGACTGTCGATTCATAGACAAATGTTTTTTGATCGAGTTCGGCCATTTCTTGGAAAGGCTTCATGAGATTTGTCAGGAAAGTTTGGACTGTGATTGCTTCGTCATGCAAAGTTTGTTGATTGGAGTCGTTACGAGCGATGACGAGTAAATCATTGGTCAATCCTGTCAGGCGTCTTGTTTCCGTCAGTGCTTGCGCGATACTTTCGGATTCTTCGATAATCGTACGGTTCGGCTTTGTAAATAAATGTTGCAAGCTATTTTGAATAATTGTTAAAGGTGTGCGTAATTCATGAGAAGCATTTTCTACGAATTCTTGCTGTTGTTTCCAAGAAGCTAAGATGGGCTTCATGGAGAGACTAGAGAGATAGTAACTCACACCAATCGAAAGGAACCAAAAGAGAACCATGCACAAAATTAAAATCACTTGAAAATTAGCTAACGCTGAACGAATTTGATTGGTGTTGGCCAAAATTTGGACATAGGCAACTTCACTATCTTCGTCACTTGTATTCTTTAAAGTAACTGAATGAAAGACAGAAGTGTTGTCCGAAGCAGTATCTTGTAGCTCAATCGTGTCGATAGCATCTAGTGATTTGGTATTCAAAGATAGATTTTGAAATTGGGTAAAGCGGCCACCTAATGTATCGGTATTTAAAATTTCACCGTCTTTGGACCAGAGAATGACTTGGGTATTGAAATTATTACTCATGCCACCACGAAAAGGGGTGGATGATTTACTCATGGTATTTTTGTATGACGGATCTTGTTGCTCGTAGCGTTCTAGCTCTAGCTGCACAATCGGGGAACTGATACTTGTGGAGTTTAAGACATCATCTGTTTCGCGATAAGCGGAAAGATGAAAGACGTTTAGAACAATCAATCCAAGAGCGAAAAAAATCAAGGCGAACGCTAGCACATTCATCAAGAAAAAACGAATCCGATGTTTCTTTGACAACTCTTTATTCATTTGCACCTGCTCCGGCTAACATATAACCAACATTTCTTAAAGTTTGTAGGTCTTTATCAATTCCCGTTGTCCGTAAGTGCTTACGTAGATTACTCATGTAGACTTCAACCACGGTCAATGTCGTAGCAGAATCAAATCCCCATATACGGTCGAAAATTTGTTCTTTCGTTAAAATGACGCGTTGATTTTGAATGAAGTAGACTAACAGTTCAAATTCTTTCCCTTGGATCGGTAAGACTTCGCCATTATACGTCACTTCTTTGGTATTTAACGAACAGGTCAAGTCTCGATAGACCAATGAATTTTCATCAAATAATCCTAATGAGCGTTTGAGTAATGATTTTACACGCATGGTTAATTCTTCACGGTAAAATGGTTTTGTTAAATAATCATCGGCGCCTTTTTCAAAACCGGTAATCTTATCCTCTAAGGCATCCTTTGCGGTTAAGATTAAGACGGGGGTTTGAATATTTTGCTTCCGCACTTGTGCAAGTACTTCATAGCCATTCATTTCAGGCAACATTAAATCTAAAATAACTAAATCATAAATATTGGATTCTAATTCAAATAACCCTTCACTACCCGTGTAGACTTGGGTGACTTCACCAAGGGGTTCAATAATTTCTAAAATATTTTCAGATAACACAGCATCATCTTCTACTACCAATAATTTAATCAATTTTTTCACCTCTCCCATATACTGTCGATTGTAGCATGTCCAACTAAAGATAACCTTAAAAAGATGAATCTAGGATATTTTTTACAAAAAAAAAGGAAGTGTGACAAAATTCTGTCACACTCCTTTTTTAAAGTCAGCTAGTTTGAAAACTGTAGCTATCGGGTGCGATTCTACGCGCATCGCACCACTCACGAACTGAACCGGTAAAATATAATGGCACAGTTCGTGTTTGCGCGGTAGTTTTACTACCAGTCATGGCATAGAGCGTCGTTAACTCTGATTGCCATTGTTGGACGAGTAGGATTGTTTCATCGAGCCCTTTCGTTAACAAATGAGTCAAAATAGTTCCTGAAATGCCGACTGCATTGGCACCTAATGCTAATGCTTTGAAGATATCGTATGCCTGGCGTATGCCGCCAGATGCGATGAATTCATATGGATAAGGGACTTCATTAGCTTCTAGTAGCGATTGAACCGTCGAAAGACCATATGAATCCAAATAGCCAAACTCTCTTTTTTTTCGGCGAGCATTTTCGATTTGGGTAAAGCTAGTGCCCCCTTGGCCGGAGACATCGATGCTGGTGATACCGCAGTCGATGAGCTGTTGGATGGTTTCACGGGTCATACCAAACCCAACCTCTTTCACAATCACGGGAATGTAAAGGGTGCTAGCAATCTTAGCGATATCTTCTAACCAATAGCGAAAATCACGGTCTCCTTCTGGCATGACAAGTTCTTGAGGTGCATTCACATGGATTTGCAAGGCATTGGCCTCAAGTAAATCGATGGCTTGCTGTGCTTGCTCTAGCGAACTCCCTGCACCAACATTGGCAAGAATCATGCCTGTGGGGTTGGTTTTTCTTACGATTGTGAAGCTATCTTGGACAGACGGATCCTTCAAGGCAATCGAGACCGATCCTGTTGCCATCGCCAAGGATGTTTCACGAGCAAGCGTGGCTAATTGCTCATTGATTTGCTTGGTCTTTTCACTGCCACCGGTCATCGCATTAATAAAGAAGGGGGTCTTCAATGGCAAACTAGCCATTTCCGAGGTGATCGAAATGTCATCTACAGCCACTTGCGGAAAGGAACGATGGATAAGATGAACATGATCAAAGTCGGATGGACGATCTTTATGAAAGGCTTTGGCTAGTGAAACATGTTCGTCTTTGCGATTCATTTTTTTCCTCCTCGATAATGATAGACGTGCAGTGGTAAAGGAATGATGTCTGCTTTTTCCCAGGCACTCATCAAAGGTAAGATACCGGTTCGTTGGTCAGCAATCACGATGCCACAATCCCCGCCACCAGCTCCGGATGACTTCGCTGCACCCCCGCAAGAGATAGCTAACTGACACAGCTTTTCAAGCGAAGGCGTTTCGATGATGACCCCAGTAATCTGAGATAGATTGGCTAGTAGTTCACGATTTTTTAAAATCATGCGTTTGATTGTCGGAACATCTTCTTCCATAAAAGCATCGATCAGAGTTTGCACACAGTCTTTGCTTTCATCTAAAAATTGTTGGTACAGTTTTTGCTTTTCTCCGCGCGATTGCGAGACTTGGTCGACCAAATCAGATGTCGAAGCAGGACTACCTGTCCAGCCAATGACTAGTCGTAAATTTTTCGGTGTTGGTAATGGTTGAATCGTGAGCATGGGCCAAGGTTCAGCTAAGAGATGTCCGATTGGCCATTTTTCTTGCTTATCTAAGACCCATTTATGATCAAATGTCGAAAAAGCAATCCAACCACCATATGAGCTAGCGGCGATGTCGCCACAAGAGCCATTTCCTTGCACGGCCAAGTGAGCCAGCGCTGAAATCTTGAAGACCGTCAGCTGATCCATCTCCAAATCATAAAACAAATTCAAGGCCTTAACGGTCGCCACAGTCACCGCACCACTTGATCCAAGACCGTATTTACGTCCATTGGAATTGTCTAATTCACTCGTCACTTTTAAGTCATAAAAGGCAAGTAAGCGACCTTTTTCAGCCGCATATTTTTCTGTTAAGCGAATCGCTTCTAAAATATAGTGAAAGGGATTTTCCCGATGATCCAATACCAGTTCACCATTGCGACGCGTCCATCGAATGGGTAGATCGCTGTACTGTTGGGAGTGAATGGTGCCACTTTTTGTCGCAGCTTCGATTTTTACGGTGATAAATTGATCCACAGCGACGATGACAGCTGGGTAACCAGGCTCGACAACGGCGTATTCACCTGCAATGTATAGTTTTCCGGGTACAGAAACTTCAATCATTTTGTCACGTCCATTTCTAAAAGTTCGATTCCTGGGCCAGCGTATGCGACAACCATTTGCTGGTCGGAAAAAGTAGAAGACAATGCTTCAAAAATTGCAGCAACATCTTTTTTCTGGCAAAGGACTTTGACATTCGGGCCAGCATCCATTGTAAAGTAGCAAGGCAAGCCTGCTTGACGAATCGAGCGCACTAGATTCATCGCACGCAAACTATCTGGTGACCAGTACGTAAATGGAGGGACGGCAGCCAGTGTCGTTGCGTGCATTTTTAAGGCATTGGCTTCCATGACAGTCCCTAATTTTTGAAAATCATGATGCTGGATAGCCTCTTTTGCGATGTGTAGGTCTGCCTGAGCTTCTTTGACCCACTGTGGGTAAAATGCTGAAGTCTCGACTGTTCGCTGCATGCCTTCGCGGCTAGAGACGTCTTTAGGCTGATCGTTAATCAAGAGAAAAATCATTGCTAGCTCTTGTTCCCATCCTTGGGCATCAACCGGTAGGGCGTAGGAGGTCTCATCTGAGTCACCACGATCCCATTCTACAAAGCCACCAAAAATACTCCGGCAGGCAGAGCCAGAGCCGCGTCGTGCTAGCTTGGACAGTTCTTTAGGTGCAAGATTAAGGCCCAGTGCTTGATTGCAAGCACCGGCTAAGGCAGCAAGCCCGCTAGCCGAAGAAGCCAGTCCAGCAGCTGTCGGAACATGATTGTGGCTACGAACGACAGCAAAAAACGGGCAGTTGGCCCGTTCACGGACTAAATTCAAAAAAGTAGTGACTTTTTTTGTCGCTTGTTCAGACTGCTTCACACCATCAAGGTAAAAACAATCCTTCGTGGCTTCTTCAGTAAATAGCACCTCGGTCTCGGTGTAAAATCCATCTAATGTAAGTGACAAACTATTGTTTTTCGGTAGAATCAGCGCTTGATTTTCTTTCCCCCAGTATTTAATTAAAGCAATATTTGTATAGGCACGTGCCTTTCCCTTAAACATATTGATAAACTCCCAATCCTTGTAACCAAGTATCTTTCACCCCAGCTACTTTTAATTTTTGGCCAATCCGTTCAGCGTCTTCTTTGCTTTTTGTCAGGACAATAAAGCAACCCCCGCGACCGCCACCAGTTAACTTGGCACCTAATGCTCCTTCTGAGAGAGCAAGACGAATGTATTCATTTAACGTTGTATTGCTGACATGTAATGAAGCAAGACGTAAGTGGGCTTCAGTCATCAATAAACCTAATTCTTCCGGTCGATTGCCCATGATGGATTTTTGTGCCCGTTTGGTTAAGCGCCCGATTTGTTGCAAATGATTGCCAGTAAATGCTTGATCGACTTCATGTAATTGGGCGACGGACTTCACCGCTGCCCGAGTTTGGCCCTTAATTCCTGTATCTGCAACTAAAAGATACGCATCTAAATGCAAAGGAAAGGACGTAATTTCTTTATTTTTACGGAAAAAAATAGGGTGGCTACCACTCGTCACAGCAGCGTCGATACCACTTGGATTTCCGTGAGCAATTTGTTCGGAGTAATTGACATAAAAAAGTAGCTGCTCCTCTGTCAAATCGCGCTCTTGCCAATCAAAGAAGGCGCGCGTAATCGCGACAGCAACAGCAGCACTAGATCCCATGCCTCGTTCTGCCGGGATGGTGCTATCAATTTGTAGCTGAAAGTCAGGAGTAACTAGTTCCTTTTGTAAGCGGGTAGTCAATGCACGCACATTGGCTAATGCTTCTGGTATATTGGAAAGACTGCCAGAATGATAGCTAGAGGTCAATTCATTCCCTGATACTGATTCAGATACGCTGGCTCTTATTTTGGTGCCAGTGAATGGAAAGGCAATTGCTGGCTCGCCGTAGACCACTGCATGTTCTCCCATCAGAATAATTTTCCCTGTTGCTTCACCCATACCCACGTCTCTCATAATTCTCCTCTTTCAATTTTGTCATATCGAGTAAACCTAGGCTTTATTCTACTAGATTCTGACTGATACGTTAAGCTTTCCGCCTCTTTTTCTTAAAAAAAATCCCTTTTCTTAAGAAAGAATTTTAATTTTTTGTCTCTTTCTGTCATTGCTTCCCGTTTTTACATGCGTTATAGTGGATAGGTTGAAAAAAGTAGAAGAGAAATATGGAGGGGTACAATGATTGTATTAGCAGGGACAATCGGTGCTGGCAAATCCAGTTTGACAGCCATGTTGTCACATCACTTAGGTAGTGTAGCTTTTTATGAATCAGTAGAGGACAATGAAGTATTGCCTTTGTTTTATGCCGAGCCACAAAAATATGCATTCTTATTGCAAATTTATTTCTTGAATAAGCGATTTGATAGCATCAAACGTGCGCTTTCACATCCTGATAATGTCTTGGATCGATCCATTTATGAAGATTCACTGTTGTTTCATTTGAACGCTGATCTCGGTCGTGCCACGAAGACTGAAGTAAAGGTGTACGATGAATTATTGGCCAATATGCTAGAAGAGTTGCCTGACATTTCGCAAAAGAAACATCCGGATTTATTGGTCCATATTCGTATTTCATTCGACACAATGTTAGAGCGGATTGCCAAAAGAGGGCGACCTTATGAACAAATCGCCCACGATCCTAGCCTGTATGACTACTATCAAGAGCTAAATAAGCGATACGATCAATGGTATGACGCCTATGATGCCAGTCCTAAAATGCAAATCGACGGCGATGCCTTGGACTTTGTCGAAGATACGCAAGCAGCGCAAACCGTGCTGAAAACTATCGAGCAGACGTTAAAACAAATCAGAGCATAATGAACGGAGCCAGACTATTTTTGGCGTATCTGAATACTATAAAAAATCAGAAAATCCAAAAGTTTGAAAAACAACTTCTGGATTTTTTTAAAACAAAATGCTTTGCAAATGAATTTTTTTGCAGTATAGTTGACTAGTCAATTGTTGATTAGTCATATAAAGGAGGGCCACGATGGATTTAAGAGCAGTCAGTAAATTGTTGTATCAATTAAAGCTTGCCACACAAGAGACGACGACTAAGTTTGAGCGGGAGACTGGATTTAGTATCACGCGCTATGAGTTGTTGTTGTTTTTACAAGAACAAGGTGAATGCACGCAGACTGTTTTGCAAAATGAATTGCAGATTGATAGTGCAGCCGTCACTAGGCATCTGAAATTGCTCGAAGAAAAAGGATACGTCGTTCGCAAACGCAACTCAGAAAATAACCGCGAAGTATTCGTAAAGCCCACGTCAAAAGCGCTCACTGATTTAACGACGTGTCAAAACGAGCATGAACAGACCCAAGCAAACTTGTTGCCCTTAGATGATCAAGAGGGGGCCGCTTTATTAGAACTATTAACAAAATTAGTGAAATGAAAGAGGAAACAAACATGACAAACGAACAAACATTTTCAGATATCGTATTCGGTAGAAAGTCCGTACGTGTCTACGACGAAACGTACAAAATCTCACACGAAGAAATGTTAGCGATGATTCAAGAAGCAACGACCGCACCATCTTCAGTAAATATGCAACCATGGCGTTTTGTGGTCGTAGAAAGTGACGAACAAAAAGCCAACTTAAAACCATTGATTCGCTTTAACACACGTCAAAATGATACCTCATCAGCGATGGTCCTAATTTTTGGAGATATGGCGTGTTACGAGCTTGGGGAAGAAATTTATGATCAAGCAGTTGCGGAAGGAAAAATGCCAGCTGACGTGAGAGACCAACAACTTGCAGCAATTATTCCTTACTATAAAAACTTTACAACCCAACAAATGAACGATGTTGTCAAAATCGATTCAAGCTTGGCTGCGATGCAATTTATGCTAGTGGCTCGCGCACACGGCTACGAAACCAATCCAATCGGTGGCTTTGAAGCAGATCAGTTAGCAGAAGCGATGGGACTAGACAAAGAGCGCTACGTACCAGTCATGATTTTATCTATTGGGAAAGCCAAAGAAGAAGGTTATTCATCTGTACGTTTAGCAGCAGAAAAAATTACCGAATTTAAATAAATAAGGGGAGAGAATGATGAAAGTAATTCAAGCAACTTTTTTTATTAAAGCAGAAAAAAGAGAGGCCTTTTTAGCAGATATCTTGCCACTTGTTGAAGCAGCACGCAAAGAAGCCGGCTGTATTGATTATCAATTGTATGAATCATTTGAAAACAAAAATCAATTTGTCATGATTGAACAATGGCAAGACCAAGCAGCAATCGAGTCTCACAATCAACAGCCTTTGCTGCAACAATTGTTTCAACATATGCCTGACTATGCCGCACAAAAAACGAGCATTCTCACATTTGATAAGGAGGCGTAAGGATGTCTACGTTAACTTCGATTTTAGTTGTCCTTGTTGCACTTGAATTTTTCTATATCATGTATTTGGAAACAATCGCGACTAGCTCTGATGCGACCAGCAGAGTCTTTAACATGACCAAAGATGAGCTAAATCGCCCATCTGTCCAAACGCTTTTCAAAAATCAAGGGGTATACAATGGCTTGATCGGTTTCGGTTTATTGTACAGCGTCTTTATTTCTGGGGCATCGCTTGAATTGAGTCGTCTATTGTTGGTATACATCATTTTGGTTGCTTTATATGGTAGTTTAACAAGTGACAAAAAAATTATTTTGAAACAAGGTGGATTAGCGATACTTGCGTTGATTACAACATTTTTTTAAGTGAACTAGTCTTACAGTGAATTTGAATTTTTAAACAACGATCTTATTCCGAGTTTCTATCGGCGTGAGGCCGTTGTTTTTTTACTGAAAATAATTGAGCAACTGTTGTTAAACTAACAGATATGTAAGGTAGCTAGTTTTCATGATCTTGGCGTAGAAAGACGCACACTCCCATGATAAGATAAATAAAATGGCTTACATTTTATTAAATTTAAAAGAGGTGGAGTATGAAGAAAAAGTGGCTAATTTGGGGTTCAGTTTTAATCGTATTGCTTGGAGGAGCAGGAATTTGGTATGGAATAAAATATGGAGGATCTTCTGATTCAAAAGCAAATACACCTTCAAAAGAAGAGTTGGAGATTACTTATTTTGATGTTCCAGAAATGGATCAAGTGTATATTAATGGAAAAGTCCAACCAGAACAATCGCAAGCATATATATTGGGGGAAGAGAAAAAAAGTGTTCCAACTCTAAAGGTTCAAAATGGACAAGTAGTAGATGCTGGGACGGTCTTGTATGAAGTTGAAGATCCAGCAGTGACAAGCGAGATTGAAAATCAAACGAATGCCTTAACAAGGCAAGCCAATCGAAAGAACACCTTATATGGAAAGTGGAACCGAGCCATTGATCAATGGAAAAAAACATCTGTAGATGAACGAACTACAACAAAAGAAGAACTGGATAACCAATTCCAAACAGAACTAGATACCATTTTAGAAGAAGAACAATATATTAATGAAACACTTGCTGATTTAAACGAAAAGCAAATTATCCAAACAACGGCTGATTTTAAAGGAAAGGTGGCTATTCCAGAAGTAAAAGAAGCCAATACACCAATCATGCGACTGATATCCGAGACATTGTATGTTGCTGGTACAGTGAACGAAAAAGATTTGGAAAAAATTCAAGTGAATCAAAAAGCCAATTTAACGATTGTTTCAAATGGCACAACACTGTCCGGTCATATTCAATATATTGATGCCAATCCGCCAGAACAAAATAGTGAGGCTAGTGGAGATGGAGGTCAAGCCACCAATTTATCTAGTTACAAAGTGAAATTAAGTATTGACGAACCTGAAAAAGTGAAAAATGGGTACCATATTCAAGCAGCTATCAATGTGGGAGAGGAAACACCTATTTTTATTCCGACGGCAGCTATTCATCAAGAAGGAGAAACTAGTTATGTCCTTGTCAATGACTTTGGTTCAGTGATTCGTAAAGCCATTGTCCTAGCCGAAGAAGAGGGTGAGACAACGCACATTGTTTCAGGATTAGAAGCAGGCGATCGCATCATTGTCTCGTCTAAAACGGAAGTAAAAGAAGGGGATGTCATTGATACAACATCCACTGATATAGAATAGGGGGAGAAAGCGATGGAAAATAAGCAAACTCCTCTTATCGAAATGACTGGTATGAACAAGTATTTTACGATGGGCAAAGAACAATTGCATGTGCTAAAAGAGTTAGATTTAACTATTTATCAAGGTGAATTCATTATGATTATGGGTAAGTCAGGCAGTGGTAAAACAACATTGATGAATATCATTGGCTTCCTTGATCGAGCGAATAGTGGGACCTATTGTTTTCAAGGGAAAAATGTTTCTACATTAAATGAAAATACCAAATCTAGTTATCGCAATCGGCATTTGGGGTTTATTTTTCAACAATTTTTCTTGATTCAATCTTTAAATATTCGTCAAAATATTGAGTTGCCTTGTGTGTACGAAGGAAAGAAAAACCGCAAAGAGCAACGAAAATTATCAGAATCACTTCTTGAAGTAGTCGGACTTGCAAGCAAAAAAGCAGCAAAAGTGACGGAATTATCAGGAGGACAGCAACAAAGAGTAGCGATTGCACGAGCATTGGTGAATGATCCGGTGTTAATTATGGCAGATGAACCAACTGGGGCCTTAGATACGGAAACAAGTCGCGATATTATGGAATTACTAACGGACCTGAATCAAAAAGGAAAAACAATTGTCATGGTGACGCATGACGAAGATTTAAAAAAATACGCAACGCGCGTCATTCATATGAAAGACGGTCGCTTCGAAACAGAGGAGGTTATCTCTCATGATTCGAAATCTTATGATAACAACCTTGCTTAGCATTCGAGCACATAAATTACGTGTGTTCTTGACGATGATTGGTATTATCATTGGTATCGCTTCAGTAGTTGCCATTTCCACTTTGGGAGAAGGAATGAAAAAACAAGTCGTGGATGCCACCAATAAGAGCTTGTCAGCCAATGAATTAAAATTAAAGTATATTCCTAGTGACCAATCGGAAGAAGAATACACATTTAATGATGGAACAGAATTTTCTTTTAGCAAAGTTGATATGAAACGTGTTCGTGATATTGAAGGAGTTGAGACCATCTATCCACTCTATGATAGTGGCATGGGAAGTGGTGTCATCGATGGGATGCTAGATTATTTTGGGTTACAAGCCTACCTGAATATTGCACCTAACCCTGGTGCAAATGAGGTTGTTTATGGTCGAGATTTTCGTTCCTCAGATAGTGGAAAAGATGTTATTTTGCTCAGAAAAGATATTGTTGAACAACAATTAGGTGATACGATAACTGCTGAAGAATTGGTTAACCAAGCGGTATCGATAGGCGGTAGAATGTTCAAGGTTATCGGTATTCTCCCAGCGTTTGACTATGAAAATGCAACGATGACAACTGACTGGAATCTAGCACAGAGTAACTTTGTACCCAAAGATGCGTACAATGAGCTGACCCAGTCAAAACCAATCACTACGATTGTTTTCAAACTAAAAGAAGGCACCAATCGGCAACAAGTGATTGATCAAGCAACTACCATTTTAATGGAGGCGCATGAAGAAATTCAAGGTGCCTTTGGCGAAGACAATCAAGAAAAGAAAAACATGGAACAAATTCAAGCATCAATCGGAAGTATGACAATGTTTTTGATGGCTATTACAGCCATATCTCTCTTAGTAGGTGGGATTGGTGTAATGAATATTATGTACGTATCTGTCACCGAACGAAAACGAGAAATAGGGATTCGAAGAGCCATTGGTGCCAAACCAAGAATGATTTTATGGCAATTTTTACTTGAATCGGCGTTTATCACGTTATTAGGTGGCTTTCTTGGAGTAGCATTAGGATATGGTTTATCGGTGATTATTGGTGGCTATATTGATATAACCCCCGTCATGACAGTACCAATCTTTGCTATTTCAACAGGAGTTTCAACACTGACTGGACTTATCTTTGGCATTATCCCTGCATTTAGTGCAGCGAGAATGGATCCAATTAAAGCAATTTATCAATAAGTACAGTCATCTATAATTTGGTGAATGGCAAATTGTTGAGCAAGTTGCAAAACCGATAATTAATAGTCTACGTCTTTTTTGATACAAAATAAGACGTAGACTATTTAAAGAACGATGGCAAGAAAATGAATTTTTTTCGGCCGTTTCTTGAAGAATGAACAAAAATTGCTTAATTGCAATATCAAATGCATAAAAAAATCAAAAAACCTTTATAGACA
>ENA-OWZU01000459-OWZU01000459.1-human-gut-metagenome-genome-assembly--contig:-NODE-459-length-12589-cov-17.159247_pt1 | contig 12589 bp, 14 predicted proteins | sample MGYA00249263_ERZ652121 | MGnify/ENA primary metagenome ERZ652121 (study PRJEB26925, sample SAMN05827113) | human gut metagenome | biome: ENVO:2100002; feature: ENVO:00000062; material: ENVO:00002003... | reverse complement strand
TGACGTCGAGTCTCGTGGGCTCGGAGATGTGTATAAGAGACAGGTTCATAACTATATTTACAATAGCACCCGTTGTAACTGATATTGTATAATACTTTGTTTTATTAGTTGGTAATAGATATTGATCCCCTAACACACTTCCCCATCCCATAAAAATGATTATTATACTTAGAATCGGTATCAGTTCACCTGTTACTAAAAATTGACTACCAAAAAACCACACAGAAAATTTTGGCGCAATTGCAGATAACCCAAATGCCATAGGAAAACATATAGCACTAACAAAATCGAATGAATTAATCAAGTATTTCTGGATTTTTTTTAAGTCTCCACGAGAATAAAGATTTGCCATTCTTGGAAGCATTACTGTACTAATCGATGTGGCAAATGTCAAAACTATTTTTATTATTTTATCTGCATTTTCATAATAACCCACATTTTGAATATTCGTTAAATAACCAAGCATTGTTTTATTTAACACAAAATACATTTGCATTGCAATTTGAGGTATAAATAATGCAATAGTCGGACCTAAATGTCTAATAACATTTAAGCTTTTAAATGCAGGCTTTCTTATAAATTTTGATAAACTACTCCATAAAACTAGATTTCCTAATAAAGTTGAAATCGCTAAAATACAAATATATAATCCTATATCATCTTGTGTCTTCACAAAAATAAAAATTGATAATAAAGATACTATTTTAATTATTATATTCCGAAGAACTATTTTTTTAAATTCTTCCATTCCCATAAAAAACCAGGAGATATCTACACCAGCAGCAATAATTAGAATAGACTGATATAGGTAAAAACTTCTATAAGTTTGCACGTGGTACAAAAAAAACATAAATACTATATAACTCATCCCAATGGTAATAAATTTCAAGAAAGTGATTTCCCAAAAAGTTTTTGTCAATTTAGCTATATCTTCCCTTACGTATGCAACTGCTCTATTTCCATACATATTTACTCCTATACTGCCAAATAAAATAAAATAAGTTATTACAGAATTAGTATATGCATTTATTCCTATTCCTTCACTACCCAATACTCTAGATACATAGGGAATAGTTACTAAAGGAATAATCAATACAAATATTTGATACATTACATTATAAATATAATTTTTAATTACTTTCATATTTCTCCTTCACACATTACTTTTTTCCATCACCTTAACTTTTTTATCAATGAAAATCCTTGCATACATACTCTGTTTTTATCTAATAATCATATTAGAATTTATTAGTATCTGCTTAAAAAAACTACCCTAGATTAACTGGACTTGAGTCAAAATCTTGGACACATTTTGAGAGAATTTTTTCGAAATTTTAACAAGCAAGTATTACATCATTTTAATCAGCTTTCAAACCAAGACCATTTGATAGCTGATTGAAATGATGTAGTAAATCCACTGTGAAATTATCGCCAAAAAAGTATAGTAGGTAGGTCAGAAAGTTATGCCTGTAAGGCCAACTCTTCCATTTGATTTGGTGTTAACTAATTGATACTACTGTGGCTTCGTTTACGATTATAGAATCCTTCAATATATTGAAATATTACTAAACGAGCGACTTCAGAACTTTCATAAATTTTTGCTGGATGGACTTCTTCTTTTTTAGAGCGACATGAAACGATTCCATACCGGCGTTATCGTAAGGGCAATCTTTTCGACTGAATGAATGTTTAATTTCCAATTCCTTTAACTTATTTTTATAGGAATCGCTCGTATATTGAAACCCTGAATCTGAGTGAATAATCAAATCTTTTGTAAGTCTATGGTTTAAAAGTGCCTGATCTAACGTTTCAAGAACGAGCTCTTTCGTCATCTGTTTGCCAATTTTCCACCCGATAATTTTCTTCGAATGAAGGTCTTGAATAGTAGAAAGGTATGTCCAACCATCTTGTTTTGTATGGATATAGGTAATATCCGTTACTCATTTTTGATTGAGCGCTATTGTAGTAAAACCTTGAATTAAAGGATTTTCACATTCTTGAATATGGGTCTTGATTTGTTTGCCTGGTCGGTATTTCTTAACGCTGATAAATCGTAATCCACTTTTTTTCATTAGTCTCTGTACTCGTTTCAATGATATCGTTTCGCCATAATTAACTAGAATTTGATGGATTTTGGGTACACCGTAGATTCCTTTATTTTCAAGGAATTAGACGGCTTAGGTGTGCATTTTGCTTTTCTCATTTAGAACTTTTTCGATTAAGCCAACTGTAGTAGCTAGATCTGGCTACTTTTAATACACGACACATTAATTTTATATCGTGAGTATTTGAATTTAAATAAATAAAATCGAAGAAATCTTTTGTACTTACTTTTGAGCGAATATAGATAATGCTTTTTTTAGGATATCATTTTCTTCTTTCATACGGGCCATTTTTTTTCATTTTAAGAACATCAGCTAACTGCTCAACAGATTGACCTGATTGATAAAGTTCAACGGTCATCTTCTTTAATGTTTCATCAGCATTTTACTTCGATCTTATCATCTTGGACACGTCCTTTTCTTAGTAGTTACATTCTACCAAATTGTGTCCATGAAATCATCTTAGCACCAGAATATACTTCTAGCGACATACACAAGACACTCCACTAGAAAAATATTATTTGCATTTTTATACTATTTTACTCATAATCATTTTCTTCAATCAATTTATCTATTTTTTTTATTAGGTCATATGAAATATTACTATTTAATTTTCTAGCAAACATATATTTTGATTGTTCTATTTCAGAGAAAACATTTTCATTAAGAAAACTTATACTTCCTGAGCCTTTGGTATTATCTATTTTATTTTTTTTATGAATGAAACTACTGGTTATGTTATAAAGAATATTGGTATTATTCTTATAAAATCTATCATTACAATCTAATTCGTGATTTTTTAAATAAGTATAGTTATTCAGATTCCACTGACCAGAATATTGCTCCGCCTTTCCATAAGTCGTGCAATCCTTATATTTTGAATTAAAAATAATTGTATGAAAAAACATTTCATCGGGCGCAAAGGAGTGCTTAAAATAATTAATATATTTGGGATTAGCATCTATAGTTTCTAATGTATATCTTGCACATTCTAAAGTTATCGAAAACCATTGTGAACCATAATAAACTGGTTGTAGTTTTCCATTCAGTTCTACGTATTTCCCCTTCTTAAATATTTTTGAAAGTATGATCAAAAATATAGAGATTATTTTATTTGCTAATATGGTTTTATTACTAATTCTTATATTCCAATATTTTCTGATTTTAATTTCACAATGCTTACATTTATTATCCGATAAATTATACGCTCGAATTAGTTCTTTTCCTTTATTGTTATTAAAATAATTCTTAATAATATTTTTGGATTTTATTGTATAATCCGATCCTGAAAGAAATATCAAGTGCTGATAATCACTTTTAATTGCTGATTTTATAAGATTTATCATGGCAACAACCATTGAAAAGTCACCCCATATAACAGAAATCCGATCTTTAATATATATAATTTTTCCATTAAAATTATAATCAACATGATTTATAAAATCATCACTGTCAACTTTTTTATCTAAATGAACATAAACATCACTTTCTCCATCATCTATGTTTTTTAATATTCTTGAGAAATGAATAGGATCATTATGTACAAGAAATAAGTATGCTTTCACAATATAATCTCCCTGTTTTTGAACTTTTTAATACATTTCATTTGTTAAATTAAGTTGGACAACTCTTGATCATCTATGTAACTCAAGAATACCTCAATTTGGATTTGAGTCAATACCTCGGACACGATTTGTGAGAATTTTTTCGAGATTCCAGCGGGTGAGTATCTCATCGTTTCGACCAGCCGTCAAACCAAAACCGTTTGACCGCTGATCGAAGCGATGAAGTGGAAGCCCTGTGGAAATCTCGCCAAAAAAATGTAGGTGGTAGCTAGGAACTAAGCTTGCAATGCCAACTCCTCCATCTGATTTGGTGTTAAATAGTTGATACTACTATGGATTCGCTTTCGATTGTAAAATCCTTCAATGTATTGAAATAACGCTAAATGAGCAGCTTCAAAGTTTTCATACGCTTTTGATGGATAGACTTCTTCTTTTTTGAGTGAGGCGTGAAACGATTCGATGCCGGCATTATCGTAGGGACAGCCCTTACGACTGAAGGAGTGCCGAATGTTCAATTCATTCAGCTTTGCCTCATAGGCTTCGCTAGTGTACTGAGAACCCAAATCTGAGTGGATGATCAAGTTCTCGGAGGGTGTTTGGTGTAAGAGCGCATGGTCAAGGGTTTCGATAACCAATTCTTTCGTCATCTGCTTGCCAAACTTCCAACCGATGACTTTCTTTGTGTGGAGGTCTTGGATAGTGGAGAGGTAGGTCCAGCCATCTTTTAAGGTATGAATATAGGTAATATCTGTCACCCATTTTTGATTGATCGACGTAGTGGTAAAATCTTGGTTTAACAAGTTTTTACGTCCTTCACTTTTAACTTTCGCTTGTTTGCCAGGCTTGTACTTCTTGAGGGTGACTGAACGCAAGCCTAATTTTCTCATCAGTATTTGTACTTTCTTTAGGGACAAGCTCTCGCCACGGCCAACAAGAATCTTATGAATTTTGGGCGCACCATAGATCCCCTTGTTTTCAAAGTAGATTCCTGAAATCAAGCGGTTTAAGCGTTTGTTTTCTGATTGGCGCTTGGAAGGCTTCTTTTTCTTCCAGTCATAGTAGCTGGATTTCGGTGCTTCCAAAACGGTACACATTTGTTTTACGTCATGATCATGAACATTTGATTGAATAAATTCGAAGACATCACTCATTTTTACTTTTGAGCGAATATGGTTAAAGCCTTTTTTAGGATGGTGTTTTCCTCCTGCATGCGGGCCATTTCCTTTTTCATTGCTAGGATTTCTGCCTCAGTCATGCCGGTTGCTTCATTCTTTGTATGAAGCTTCTTCCAACGATAAATCGTTTGTGTAGCGATACCATATTGCTCTGCCAGTTCCTCGACCGATTGGCCAGACTGGTTTAAATCTAAGATCGTCTTCTTAAAGTCTTTATCAAACTTTTTATTGGCTTTTGCCATCGTGGACACGTCCTTTTCTTAGTAGTTAGATTCTACCAAATCGTGTCCATGAAATCATCCTAACATCAATTGGTGTTAGATAGTTTAAAGATTTTCTGGGAATATGATTTCGTTTAGTCGAAACAGCTTGAATAAAGGACTCATCTACTTCATTGAAGTCCATTTCTTTTGGTAAACCATCTCTACGCAATAGACCATTAGAGTTTTCGTTTAATCCACGTTGAGAAGGTGTGCCAGGGTCTGCAAAATAAATATCAATATCGTTTTGATTACTGATTTATTTCCAGTTTGAAAATTATTTTCCACAATCAAAAGTGATTGACTTAAATAGATTTTTGGGGACTGATTCAAACCACTTATTCAATCTGTTTTCAATGTCTAAAGCTTTTCTCCTTACGGGTTTTAAGGTGATAATCACTTTAGAGAGCCGTTCTACTAGCATTATAACAGCACTTTTGTGTTTATGACCAACGATGGTGTCGCCTTCTAGGTGGCCAAACTCTTGCGAAAAGTGATAGTGGTCGTTGTCTCTCTCATGAATCGAGCGACGAAAGGCCTGTTTACCACGTTTTTCTAAGTGACCATTTGGTTTGCGTTTACCCTTCATGGGTAACTCAGATCGGTTAAATATTTCTCGATCAAATAGGCGATAGAGCGCCCGAACAGAACAGGCAATTGGGTGATCTTCACGTCCAACGATACATCAGGTGTCCATCCTTGAGCCACCATTTTTTGAACATATTCCTTTTGACTTTCAGGTAGACGAGTTAAATGGCGACCACAATTCTTTTTATTTTCCTTGTATTGCCTATAGTAGTCTAGTGCGGTATTTCCCTTTTTCAAAAAGAGATAGACCTTATGGATCGTTTGCCTTGAACGTTTGAGTAATTGAGCACTCCTAGCAACCGATTTGTTGATTTTTGCATAAGATTCTATTAATACTAGTTCATCTGTTGTAAGATGAGTGTAGCACAAATGACTTTTTTAATTGTCTAGCTTAATTTTACAATCGGCGACATTAAAATAACTGATTATATTTTATAGTAAGTCAAAAAACAAATTACAGAAAAATATCTAAAAATCAAAAAAATTAAGCTTTAAACAACTCCCAATATCCCCTTTAATATCCACTTAGTATCTTCCGCACTTTGTACCTCAATTGTATCAATGCCTAGAGTCTTCACTGGATAATCATTTCCTCCAGGCTGCAATTTATCTCCAATAAATAAAATATCTTCTTTGGCTAGGCTAGTATGTTCCATTAAACGTTTCATTCCATAAGCTTTGTCGATTCCAGGTAATGTAACATCGATACTGGTTGCCCCACCAATTCCAACTTGGAGCCCCAATTCTTCCAAGACGGGGTTTATTTGGGCAACTATTGCTTTTCTTTTTTGCATGTCTGGATCCCATGCATGCTTCTCTTCTGGTGTCGCCCATTGACCTAATGCTGAAAACGTAACTTGTGAACCTCGATTTTCGATAATTTCACCTTTAGGATTTTCACACCAGTAACCTAACTCTTTCGCAGCTGTTTCAATGGAATTTTGAACTGTTTGAACTTGATGATCATTTAGGAAATAGGCATATTCTCTCTTGAATCCATCTTGCAAAATTTGTCCTTCTTCAGCGACACCATCTTTTCCTACGTAGTGCCATAATTGCGTGCCAGTTGTTGGCATAATAATGTAATTTTTTAGATTTACTTTATCAAAGGAACTTAAAGTATCGATATCGTTTTTTTTCATTACTTCCCAATTTGTTCCGGAAATAATACAAACTTGAAATTTATCTAACAGTTGTACGAATAGATGTGCCATTTCTTTATCTAGCGGCAATTTGGTAATATTAATCGTATCATCTTGATCAAATGCGATTAGTTTTTTCATAACTATTCTCCATATCTTTTAGTATGTGTTTAAAATTATTTTTGCAATGGTATCATAATCGTTTTTATAATTTGGCAATTGAAACTCATAGGTAGTTAATTTCATTAATATACTTTCAATATTTTCCAGTTCATTGACGGTAATTCCTATTGCCGATTTTCTATCTGTCAACTGTTTAATTAATAATTGATCTTCAGTCACATCTGGTCGTTGAATTAGTGCCATTGGTTTTCGAGCTAGCATAATTTCGGACAGTGTGCTCCAACCTGCTTTGGAAATACAATAATCGCTAGCCATCACATAATCTTGTGTATTTTTCGTCTCTTTATTTAAAATAAGGGAATTGTTTCCTCGAATATTTAATCCCTCTGTCGCAATAAAAAAATAAGGGAGATTTTCTACATTTAATTGCGTATCTATTCCAGAGTTACTGCCTCCAATTGATAAAAACACAATTGGTCGATTGCATGCTGCTTTGATTTTTTTAACTTCTTCGCGATGAAATTTTCTTGCAATCAATTCTACTTTTACACCGTTGGGAAATCGCTGCACCGTTGGCCGGTTTGCTAGCTCTAGTAAAATAGGAACGTCCACTTCTTCATATACTGATTGATAGAACTCAACAAGTTCAACAGGTAGTAGCGGTTCATATTGTTCAATCCATGTAAAACTAGCGATTAAAATGGAAGGGATACCCATTTTTTTTGATGCGGTAATAGCCCAAGGAACAATATCAATCACTGCTTTGGAAATTTGATAGTTTTGTAACAGTCTCATTCCATATAGTACTAGTTCATCAAAATGGTTTACATAGGTTCTAACTGCACTTTCAGTCGCATCCCTATCAACATCGAGTGAAAAAGCATTTAGCTTAAGTCCGATATCTGTATCAAAGTTGATTAGCGTGACTCTTTGAATAGCCACAATAGGCAACTCCGTTAGTAAATATTCTTTGGCAAGTTGATTGTGCTTCTCACTGCACACTAAAACAAGTTGTTCTTCTGTGGTTTCTAATAATTGCCTTATCACAGGAAGATTCCTCATTAAGTGTCCAAATCCGTGATTTGAAATAAAAAAACCAATGGCCATCTTCATTCTCCTATTCGAAGCGAGTGTCTCAAAAACTTTTTACATTTCATTGGGAAATTCATACTTAATCTTATCTTCTATCGTGATGTCTTTCCCAATTTGTACTTCTATCATCTCTAATTCAGTATGGGCAACTACCGTATGCTTGCAATTTGCTGGAATTTTCACCACATCACCTGCTCTTATTGCTAAAATCTCCTCATCTAAAATGACATGGCCTGTTCCGGAAAGAACTGTCCATACTTCATCTCGATGCTGATGACAATGATAATTCATTCTGTGTTCGGCCATTAACGTAACCTTAATAGTTAAACTTTCATCTTTGATATCTATTATTTTAAAACTACCCCATGACTTTTCAGCAAACATCACTCGGTCGGTCATTTTTTCTACATACGGTTTAATGTAGCTAGATTGTTCTTTATCAGAAATCAAAATTCCTTCAGGACTAGCTGCAATAACTACATCTTTAACACCCATGCAAAGGACAGGAATATCCAGTTCATTAATGACATGGGTGTTACCACAGTCGGCATTTTTATATACTTTTCCAACTGTTTGTTCATCCATCACTTCAGTTAATGTATTCCATGTACCTAAATCTTTCCATTCCCCTCGGTAACGCATCACCGCGATGTCTTCCTCTTTTTCAACCACTGCGTAATCAAAACTAATTTTTTCTAGATCCTCATACCGCCCGAACAAATCTTGATAGTCAGTAAAATCCATTAATTCCCGTGCTTTTTTGAGAACATAACCAATTTTATAAGCAAATACCCCACTATTCCATAAGGCTCCTTGAGAAATATACTTCTGCGCAATTTCAGTGGAAGGTTTTTCTTTAAAAGATTGAACAAATGATATCTTACTACCATCAGTCGGAAGAATATACCCATATTTTTCACTTGGATAGGTCGGTTCTATCCCCATTAAAACTAAGTTAGCCACACCCGAATTTGCGAGTAAATGTAACTCTTGTAGTGCCTCAAAATACGTATCATCCACATAAGGATCAACAGGACAAATAATCACAACCTCATCCTCTGACAAGCCCAAAACATCTCTTAGATAAGCGGTCGCAAGCACAATGGCTGGAAACGTATCTTTTCTTACAGGCTCTAACGAGATATTCATTTGCTCTCCCAACTGATGATGAATCGAGGATATCTGTGACTTCGATGTTGCAATAGTTATGGTCGCATCTTGGTCAGCATGTTTAATTTGTTTAAATACTCGTTGTACCATAGATTCATAAGCTTCATTTTCATCTTTAAATAACTTAATAAATTGTTTTGATCGGATATCATTTGATAGAGGCCATAATCGTTTCCCAGAGCCTCCAGAAAGTAATACAATGTTCATCTCAACGACTCCCTTAGTTACTGTCAGTTTATCTTTCCGCACGCATTGGATTAGTCAAAAAATCTTCATAGGCCAACTGAATGCCTTCCTTTAATTCAGTTTGGTACTGCCAACCCAATTGAGCGCTCTTCGAAACATCCAGTAATTTACGTGGTGTACCATTTGGCTTCGACGTATCCCATTCGATATTTCCTGTATATCCAATAACTTCTGCAACAATTTCAGTCAATTCTTTAATCGTTAATTCTTTTCCTGTACCAGCGTTAACTGTTTCGTTTCCACTATAATGATTCATTAAGAATACGCATAAGTTAGCTAAATCATCCACATAGAGAAATTCTCTTAAAGGACTACCATCCCCCCAGCACGTAACAGTTGTGACACCCGTTTCTTTTGCTTCATGAAAACGACGTATTAGTGCAGGTAGGACATGACTATGGGTTGGATGATAGTTATCATTTTTCCCATATAGATTTGTTGGCATGACTGAAATATAATCCGTCCCATATTGACGATTCAAATATTCACAATATTTTAACCCTGAAATTTTTGCCAAAGCATAGGCTTCATTTGTTTCTTCTAACTCAGATGTCAATAATGAGTCCTCACGAATGGGCTGAGGAGCCATACGAGGATAGATACATGAAGAACCTAAAAATTCCAATTTTTGGCAACCATTCTTCCATGCAGCATGGATTACATTCATTTCAAGAATCATATTTTCATACATAAAATCAGCAAGAGCTTCTTTATTCGCAACAATACCGCCCACTTTAGCAGCAGCCAAAAAAACATATTCTGGCTTTTCCGCTTCAAAAAAATCATTTACAGCGGCTTGATTTGTTAAATCCAGTTCCTTATGTGTACGTGTAATGATGTTATGATACCCTTGTTTTTCTAATTCACGTACAATTGCTGAACCAACCATTCCACGATGACCAGCAACATATATTTTTGCTTCTTTTTCCACCTTTATTCACACCTCTCAGCTTTCATTCAATTTACTTTGAAGCTTTCTCTTTTTTCGCAAGTTGGCGATCATGATTTGCCATAATTTGAACTAATTCTTCATAACTTGTTTTTTGCGGATTCCAGCCAAGCACTGTTTTTGCCTTTTCAGGATTTCCCCATAAATTATCAACATCTGTAGGGCGGAACCATTCAGGATTCACACATACAAGCATTTTACCAGTCTCTACATCATAACCTTTTTCATCCAATCCTGAGCCTTCCCAACGAATGGAAATGCCATTTGCAAAAAATGCTTTTTCGGTAAAATCACGAACCGTATGTTGCTCACCTGTTGCGATGACAAAATCTTCTGGCACATCATGCTGTAACATCAACCACATACATTCGACATAATCTTTTGCATAACCCCAATCACGTAAAGAATCCATATTGCCTAGCTCTAAATGATCTTGTAAACCTTCTGCAATCCGTCCCGTTGCAATAGTAATTTTACGCGTTACAAAATTTTCTCCACGACGTTCTGATTCATGATTGAACAAAATACCATTAACGGCGAACATACCATATGCTTCACGATATTCTTTTGTCATCCAAAAACCATATTGCTTCGCTACAGCATACGGACTATAAGGATGGAAAGGTGTCTGTTCATTTTGGGGAACTTCTTCTACTTTCCCATACAACTCAGATGTTGAAGCTTGGTAAATTCTAGTCGTTTTTTCAAGACCAAGAATGCGAACAGCATCTAATACGCGTAACACGCCTAACGCATCCACATCTCCAGAGTATTCAGGAACATCAAAAGACACTTGTACATGTGATTGAGCCGCCAAATTGTAAATTTCATCTGGCTTCACAAGACTAATGATTCGAATCAGTGAAGATGAATCTGTTAAATCCCCATCATGTAATTGAATTAGATGATCTGCTAACAAATGATCAATCCGAGCAGTATTTGAAATTGATGCACGACGTGTAATTCCATGAACTTCGTATCCTTTATTTATTAAAAGTTCTGCTAAATATGAACCATCTTGACCAGTGATACCTGTGATTAATGCTACTTTTACCATAGTTAAAAATACCTCTACTTTCTTATTACAACTTTATTTTTATTTAGTATATCGTATATAAAAAAATAAAAACCAGATTAAATTGAGGGATTTTAGCACAATATTGACTTTTTTTCTTCTTCAGTTAAACTAAAAAGAAAAAGGGAGGGACCCCTCTTTGATGAATGATAACTTGTTTCATGGATCGTTAGTAAGTACACAACGTATCCTATATACCGCCTCTGATTTTGCACGTGAAAATTTACTCTATCTACAGGAAACTGGGACTTTGCAAGCAAATAGTCCCCATACAAGTAGTCGTGAAAAATTGTCTTCTTTTTTGTTTTTTCTTGTAGAAGATGGAGAAGGAAAATTAGAGTATGAAGACATTACCTATCTGCTAAAGAAAAATGACTGTGTCTTTATCAACTGTAGTCATCCCTACGCTCATTACACTTCAGAGAATGCTCTATGGAAATTAAAATGGGCCCATTTCAATGGACCCACCATGACACATATCTATGAAAAATTTTTAACACGTTCAAATTCTCCAGTCTTTGCAACTAAAGATAGCAACTCCTTTATCCAACTGTTGGATAAACTGTATCTAACCTCTCAATTAGAAAGTTTTACTAGAGATATGGAAATTCAAGAACAATTAAGTACCTTATTGACAATCATTATGCATAACGGTTGGAATGAGCATTCAGAAACGGTAAAAGGAAAAAAAGCAAAAACCGTCCTTTTAGTTAAAGAGTATATTGATTCATATTACACCGACAAACTTTCACTTGAGATATTAGCTAATAAGTTTTATATCAATAAATCCTACTTAGCCAGACAATTTAAACAACAATACGATACCACTATTAATGAATATATTCTTCAAAAAAGAATTACACATGCCAAACAGCTTTTACGTTTTACAGACAAAACAATTAAAAGCATTGCCAAAGAAAGTGGTTTTTCGGAAACAAACTATTTTTCTAGAATCTTTAAATCGGTTGAAAAACATTCACCTAAAGAGTTTCGAAATTATTGGTAAACAGTAAGCGCCAAATAGAATAGTACCTGTGTGTACTTTTATGGCTCTATAATTTATTGGACTGATGAATCAGAATTGATTCTTCAGTCCAATTTT
>ENA-OWZU01000457-OWZU01000457.1-human-gut-metagenome-genome-assembly--contig:-NODE-457-length-12612-cov-5.097476_pt1 | contig 12612 bp, 13 predicted proteins | sample MGYA00249263_ERZ652121 | MGnify/ENA primary metagenome ERZ652121 (study PRJEB26925, sample SAMN05827113) | human gut metagenome | biome: ENVO:2100002; feature: ENVO:00000062; material: ENVO:00002003... | reverse complement strand
ACGAGATGACGTCGAGTCTCGTGGGCTCGGAGATGTGTATAAGAGACAGGATGCGCTTCGCCTGCTCACTGTCGATGGCACGCAGCTCATCGGCAGTATTGACCCCAGCGTCGCTATAGCCCTCGGCCGCCTCGACAACTGCCTCTGCTTTCAACCTCCCCCCTGTCATAGACGAACCCATGACCTGCGCTATCGGATTCGCACCCAAGGCGATCAACGCGGACAGATCATTGACCGCGTCACCGTGTTCTTCGCGGAAGGTCTGTACTCGATTGCGCACTCCGCTACCAGGTAATTTCGAGTCGTAACGTGCTCGGATTGAGAACACCGCATCGATAAGGGCTGTGCTGATCTCCTGCGGGTAGCCGCCACGATAGGCAGTGAAGTTCTCTTCAGGAATCGCTCGGACAGCAGCGACGATGGCATCCAGCTGTGCGGAATATGTGGTCATGATCTCTCGATAACGTCGGCGTCTATGATGCTCGGGTCTTAGGTAGCCAGAGGTAGCCTGGCTTGATGGAGTCTGCTGCACGGATAGGTGACAGATTGTAGTTTATAGTAACTCCGCCAGTGCGGCAGTCGTGTTCACGATGGTCTCGAACTCGCGATGAGCGTCAACCGGCCCAGGCGGGCCTGACGTCGACGGCGATGGTAGGTACGTTCGATCCACGTCACGATCGCGGTGCACAGCTGTTCAGGGGTAGCCCAACAGCGGCGGTCGAGGACGTTCTTCTGCTGCAACGCGAAAAACGATTCCATGGCCGCGTTGTCGCCGCTCGAACCCACCCTGCCCATAGAACCGACCATGCCGTGGCCAGCCAGAGCACGCAGGAACTTCCGGCTTCGAAAATGGGCTGCCCCTATCGGAGTGGACTATGCAGCCGGTGACGTCACCGCGCATCGCGACCGCGTTCTCAAGTGCTTGGACAGCCAGGCGTGATTTCATCCGCGAGTCAGTCGAGTACCCGACGATCCGACCGCTGAACGCGTTGTTGATCGCGCAGCAGTAAATCTTGCCTCCCGCGGTTCTGTGTGCGGTGATGTCCACCAGCCAGAGTTCGTTGGGTCCATCTGCAGCGACCACGTGGCGCGTGCGCCCGTCCTGGTCGACCACGGCGCAGAGATCGTCATGGACAGGCGGACCAGGCTTTTTACCGTTCGTGCTGCGCTTCATCGGCGAGGAGACGGTGCCCGAACTCTTCGGTCATCCTTGTGTGGCGTCGGACAGCGCGTTCGCGTGATACGCCTCGACCACCTCGCTCGCAGTGACGGGGTCAGCCAGTCACCGGTAGCAGGGCTGGCGGGAGAGCTTGAGCACCAGGCACGGCACCGTCACAGGAATCCCTGCAGCAACGAGCTCGACCGCGGGCGGGTAGAACCTTTTGACGGCAGGTTCGCCTGCGACAGATACGCCGCCGCACGCCGCAGGACCTCGTTGTCCTGCTCGAGGATCCGGTTGCGCTTGGTCAACTCGCGGATCTGTGCAGCCTCGGTCCGCGTCTGGCCGGGCTTGGTGCCCTCGTCAATGTCGGTGCGACGGGGCCACTTCGCCAGCGTCATCGGGTGGACACCGAAGTCTCTCGCGGTCTGCTCGATCGTCACTCCCGGTTCGCGGTTGCGTGCGACGCGCGCGACATCGTCGCGGAACTCCTGGGGACTAGGGCTTGGGCATGATGCCATCCTTCCAGACCGCCCTGTCGGGCAAGCCAGATCAGATGTCACCTCACCGTGCAGCAGACCCATGACATGACACAAGAGGACGCTGAAAGTGGACTCGGAAGTATCGTCAGCAATGATCGCGCAAGCCTCTACCAAGTCACCGTGATCGGGGATGATTTCACGATAAGCTGGGGCACGAAGAAAGAGGTGTGTGATGGGCGCTGACGTCTCGTTAATCTTGGAGTACCCGGGGATGACCGAGGAACAGGTCATGGCTGTGGTCCTCGATGCACCGGGTGTCGTCCGCGGTGAGGATGGGAAGGTTCTTCTCTCCGGCAAGTACCGGCTGGACATCTACTCCACTGAGCCCGGTGACTGCCTCATCGACCTCGTCGACTGGGGGGAAGACGGGGCGGCAAGGGCTATAGACTCCCTGTACTACTTCCTTGCGGATCGAACACTATGGCGATTGTGGACGGACTACGAGGACGTATGCGATACCTACGCGAGCATGGGGATCCGAATGAAGGAACGGCCTGCATTGCCTGCCGCATAGCCCCCGTGCATGGCTAAACGCCCGCTGCTGTGGTGGGGGGTTTCTGCTGGCCAGGGCGGATTGGTATAGGTCAGGCCCCAACATGCTGTGCTGGGGTCTGTTGCCTGTTTGCCGGAGTCTCACCGGCTTTAAGGCTGAGTTTACATACTGCCGATGGCCACCAGCCCTCATCACATTGACCCGTCCACTTATCTCGACGAGCTGCTCACCCAGGCCTCCCCGGACCTGATACGCCAGATGCGGCCGTAGCTTCATCAACCAGATCCTGTCCACCCAAGCAGACCGGGTCTGCGGCGCGGACTACGCCACCAGCAGCGATTCCCGCACCGACACCCGCAACGACTATCGACACCGCGATCCGGTCACCCGCGTCGGCCCCGTCGACGTCGCCGTTCCCGAACTCCGCTCCGGCTCGTTGTCCCCCGACCGGCTGCCGGAACGCCGCAGCCGCGCCGAACGAGCCTTACGTACCGTCATCGCGACCTGCTACCTCAAAGGCGTGTCCACCCGCAGAATGAACGACCCGGTCACCAGCCTGGGGATCACCAGCCTGTCGAAATCGCAGGTGTCCGACATGTCCAAGGACCTCGACTCCGTGGTCGAAGACTTCCGCCACCGCCCACCCGACAGCGGCCTGTACCTGGACGTGTCCTGCGACGCGCTGACCATGAAAGTCCGCGAAGGACGGCCGGGTCGTGACAACCCCGGTCCTGCTGGCCTGCGGGGTCAATGCGCAAGGCTACCGGGCACAGTCGGGCATGCAGATCGCCACCAGTGAGTCCGTGGCGTCCTGGACCGGGTTCTTCTACCGACCTGAAAGCCCGTGGGCTGGACCGGGTGTACCTGGTCACCGGTGATGCTCATCCGGGTGTCCGGCATGCGATTGGCGAGGTACTGCCGAATGCATCGTGGCAGCACTGTCGGACACACTTCGCCAAGAACCTGTCGTCCATGGTGGCTACGTCGCAGTGGCCGACGTCGTCGGCGATGTTCCACACCATCGTCCACCAACCCGATGCAGAGTCGGTGTGGTCCCAGGCCCGGGAGGTCGTCGGCTTCTGCCGGCAGAAGTTCCCGCACGTCGCCGGCTACCTCGAAGAAGCCCTCGACGAACTGTCGGCATTCACCGCCGTGCCGAAAGCGGTGTGGACCAGGGTGTGGTCCGAAAATCACGCTGACCGGCTGAACCGGGAGATCCGCCGGCGTACCGATGTCTTGGGGTCTTCCCGGACCGGGCTGCGGTGGTGCGTCTGGTCAAGGTGGTGGTGGCCGATCAGCATGATGATTGGATCGAAGCAGAAGCGTTACATGTCGCTGACGGGTGTGGGGCAGCCCCGGAAGATGATGACTGACAGCATCATTGACGCCGACGAGTCGGGCAGGCAGGTGGTATGAACCATCGTCGGCACCGGGTCCGCGATGGTCCCTGACCTGGTGTCGTCAGCCCTGATGTATCGAAAGGCAGACACACCACTTCCCCGGACATGAACGGCGAGGATCATCCCCGCTCGCGCCGGGAGCACTGACGACGTGACAGTAGAACCTCGGTGTGGTTGGGATCATCCCCGCTCGCGCGGGGAGCACTGGATGGTGGCGGTGATGTCGGTCATGGTGTCCGGATCATCCCCGCTCGCGCGGGGAGCACAGGCATGCGATGCTGCGTTTCAAAGTGTGCTGGGGTCATCCCCGCTCGCGCGGGGAGCACGCGCAGCCAGCCCGGTTCGCGATCCAGTCCGTGGGATCATCCCCGCTCGCGCGGGGAGCACAGTTTCGCCTTCTGCGCCCAGTGCATGCGTTGGGGATCATCCCCGCTCGCGCGGGGAGCACGAATCCCGGCAAGTTCCAAAGCCCCGGCACGGGGGATCATCCCCGCTCGCGCGGGGAGCACTTGCCGGAGTTGGGATCGATCCAGGTGCCGGAGGGATCATCCCCGCTCGCGCGGGGAGCACTGTACGTTAGCGGCGGCAAGTCCCCGTCGTGCGGGATCATCCCCGCTCGCGCGGGGAGCACGCGGCGGCGGCGTCTAACCCTTCACTCGGGGGGGATCATCCCCGCTCGCGCGGGGAGCACACACTCGCTGATCAGCACGTTTTCGATCCCAGTCAGCGGTTTTCCATCACTTGCGTCGGCGGCCGGCCTTGCGCATACGCGACGCCCTGGACCATCCAGCTTTCATCGCACCCTTCTCCGTCGTGACCGGACGTTTCATCAGTGTCAGTCCCTCAATGTCCGTCGGCACCCACTCACCGCGGTGGACCTTCACGATGAACCCCTGCTCATTTTTCGATGTCGGATATGTCAAGACCGCCCGTCCCGATTCCATCTCGCTGATCACGAGCAGCCATAATTCGTCACGGACGCGTGCACTGACACGTCCGACATACACCCCTGGGCTCACCTCCATCAGCCACCGAGTGAGATGGCCACGGAGTTTCGCTGGAGATGCGGACAGCACAAGGGTCATCATGACCGAGATGCCTCCTCATCCTCTGGGCCCTCGCCGTAGTTCATGCCGCCCACAACATTGCGGGTCCGGTCGTCCCAGAGATTGACGACATCCGCCCACAGATCCTCCTCACCCGCTTCGTTCTTCTCATCCACGAGCAGCACCGCGATATCGTGGGCGATACGCTCCGAAAGGCGGAGTTCCTTGATCCTGTCCCGGACGGCCCGACGAGTGACGCCGGCAATGTCTGCGAAATCAGCTGCGCCATCATCCTGCAGCTTTTTCACGATGTCAAAGGCAACCGGGATCGTACATTCAGCTTTGTAGAGGTCTGCGACGTCATATACGAAGGCCCTGTCATGTCCCGTGTGCACAAATCCCAGCCCCGGACTGCATCCGAGAGCAGTGATCACGGCGTGGGACAGACCGTAGAGCGCAGCATGGGCTGCAGACAATGCCTGATTAATCGGATCACCGGTACTGAAATCATTCGGGTCATAGGTCCGACGCGTCCATTCCACACCAGTGGAATCGGCACATTCCCGGTAGATCTTCCTGACCCTGGCGCCTTCTTTACCTCGGAGTTGCTGCATTGTCAGACCAGAAGTGTCCTCGCCCGGGAACCTCATAGCGTACATTTCCCGGGCGACGGCCAGCCGGCTCCTGGTATTCGAGACTTTCTTCGCCTGTGCTTCCAGCAGTTTCGTGGAACGAGCGATCGACCGTCCGTGGGCGTAATAACGGACGCCTTCCTCACCGACCCAGACCAGCGAACATCCGGCATCAGCCACCACGGTCACCGCCTGATGGGTCAGTCTGGTACCCGGACCGAGCAACAGTACGCTGAGCGCGGCCACCGGGACATGGATGACGCCGGTGTCGTCAGTTGCGGTCAGTGCGCCCCCGTCGCGTCCCAGGATGCAGTGTTCCAGGTAAAGGAAACTGACCCGGTCAGTGACCCTGGCAAGTTGTCGGGGTGTAGACGGGAGCATTCCGCCGTTCACGTGCCGACCTTCGCCAGGGTGAGCAGGCCACAGCCGTACGCCTTCGCTTTACCGATACCGGAGGTCAGGGTCTTCTCCAGCAGATCACGGTCAGTGACCTCCAGAAGCCCCTGGTACGAAACACGGACCAGGGTAACTTTCCTGCCTTTCCGGTCAAAGACCAGGTGCTCACTCCCGGTGACGGTCGCGGCTACCGCGTCCTCCTCACCGAGGAACCTCGCACCCATGGCTTCCTGCCTGTCGAGCAGCCACTGCAACTGGTACTCGGGCTTCTGGTGAACGCGACGTTTCTTCACCCCGCCTTCAGTGACGATGTGGACGGGATTGGCGACAAGGCGGAATGCGTACTGCTGCCCCTTCATCAGCTGACCGGTCAGCCGGGAGTAGTCCCGGGTCTCCCAGGTCTGCTGTTGCGACCACCCAGCCTGCTCCTGAAGGTGTTCGAAGGACGGGACAGCGGGGCTCAGCATCCACAAGGCGGTCTTCTCACTGCTACGGTCGATGCTCCACAGGACCCGACCATCGTCTGACACAGCATCAGTACCCGGGGGGAATGAAGACAGCACGGCCGCATGCATCATCTCCGGATTCGCCAGCAGGGCACGGCAGTGCCGCCGCTGCGGATTCAGGTACATCCGAGACAGGTACATCGTCAGATTCCTCCAAGGAGTGTGAACGGGTCATGCTGATCAAGGTCATAGCCGTCGGGGTTGTCCATGCTGACCCATTCATGCCGGACGCCACGCAGCTCATAGCGACGGTCACGGGGATCGAAACTCACGGGAGCATCCCGGATCTGTTCATCGGGGACCTCCCCGGCACGGACATCCCGGCTGACCGGTAGGTCGAGGGTTTTCGGCTGCTTTTTCCGGTACCAGGCAGCTGCAAGCCATGGAGCCTGCTTCAACGCATCGACCGGTTCCGCGTCCACGATTCCCCGGGGTATCCGGCCGGCAGGTGGGCAGGAGCGGCGTCCGAGATAGAGCGGGAACTCGGGTGCCCGCAGCGCAGCATCGAGTGTCTCAAGGAGTTCACGGTCCCCGCCGACGGCGACCGTGAACTTGAAGTCCTGCAGGTACCAGCGGTTCGTCAGAGGCTTGGACTTCGGGGCTTTCGGACGCCAGTCGATCTCCGTCTGGAAGTCCCGCAGCAGACTTCCCTGTTGGTCGGTCCGGACGGCGAAAGACAGATCAAGCAGATCAGCAACTGAATCGGTCCGGTAACGGCCCTGGGCGGCAGCGATCATTCCGAGAACGCCGCTCTTCGTAGGGATCTTCTGCGTGGACCGGGTGACGAATCTCCCGGTCACACCCCAGGACTGGAGTGGCCCGTCAAGGGCCAGGACAAGTGTCGGCATCGTTCTCCGCCTACTTGCCGGACTCTTCGCTGACAGCTGCGCCGACCGCGCTGATCAGATCGGGGAAGGATGCTGCGGTGGAACGTCCGTCCAGCGCAGACAGCAGTTCAGGGGTTGATGCCCGCTCGTTCACGAGGAACAGGGACGTTGCCGGCTTTGTTCCGAAATCGCGGTCTCCGTCAACGGCGTACCTGGCGAGCTCAACTGCTGCGGAGGCAAGTGCCGTGCCGTCGTTGGCGACCGGCTTCTCGAAGGCATTCACCAGGGACACGGGCTGATCGGTACGGACCTCCGCGAGGATGAAGTCCGGGCGCGTCCGGTTGGCGAAAGTGTTCTGCTTACCGGTCGGCATGGACAGGCTGAATGCCTGGATGAATGCCTCTACCGCCTGAGCGGCAGCGGTACGGTCGCCGAGGTTCGCAGCCAACGTGTCAATGTCGACGGTGGCGTACCGGTAGAGGGTGGAAGAGACGAATTCCACGGTCCCGATCATGCCGGCGCCGGCATTGTCCTCCGGCGCGTTGTCGTCGACAGCGGTGAAGTAGTCGAACTCCGTGGTCGCCTTGTGGACACTCAGGGCGTGCTCCACCTGGCAGGCGGCGTCGACGTTCAGCTCGGGGGCGTCCGCGAGCATCCGACCGAACAAAGCGATATCCACAGCGGTGGTTCCCACCAGTGCTGCACGGGCGTCCTTCTTCGACAGCTTCTCGTTGCCGTCCGCGAGACCGGCCGCCAGTTCGGCGAAACGCTCGATCTCCTGGCGGGACAGGAAGACCAGGTAGGAGGTCTGGTCGGTGTGCTTCTTGTCCATGGTGATACCGGCGGCCTTGAGAACCTCACCCGCGAACTCCAGCGCCTCCTCCTCGGAGAGCTCCGGACGCAGTCCCCGGAGCTTCTCGGCGACACGGAGCGCACCGTACTTCGTCCGCTCGCCGAGCTGTTCTGCGTCGAGCAGATCGGCGAACCCCTTACGGGCTGCCCGCTTCCAGGCCTGGCTGGAGACGCGGTGCCGTTCGACGCCACCGAACCGGGCGCTCTTCGGTGATCCGGTGTCGTCGCGGTTGATGCAGGACGGAGGGACGAGCTGGAGAATGTGGAGGTCAAGGTAGGTCGTCATGGGTCTGTTTCCTTACGTATGTCAGTTTTCGGAGGATGGGTTGTTGTCGGTGACATCGGAGGCCCCGGGGGCCTCGGGTCGGTAGGTGTAGAAGTCGCGTCCCCACCGCAGCCGGACAGCGTCCCGGTACTCGGGCACCGGATAGCTGTAGAGGTCCCGGACCAGTCGGCCGTAGTCCAGGGGAATCCCCTCCCCCCGGAGCTGGGTGATAAGACCGCGGAGGTGCCAGAGCATCTCCTCAAGCGAATCTGCAGTGCTCAGCGCATTGAAGCGCCGGATCAACGGCCCACTGTCCAGGGCATCGGAGCCCCCGGTCCGCTGGTGCAGGATCCGGAGCGACCGTCCGAGGCCCCACCCGGACTGGTGCATCCGCTCGCTCCGGGACTGCTGGTGGACAGCGAAAAGGCAGAGTGCGGTGTGCGCCGCCTGTTCCGCAGGACTCGGCACATCACCGTGTCCGATGAGGTTCTCCGGAAGCCCGCCGAGGGTGATCTCCCAGACCTCAGGGACCGATCCTGCCGGTCTGGTCAGGGCCCGACGAAGTCTCGCCGCCGTCGCTTTCGCCGCAGAGGACTGCTGGTCGACAAGACCGGCCTGGATCCGCTCGACCTTTCCCACGACGTATCTGGCGAGTTCCGTCGCCTTACCCGTCGATGACGTTGTCTGTCCCGTCATGCGTTCTCTCCGTTCTCCGTGTTCCTGCGGGGTTCTTTCCCGAGGCAGTCATTGAGGTTCTTCCGCAGCCAGTCAACCGCTACAGCTCCGGTCACCCGACGGGTGCCGTCCCAGCGTCCCGCCCAGACAGCAGGACCCTGAGCCGTCAACAGGTCATTGGCCAGGTCTGTCGCCGTGGAGCGGGTTTTCCCGGCCCAGCCGGAGAGGGCAGCGTCCCTGTCCGTGTCCGGGCCGAGGCGACGGAGCCAGACGCGGAATTCGGCGTCCACCCGGGTGTAGAACTCCGCCTGTATCCGGTCGGTGTCCGCGTCATCCTGGTTCCCGGACACGGCAAACGCAATGTTCCTGGCGAACATCCACAGGCATCTGGCGGCGCCGTCCGCAAACTCGACGGCCCGGCGCGCGGTAGCCCGGAGCTGGTCGTTGTCCAGCGCGAGCATCGGCGACTGCACGGTGATCGCGTCTTCGACGATGCCGGCGAAGCTCGACTGCTGAGGGCCGTACTCCATGGAGACCATGCGGATCCGGATGTCCCGGTCATCGGGGAGCACCTCCGCACCGACCAGTTGGCCCACCCATCGGACATTTCCGGCGGGAATCGACTTGTCCACATCGACCTTGGTTCCGTCAACCTTGAAAGTGGTCTTCGGCACATCATTGTTGGGAAGAATCCCGCCCAGTGACCGCCACATGGTGCGGCCGGCGTCCAGGGTCTGCGGCATGTACCTGATCAGCTTCGCCTTCCTGGACTGCGGCTCGCTGAACCGCCACGGGGTCATCGTCTCGATACCTCGCTTGGTGGTGTAGCCGACCGGGTCGCCGTTGGTGATGAGGACGCCGGTCACGGCGTCCTCCTCCCACCGCAGCAACAGACGACGCTGCGGCCAAGTCAGCAGTTCCACCGGTCCGGTTGTCCCGTTCTCGGTCTGCGGTTCAATCCGGTAGCGGGGATCGTCACGGGGGCCGGGACCAACCCCGTCGATCTCCCAGAGCGGCTGGTCCTCGGTTCCCGCCTGTTCCCGGTTCGGCACGTAGTTGAGCAGGAGTGTCTCGCGGAGATCTCTTCCCTCCACCATTGTGCCGCCGAGCCAGCCGCACCAGCCGATCCCGATCGGATAGCCTCTGCCGCCTTTGACCCGGTCATCTCCGACAGCACCGGACTTGATGCCGGAGAAATCGAAAGCCATGCAGTGGACCAGCATCTGGGCGGCTTCAGCCGCATCGACAGAAGCCAGTCCAGAGCGCATCGTGTAGAGATCGCCGGTATCCCCGACGTCCGGGAAGAGGATGTCCAGGGACCTCCACTCCCCTTTCGACGTATGCAGGCCGGCCACCTGGAAGAAAGGATGCTCCGCGTCCCGGATGTCGAACCTGTCCTGCCACTGATCGAGGTATCCGGCGACGGCGTCGTCGAGCAGAGTGCCCTGGTCCCACTTCTCCTGCCAGTGTTCGAGCGCATTGTCGAGGTTGCGCCACTTCCTGCTGTCCCACGCCCGGTACAGGATCGCCTCCACCATGCGGAGAACCGCAAAATTCACGGTACCCAGAGGCGCGGCGAACGCCCGGTAGTCGGACGCATCCCGCAACAGTGCCCGGATGCCGACCCTGGACTCGACGCCCTGATGATCGACGACATCGATCCAGGCCTCATCCAGGAGGTTGTAGTGTTCCACCGTCCACCCTCTCTTAAACCTAACGTGTCATTGTCTGTAAGGTAGCGCCAAATCGAGATGCCTGCCACCAGGGGTAGTTGATTGCCACCCCCTAACCTCTTCCGGTAGGTATAGCAGTCCTGCCGGACGACATCCGTGGAGTTCCCCCTCCTGTCGAACACCCGGATGCATGACGCCGCCCCCTGCGAGCTCTCTGGCAGATGACCAGCAGAGGCAGGAGACGGCGACAGTCCCCGCCTAGGCGGGGATCACGACTGCCCTGACAATGACACCGGGCCATCCCCACTCACGCGGGGACCTGGGGCAGTCTGCACCGAGGTTAACAGTGCCTCCAGGACAGGGGATCAACCCTTCACCCGCTCACAGAGCAACCCGAGACGGTCGTCGTACCGCAGCAGCCAGTCCCCGACGCGCTTCTCACCGGACTCGTCAAGGACCAGGGGGAGAACCCCCTTCAACCACGGTGAACTCTGCCAGGACTCCTGTCCGTCCTTCTCCAGCTCATCGAACTGAGCATCGGTGCGCATCACCCACGCCGGCAGTCGGACTGTGCACTGGGCCAGTCGGCGGGCGTACCCGTCATCGATCCCCACAAGCTCGTCGAGGAATACCCCGGCCAGCTCACGGACATGGGGAAGAGCGACAATCCGACCGTCAACACGCTGGGCCACCACAACCTCGACACTGTCGTCAGCATCCCTGACCTGGGCAAGGCCCTCGATCTCTGCGTCACTGGTCGCTGCCACGTTCCAGGTGGACAGATTCCCGTTGTCTGCCTGAGGCAGACGGAACTGCTCCGCTTTCTGCCGTTGCCCGGCCCGGAACTCCTCTTCACGCCGTTCCGCCGCTGACCACACCTCGTCCCACGTCACCGGAGGAACAAGATTCTCCGAGTACGCGGTAGCTACCAGGCCGGCGACATCCTGTGGCGAATCCACGACTCCTCCGGAATCCGCCAGGTGCCGATTCAGCGTGAGCACGGACCGGAGCAGACGGGACCGCCGGTAGACAGCCTCAATGCCGCGGGGGAACTCCGGTGCGACCTCGTCCCCGAATTCCGAACACCCGGTGATGACAAATTTCGCGTCCTTCTTGTCCTGCGGCCGAACACCTGGCGCGAAGTCGTGCCGGTGCAGTCGGCCCATCCGCTGAATCAGCAGGTCGACCGGGGCAGCATCGCTGAACATGAGGTCGAAGTCGAGGTCAAGACCCTGTTCAATGACCTGGGTGGAGATAACCACCCGACCGGGCCGACGTGACGCCTCACCATCCCGGCCGAGAGCTGTCACCAGCTCCTCCTCCAGGGCAGCACGGTGATCAGTGAGGAATCTGGAGTGCAGCAGCGAGAGATTCTCCACTGTCCCGTCGAGCAGGTCGAAAAGCTGTTGCGCTCTGCTGACCGTGTTGCAGATCGCGGCGATGCATCCCCCGGTACGTGCCGCCGCTGCAACGGCGTCCGCCATCTCCTCCAGGTCACCGGGGAGGAACTCGACCCGGGTCCGACGGGTCCGGTCACCGGCGGCCGGAACAACGACACCGGCGGAGGCTCCGGTGACCCAGGTGATCCGCGGATAGGCACTGGAGTCCTCCAGCGCGATGTGGTCGGTGTCGAATGCGCTGGCGCCTGTGGCGTAGGCGTCCACCAGTTCTTGCCGACGCGCCGGAGGCAGGGTGGCGGACAGTGCGATCACCGGGACGCCGTAGACCCCGAGCCATTCCAGGATCCTGGTCAGGTAGACGGTCATGAAGTCATCTGCCGCGTGGATCTCGTCGAGGATGACGACCTTCCCGAACAGCCCGAGATGCCGGAGCACCACATGCTTCGACTTCAGGGCCGCGAAAAGAAGCTGGTCTATGGTGCCGATGACCACTGAGGCCAGCAGTCCGGTCTTACGCCCCCGGAACCATGCGTTCGCTTCCGGAGACAGCCCTTCGTCACTGCCGTCGGAACTGTAGACGTTCGTCGGTCGTCCCTGCCCGAAGAGGGAGAGATAGTCCTTGTTGAACTGTGACTTTCCGTGGGCGAGGATCGTCGACACTTCTCCGGTCTCCGGGGAGTGCTCCAGCCAGGTCAGTACCCGATCTGTCTCTTATACACATCTGACGCTGCCGACGACTTAATAGG
>ENA-OWZU01000454-OWZU01000454.1-human-gut-metagenome-genome-assembly--contig:-NODE-454-length-12688-cov-24.203356_pt1 | contig 12688 bp, 12 predicted proteins | sample MGYA00249263_ERZ652121 | MGnify/ENA primary metagenome ERZ652121 (study PRJEB26925, sample SAMN05827113) | human gut metagenome | biome: ENVO:2100002; feature: ENVO:00000062; material: ENVO:00002003... | reverse complement strand
CGGCCCTGTGCTACCAGCTCACCCAGGCCTGCGACCTGATCATCGAGGACGTCAAAAAACTCGGCGAGATCTGCAAGCGTCGCGCCTTTGAGGAGCGCAACACGCTCTGCGCCGGCCGTACTCATGGCATCCATGCCGAGCCGATGACCTTCGGCATGAAGTTTGGCTCTTGGGCCTGGGAGCTCAAGCGCGATCTGGACCGTCTTGAGGATGCCCGCAAGAACGTTGCCTTTGGTGCCATCTCGGGCGCTGTCGGCACGTACAGCTCCATCGAGCCGTTTGTCGAGGAATATGTCTGCGAGCACCTGGGCCTGGTTCACGACCCGCTGTCCACGCAGGTTATTAGCCGCGATCATCACGCCTACCTCGCCGGCGTTCTTGCCACCACCGCGGCCACCTGTGAGCGCATCGCTACCGAGGTTCGCAATCTGCAGAAGACCGATACACTCGAGGCCGAGGAACCGTTCCGTAAGGGCCAAAAGGGCAGCTCCGCCATGCCGCACAAGCGCAACCCCATCACCATGGAGAAGGTCTGCGGCCTGTCGCGCGTCGTGAAGGCCAACGCGCAGGTTGCCTTCGACAACGTCGCCCTGTGGCACGAGCGTGACATTTCGCACTCCTCTGCCGAGCGCGTCGCCCAGGCCGATAGCTTCATCGCCCTCGACCACATGTTCCAGTGCCTCATCCGCGTTATCGACGGCCTGCAGCTGTATCCCGCTCGCATGATGGCCAACCTCAACAAGACGCGCGGCCTCATCTTCTCCTCCAAGGTCCTGCTGGCCCTCGTCGATACGGGCATCACCCGCGAGGACGCGTACGCCATTGTGCAAGAGAACGCCATGGCAACCTGGCACGAGGTACAGGATTGTGTCTCCGGCCCCACCTTTAAGGAGCGTCTCGAGGCCGACCCGCGCTGCACCGTCAGTCAGGAGAAGCTCGACGAGATCTTTGATCCGTGGGACTTCCTCACCCGCATTGATACGGTCTTTGATCGTCTGGAGCAGCTGAGCTTCGAGTAGGTTCGGGCATAACGTTAGATTTTTAGGGCGCTTTGCTGGTAATGTGTGTTGCCGGCAAAGCGCCTCGTTGCATTTAGGGAAAGACGGGGATAATAGTCGTCTCGAATAATATTCTGAGAGGGGATCGCATGATTTCGTTTGATTACAAGCCTCAGGGCGTGTGTGCTCGCAATATTCACCTTGACCTTTCCGATGACGGCAACAAGGTGATGGGCGTTGAGTTTACCGGCGGCTGCGACGGCAATCTCAAGGCTATCTCCAAGCTGGTCGAGGGCGCTCCTGCCGATCGCGTAATCGAGGTTCTCGCCGGTAATACCTGCGGTATGAAAAAGACCTCCTGCGCCGACCAGCTTACACGCGCTATCGAGGCCGCTCGCGCCGAGATCGCCTAATGGGTATCGCCGATCACATCAAGAACGGAATATCGCGTCGCGGCTTCGTGCTCGGTGGGGCTGCCGCGGGCGCTGCCACGGTGCTTGCCGGATGCTCGAAAAAAACGGGCACCAGCGATGATGCCGCCGGCGAGCCGCAGGTTATCAAGGATGATTCCAAAATCATCTCGATTACGGATGAGTACGAGGCAGTCGACATCGATCTTGAGCCGGCGGCGTCGTGGACGCTGCCTCTGGGTACGCTGCTGTACTACTGCGACGGCGATTACGCCGCGGCAATGATGGCGCCCGCATCGGCACTGCACGCCAACACACTCGGTGTGCTCAACCTGGGCGATGGCTCGCTTACCACATTAATCGAGGATCCTATCGAGGGCACGGGATATGCATTCTACGATGTCCGTGCCGGCGACGGCGTATTCGCGTGGGTTGAGATGAACTTTGCCAATTCATCGTGGAAGCTCTACGCTCAAAATCTGTCGGGCGCTTCGCTCTCTGGCGACGTGGTTGAGCTCGATCGAGGTGGCAAGGACTACGACCCGCCGCTGTTTACGGCGTTCGGGTCATCAGTCATCTGGTATAAAATGCCCTCGGCAGGTGGCAATAAAACGAGTAGCGATTCGTTTTGCTATCGTCGCTCGCTTGATGAATCCAAGGCCGAGATAATTTGGAAATCGACGGGTCGCTTTGCATCGGCCCCGCGCGCGAGCGACGGCATTTTGACCATCTCGCCGCGTGTCCGCAACGACGAGGGCGTCTACTACGGCATAACGGCAATCGATCTGACCGACGGCAACAACACCAAACGTGCCCAGCTAGTCCTCCCCTCGTCAGTTTCGCCTTTCGAGGCCGTATATATGGGCGATACCTTCGTGTTTTCTATCGAGGCGACCTATAGTGGCGTGGGCAGCCTGGGCAATATGGGCACGTATATCGGTAATGAGGGAGGGCCGTACCTCTTCCTGTCACGCGAGCCGCTCGCATGTGCTGCCGGCAAGAAGAATAAATACCTTGTTAAGGTACAGGCGTCGCATTTCCTGATCGACACCTCTGCCAAGACCTATGGCTCGCTGCTGTCGCCCGACCGCGCTTTGGAGTATGGCGATTATCCAGCTACGGCGGGAAAATCGAACTCATTCCTTACGTACGCCACGGTGCGCAACAGCCAGGGTATACCAGAGACGGTCACCGCACGCCTATTCTCTCTTTAAGCTTAGAGGGGTTAAAAAGGCGCCAACAGGGGAATAAACGCGTTGTAATTGTGAGTACCGCCCGCCGAGCTGCCGCGTCATAGCGGCATCCGGCGGGCTCAGGTGCGTTAAAATGGGCTTGTTCTTAGCTAATTGAGACAGGGGGGCCGTGTTATGGCTTCAGATGCAAAAAAGATTCTGCTGGTCGAGGATGAGAAGGCAATCCGTGACGCCGTCGCTGCCTATCTCGAGCGCGAAGGCTACTGGGTTGTGGGCGTCGGCGACGGCCAGTCCGCGATCGAGGAGTTCGAGAAGCATCAGTTCGACCTGGTCGTGCTCGACCTTATGCTCCCCAAGATCCCCGGCGAGCGCGTTTGCCGCACCATTCGCGATACCTCGGATGTCCCCATCATCATGCTGACGGCTAAGGGCGAGATCGAGGACCGTATTATCGGTCTTGAGCTCGGCGCCGACGACTATCTGATTAAGCCGTTCTCGCCGCGCGAGCTCGTCGCCCGCGTTCGCGCTCTGTTCCGCCGTGCCCATCAGGCCGACGAGCCCGCCGTCGAGGTACTCGACTTCGGCGATCTGGTCATCGATATCTCGGGCCACAAGATCTTGGTCGAGGGCAAGGAAGTCGATCTGACGGCTTCCGAGTTCAAGCTGCTCACCACGCTTGCCCGCCATCCCGGCCGTGTGTATAACCGCATGGAGCTGGTCGAGAAAGTGCTCGGGTATGACTTTGAGGGCTATGAGCGCACTATCGATAGCCACGTGAAGAATCTTCGCGCCAAGCTGGGCGATGATCCCAAGAAGCCCAAGTGGCTCTACACCGTCCATGGTGTCGGCTATCGCTTCGAGGCTCCGGCCAAGACCGATAAGTCGGACGAGAAATAGGGAAATCACATATGACACCTGCGCGCTTTGAAATCGGACAAAAGCACAAGCAGGAGAGCGAGGCGGGTTCCAAGGCTAGTTGGAACACGCCTCGTTCCGATTCACGGCCAACGATGAGCTATCCCTCGCGCATGGCACTTGCTTTTGCTCTGACATCGCTCATGACGGTATTGGTGCTGGTGGGCGTTGTCTCCGTTGTATGGGGTACGGTTTTTACGGATTACACGCGCTCCAATATTGTCGAAATCGCCAATTCCGCTGCCGAGAAGTTGGCAACCTCATATGAGGAAAACGGCTCTTGGACCGCGGGAGAACTGCGCACGGTCGCAACGTCGAGTTTGGTTTCCGACGATCTGGGCATGCAGGTCGTCAATAAAAAGGGCGTGATCGTTTATGACGATTCCTGGCCCTCGGCAAGCGCCACCGCCGATGTACGCGAAAACCAGGCTACGACCGACGACACGAGCGGCAAGAGGGCATCGCATAGCCCGGTCTCGTCTGCTCCAACCGACTCCGATAGCGTTGCTAACGTCGAGATTGTAACGTCTTCCGGCGAGCATGTCGGACAGGTAAAGCTGTGGGCCATCGGCTCCGACGCTCTGCTCACCAAGGCGGACTCTGCGTTTAGGGAGAAGACCTTTAACGCCATGGCCCTCGCCGCGGTTGTTGCAATCTGCATTTCGGTCGTTATCGGATCGCTCGTGTCGCGCATGCTCACCAAGCCGATTCATCGCATCACCAGTACCGCAAAGCAAATCCGTGACGGCGACCTGTCGGCTCGCACGGGACTGCGCGGTGATGACGAGATCGATCAGCTGGGTGAGACCTTCGATGAGATGGCCACTTCGCTCGAGAAGGATATGAAACACGAGAAGCGCCTGACCTCAGACGTTGCACACGAGCTTCGCACGCCGCTTATGGCCATGCTCGCAACGGTCGAGGCCATGCAGGATGGCGTGTATCCCACCGACGATGAGCATTTGGAGACCGTTGCTTCCGAGACGCGTCGCCTGGCTCGTCTGGTGCAGCAGATGCTCGACCTGTCGCGCATGGAAAACAGCACGGCTCCGCTCAACCTTGAGCCGGTGGACATGGTTCCTTTTGTGCGTTCCATCGTCAATGCCCAGGAGCGCCTGTTTGTCGACCGCGATCTGCGCCTGCGTTTTGCGGACGAGACCCAGGGTCACGACGATGTCGTTGAGGCCGATCCCGACATGATCACGCAATGTGTTATCAACCTCATGAGCAACGCCATGCGCTACACCCCCGAGGGCGGTTGGGTCGTGGTGTCGGTGCTCAGTGACCGCAAGCACGTCAGCATTGCCGTTTCTGATACCGGCATCGGTATTGCCAAGGACGATCTGTCGCGCATCTTCGGGCGGTTTTGGCGCGCCGATGCCAGCCGCGCCCGCGAAGCTGGCGGCCTGGGCGTGGGCCTCGCCGTGACTAAACAGATCGTCGAGCGCCATCATGGCTACATTTCCGTGGAGTCGGAGCTTGGAAAGGGTACAACTTTTACGATTCATCTGCCCCGCGAGCACACGGCGGACGCGGCATCTACTACAATGGAGCACTAGCTTTTCGCTATTCGGTGAAGGAGGGGCCGCGTCCCTGCCGCTCCGAGTTTGCGAAAGCATGCGGGAAAGAACCCGCATTTCTGTCGTATTTAGGTAAGGAGTGACTCACGTGACAACGATGGAGCGTCGTCCGGATTCCCGTGGCAAGGTTCGTGATATTTACGATGCCGGTGAAAACCTGCTGATGGTCGCCACCGACCGCATTTCTGCGTTCGACTTCATTCTTCCCGACGAGATTCCGTTTAAGGGAGAGGTACTCAATCGCATCTCGGCATTCTGGTTCGATAAGTTTGCCGACATCGTCCCCAACCATCTCGTTTCCATCGACCCGGCGGATTTCCCCGAGGAGTTTGCTGAGTATCGTGACTACCTCGCTGGCCGCGCCATGCTGGTTAAGAAGGCCCAGACGATTCCTATCGAGTGCATCGTCCGCGGCTATCTGACCGGTTCGGGCAAGAAGACCTACGACGAGAACGGCACTGTCTGCGGCATCCAGCTGCCTGAGGGCCTGACCGAGGCTTCCAAGCTTCCCGAGCCGCTGTTCACGCCGTCCACGAAGGCCGAGATCGGTGACCACGACGAGAACATTTCGTTCGAGCGTTGCTGCGAGATCGTGGGCGAGGACATCGCCACGCAGATTCGCGACCTTTCCCTCAAGATCTACAAGGCCGCTGCCGAGTACGCCGCGACCCGTGGCATCATCATTGCCGACACCAAGTTCGAGTTTGGTGTTATTGATGGCAAGGTCACGCTGATCGACGAGTGCCTCACGCCCGACTCCAGCCGTTTCTGGCCTGCTGCCAGTTACGAGGAGGGCAAGATCCAGCCTAGCTACGACAAGCAATTCGTCCGCAATTGGCTCAAGGCCAACTGGGATATGACGGGGGAGACCCCGCACCTGCCCGCCGAGGTCATCGATGGCACGTCCGAGCGCTATCGCGAGGCCTTCCAGATCATCACGGGCTCCCAGTTCACAAGCATGAAGGAGAACGCATAAGTGAGTACCCGTAGCGCCACGAACAAGCGCACGCAATCCCACGAAGTTACCGGGGTTGCGCGCAAGTCTGCCGCATCTGCTAAGCCCGCCCGCCAAGCAGCGAGCTCCGTTCGCGTCGTGCCGGCTTCGTCTAAGGCACGCCGCAAAGAGCTCGAGAAGGGCGAGAGCCTCGAGGGCCTCTCTAAAGAGGAGAAGCGCGCCCGCAAGGCTAAGCAGCGCGCCAAGGAGGACCGCATCTATACGGTGTCGAATATCCTCCTCAAGCAGGACGAGGACTACACCAAGCGCCGTCGCATCTGGTGGATTGTGCTCGCCATTGGCATGGTGCTCGTCGTGGCAATTTGGGCCTCGCTGTACTTCGCTCCCGCTGGCATGGTGTCCAGCCCCGTCCAGATGGTCGGTATTGTTTTGTCCTACGTCGTCATTCTGGGTGACTTTATCTACGACTTCGTCCGTATTCGTCCCCTGCGCAACATGTACCGCGCGCAGGCCGAGGGCATGTCCGAGAACAAGCTCAACGCTCTTATTGAGCGCGCAGCTGCCGAGGAGGACAAGAAGGACTCCAAGAAGAAGTAGCGTTTGCATACATACTTATCGCTAAGATATAAGGCGCGTCGTTTTTGCGGCGCGCCTTTTTACTGTTCTATAGATAGATGGAGTGGCACATGATTCGAGCTGCCCTGACGGTCGAAGAGGCTCTGGAGGGCATGAAGGCCCTGGAGCCCAAGATTAAAAACTACGCGCGCCTGGTCGTCCGCAAGGGCGTAAACGTCAAGCCCGGCCAGGAGGTCGTCGTTCAGTCTCCGGTTGAGTGCGCGCCGTTTGCGCGCGTGGTGGTCGCGGAGGCCTATGCTGCCGGCGCCGGCCACGTGACGGTCATTTGGGCCGATGATGCCGTGACGAGGCTCACGTACGAGCATGTCGAGAAAAGCTATTTTGAGCAGACGCCCGAGTGGAAGCGCATACAGCTGGATTCCTTGGCCCAGGATGGTGCCTGCTTTGTCTTTATCGAGGGTGCGGATCCTGCGGCCCTCAAGGGCATCGATCCAGCCAAGCCGGCCGCGGCATCAAAGGCGAGGAATACGCAGTGCAAAGTTTTCCGCCGTGGACTGGATTACAACATCAATCCGTGGTGCATCGCCGGCGCTCCGGTCGTGGCTTGGGCGCACGAGGTGTTCCCGGGAGACGCCGATGAGGTTGCAATCTATAAGCTGTGGAATGCGATTCTGCACACCGCGCGCGCCGATGGCCAGGACCCAGAGAGCGACTGGGAACTCCATGACGCCGCATTCGAAAAGAACCTGCGTTTCCTGAACGACAATCGTTTCGACTACCTGCATTACACCGCGGCAAATGGAACCGATCTGACGATTGGCATGACGAAAGGTCACGAGTGGGCCGGCGGCAAGGGCAAGACGCCCGATGGACACCCCTTCTTCCCCAACATTCCCACCGAGGAAGTCTTCACCTCGCCCGATCGCATGCGCGCCGACGGTATCGTGTACTCTGCCATGCCGCTCATCCACCACGGCAATAAGGTCGACGATTTTTGGATTAAGTTTGAGGGAGGCCGCGTGGTGGACTACGACGCCCGTGTGGGCAAGGCGACGCTTGCGAGCATCATTGACACCGACGAAGGTGCCGCTCATCTGGGCGAGGTCGCGCTCATCTCCAAGAACACGCCGATCCGCGAAAGTGGTGTTCTGTTCTACGATACGCTCTATGACGAGAACGCTAGCTGCCATCTCGCGCTAGGTGTCGGTTTCCCCGAATGCATCGAGGGTGGGTATGACATGTCCAAGGAGGAGCTCCTGGAGCATGGCGTTAACGTCTCGAGCACGCACGTCGATTTTATGATCGGCACGGACGACATCGATATTACGGGCATTACGCCTGATGGACGTGAAGTTGTGATTTTCCAGAACGGCCAATGGAGTTGGGAATAGTCCCAGACCGTGGTACAATGCCACCCGCGGGCCGTTAGCTCAGCTGGCAGAGCAGGGGACTTTTAATCCCAAGGTCCAGGGTTCGAACCCCTGACGGCCCACCATAGTTTACGCAGGTCAGAGACGGTGTCGTCTCTGACCTTTTTCTTTGCGTACCTCGCGAGTACCCAAAACGGTACCCCTCAAATCACGTGGATTCCATAATTCTGGCCTGTCCGTAGAGGAACATAGCGTCCCGATGGTCGGATGGATGGATCGTTGTTGATGCGTCCGTCCATCCGTCCGAGGGAACTGGAGACGGCTCGGGAAGAGGGCGAGCGTTCTGCGCGCTTTCGATAGCCGTAGGGGCTCCTTGGGTAGCCCCAGGCTGTCGAAAGGGAGTTGAACGCTCGCTTCGGTGCGGTCGCGTGTGCTGCGCAGTTTCGATGCTCTCGATCGCTTGATGTGTGTTTAAAACATTGCTGCTGCTCATATATCTTTATATATATCTTTAAAAATAGGAAAGTAACGTGACGTTACACTTGCAGGCTGATTACCAGCGTTAATGAACGTCTGTCGTCTGCATTAAAGGGTGGGTCTAATAGTAACGTGAAGTTACTCCCGAGTAACGTGACGTTACTCTCAGGTGTAACGTGAAGTTACTCTTCGAGTAACGTGACGTTACAGTTGGGGCGTAACGTCACGTTACTTTTAAACCTACCCTTTAGAATGCAAAAAGCCGCCGCGCTTTTCCGCACGGCGGCTAGCTAGTCGATCCAGCCTTTGTTTTTCGCGGCATCGAGAAGCGAGGTGTATCGGAGCTGCAGCACTCCGTCAACGGAGATGATGAGTCCTCGGCTTATGAGTGCTTTTCGAGCGCGGCAAACGCTCGGCCGTTTCGTTCCAAAGAAAGCGGCGAGTTCAACATCGCTGCTTTTTAATCCAGGAACCGAGTATTTCCGGCGGCGTCCATAACGCTCCCAGTAGCGTATCTGAAGCAATAGCTCGAGCTCCAGCTGACCGTTGGCCGCTAGATAAAGCCAGCGGTCGGTCTTGTCCGCATCCAAGAGTGTGCGGGCGTTGCGTTCAGCCTTGCTCGCTTCGGCGCAGATTTGTGACGGTTCAACGCCGCTGAGCTGTGCGAACCGTTCGCGTGATATAGTGTTTTCAATACGAATCGCTCCCATAGTGGTGCTTGGTGCCGTCGGAATCACTACTTCCGACGGCGCTTCTTTTTTGGGCGGGTCGTCACTCACGGCTGTCATCTCCGCTTCTTTTTGCCACGCGGGCGGCCTCCGCGGGCACCACCTACAATCATTTTTCCATGGCGCACCACCGCGGCGTTGATTGTGGGCAGCAAAAGCCAGTCATCCTCGCTGACAAACGCGAGCCCTGCCGCTATCAGAGCGTTGACGTGCTCGGCTGCAACGGTCGACTCGCCTTGCTTGTCAAAAAGCCATTGCGCCAACAGGTCATAGTCGAGTGGCAATGCATGCCCTTTGTGCCGAGACGCCAGAGAGCATAGGCCCAACCAAACACCCATATCGGCGTATGCCTTGGAACCTCGGGCGGCTCGGAGCCGCTTGAACCCTTCAATCTTCGATAAAGGCATATCGAGTTGTACTGAGGGCAACTGCACGGACCATGCGGCTTCGATTGCTTCTAAATTGGTTATGCCGCGGCCCATTATGCCGCGCCCTTATCGCGCAGCCCGCAGACCGCGAGCAGGTCATCACGGTTGAGCTTCCATCGGCGCCCGATTTGAACGCCGCGGATCTCACCGCGTTCGACCATTCTCAAAAGGTGCTTGGCACTAATGCCGATTGCCGCTTCGGCGGTTGTGGGTGTGATGAGCAGCGGTAACGTGTCATACTCGCCGAGGCGGAACCGTTCCAAGATGGCCTCCTCTGATTTATGCATAGTTGACTCCTTTCTAGGCCTATGGCCCGATAAAGACTGTGCGGCTTATGCCGCTATAACAAGGCTATGGCGGCTTTTGGCTCCGTGCGGACCGATTTGGTGCCAAGGGGTGACAATCGGTGATAATTTCGGGCGGCTGGGTATTCCGCTCTGCCTAACCACGCTTTCGAGGACGTGGGTTTCGCCCCGCAAGGCGCCGGGTTTTAGGGCAGAGCCCTAACAAGCGCCGAACCGTAGATTTCGGCGTGTACGCGGACGGGCAAAACGCAGTTTTGTACGGCAGCGTACGACTCTTGCGTATTTCGAAAAACTACCCTTACGGCCATTTCGCCCGACTTCGTATGTCCCGCTCCAAACGGTGGGTTTCCGTACTCGGGCCCGCCTTTCGCCTTCGCCGAAAGGCGGGCCTTATGAGGGGTCGTCTAGGGATGCTTTTCAAGGTTGGCAAGCATCCAGCCCATGACCTTGTCCTCATCCATTTCGAGATAGATCCGACAACCTTCCTCGTCCCTGTTGCGATAGGGCTTCGAGCGCCTGACGACATAGCCTGCCCTTTCCAGCTGGTCTGCCAAGCAGTCGACCTCAGCGGTTTCGCCGCTTATCCTGAACTCGAGCATGGCTCACCTCCGTTTCATTGTCCCGATAGTCTGAATAGTCTTAAAAGAAAACAGCTGTCTAGCTGGTCTTTTGTCTGAATTAGAGCCGATTTGCGGCTCTGAAAAAAGCGGTCGGAGCCCGATGGGCGGCCACTGTATTTACGGGCCGAAAATCGGCACCTGAGGGCCGCAGGGGCCTATTCACTGCTCGCCCGCAGTTCCAGTATTTCAGCCACGGGCGGTGCCGCCGTCATCGTTGCCGCCACGGCATCCATTGCCGTTCGCTTCGCCTGGGCGTTTACGCCCGTGTAGATGTTCAGCGTCATGGCGGCGTTGGCGTGTCCCAGGAGCGAGGACACGGACTTGATGTCCGTCCCCGCGAGGATCGCTGCGGTGGCGAAAGTGTGCCGCAAGTCGTGGAACTTGGGTGGTTCACCTTCCGAGCCCATCAGTCCCAACTGCCGAACCGTGACGGCCCAATGCCGCGACAGGCGTTCGGGGGCCATGAACTCGCCATCGGGGCCGCCCAGCACGAACATCGACCGTTCGAATGGAACACCGGCTTTGAAGCACTCCGCTCTCGCTGCAGTCAAGCGGCGTGTAAGGATTCCTGCGACCTCATCGGGCATGGGGATGCTCCTGCGGCTACCGCCGTTCTTGGGCTCCTTCTCGTAGTGACCATTTTCGCCAAACCCGATTGAAGCCTTGACGTGAAGCATCCTTTCATCGAAGTCAACGTTCCGCCACCTCAGGGCGAGTAGTTCCCCGCGCCGCATGCCCGTGAGTAGTGCGAGGTAGATGCCAACGTTTTCGGGACAATCTCGGGCGATTGAGAGAAACGTGAGCAGCCGTCCTCGCTCCCGTTCGTCCAGTGCGTTGGGCTCACGGTGGTGGGCTTTAGGCACGCGCACGCAGTCCACGGGGGAGTAGTCGATCACGCGGAGCCTGCCAACGGCATCGCGGTATGCGGCCTTGAGTAGCGTCACACTTTTGCGGATGGTGGATGGCTTGTAGCCCTCCTCAACGGCCCAGTTAATCCAGTTCTGAGCTGCGGTTACGTCTAACGAGTCGAATTCGATGCCGCCGATTCTGCGCTCAACAAGTCGCGCGGCACCGCGGTAGTCGTAGACGGTCGAGGACTCAATCGAGCCGGATGCACTGAGCATGTCGATATAGCCGTCTAGCAGGTCTTTTACTGTCTTATGTGCCATGCTGCCGAGTTTGAGCTTCTTCTGTGCAAGGTCCTCCATCTCCTCACGCCACTCTCTTAGCTCGGCTTGAGCCGCACGTTTCGTTTTAGCGGCCATGACCTTGCTGACCTGCCCGTACGTCCCGTCCTGCTTCTTAAACTTCAGGCGTCCGCGCCAGCCACCGTTGCGATATGGCAGCAGGCAGGCCGATGTGTAGTAGCGCTTAGACTTCATCGATACCCCACAATCGCGGTGTGTACCCGCTGCGTACCGCGCGGAGTACCCGTGTTGAATAAACCCGCTCAGGCCGCGCAGTCCGTCTAGTCGAACGAAACCGCAGGTCAGAGTGGGTGTACGGTATCACTGCTCAAGAGCTAAAGCAAACGGGATTTCGCTTTTAATCCCAAGGTCCAGGGTTCGAACCCCTGACGGCCCACCCAAAGATTGTTGAGACGGTCAACTTCGGTTGGCCGTCTTTTTTGTCGCCCTTTCATGGGTTCGAACCCGTCGGGGCGCGGAGCTGAGTAAACGCGTGAGCGTTTGCCAGCGCAGCGCGCAAGGCGCGAAAGCGCCGCAGCGGCCGCCTGCGAAGCAGGCTGAACCCCTGACGGCCCACCATGGAATAGAAAGCGACCAACTCCGGTTGGTCGCTTTTTTGTTGCCGGTGCACGGGTTCGAACCCGAACTTCTCTATATATAAGAACGCTTGGCGAACAAAACCCGCCTTTTACCGATGGGAAACAAATAACTGATGCCTTTGGAGTAAAGTAGCGCTCCAGAGATGACCGATGTCTCAATACACATAAAACAGCTGGTCATCGCCAATATCAGAAGCCAATGCTTCAGTTTTAACCTCAGTGATGCGACTGAGGGACCTATTCATTTGTGAACAAAATATGGAGTGCGCGATTCCCGCCCACGGCGCCCCTCCGGTCTGGCAATATATCTCCTTGCCGCGCGGCCCGGTGGAACCGGGAACCAGCGC
>ENA-OWZU01000449-OWZU01000449.1-human-gut-metagenome-genome-assembly--contig:-NODE-449-length-12742-cov-6.244187_pt1 | contig 12742 bp, 10 predicted proteins | sample MGYA00249263_ERZ652121 | MGnify/ENA primary metagenome ERZ652121 (study PRJEB26925, sample SAMN05827113) | human gut metagenome | biome: ENVO:2100002; feature: ENVO:00000062; material: ENVO:00002003... | reverse complement strand
TTGTTTGGCTGTTCTTATTACTTGATGCAGGGCAGCTTTTTCACAACCTCTTTTTCTGTTTGGATAGATAATGGTCATTCCATTTCTTTGATCATTTTTTTCATTTTATCGATCTCTTCTTCTTGTGCCTGAATGATTTCTTCCGCTAATTTTTTTACTTCAGGATCTTTTAAATCAGCTCGTTTACTTGTCAAGATAGCAATAGAGTGATGAGGGATCATTGCCTTCATCCACGCCGTATCGTTGACAGTTGTTTGGCTTCTTACCATAAATAAGGAACCAGCAAAAACAAGAAGACTTGCCACTAAAATCATAGCATTTATCTTTTTGTTTTCATACATTTTCCACATGAACAACAACATAATGACTGCCATGACTGCACCCATCATCAGCGCCATGAATACACGTGTGCGACTGAAGAAGATATGGTCGAGCGCATAAACATTCAAATACATCATACCAAACATGACTACCGTCGAAACACCAATCATCAACAAAAACTTCCAATACTTTTTCATTTAAAACAAACTCCTTTTTCTTCATTCCTTTCTTCTATCATGTCATGAGCGTGGAGAACAATCAATTAATCTGCACAGATGGTTTTTGGATACCGTTTATCAAGAGGTCGTGAAAAAGCTGTTCTGCATCAAGTAATAAGAACAGCCAAGTAAAAACAGTTTCTTATGTTTTTAACTTGGCTGGACTTATTACCGCAGATGTAAGTTTTTGAACACCGTTTATTCGGAAAAAGGAACTGCAACAATTTTTGTCGCAGCTCCTTTTTCAATAGCTCCAGCTATTCAATATAAATAGAATAAAATTCTCTATTGGTTTCATTCATTCGTCAAGACGAAAGCATCATTCTTTTTTTGATAACTGAAATAAATGAACAGGTAAAGCAAACCGGTCAATACAGTCACCCCAATGGAGTTCGTGAATAGGATACCAAGGAAAATCAACCCTAAGACTGCTAATGCAAAAAAGCTGATTCCTTTGTCCCATAACGTTCCTTTCCTTAGTGCCAGTACAAAGGACGCAGCACTGATAATGATCCAGATCAATAATACTGTATAGGAAAGAGAACCTGCCAGATAGCCAAATAATTTGTCACCGACAAAATAAGAAAGAGCCACACCTAGATAAAGAACACTGGTACAAAACAGCACAGCACGTTGCGGTACTTGATGCTTGTTTAAAACAGCTAGTTTTCTAGAGGAACCTTTTCGATCTTTCAAGCGGAAGAACAAAATCCTCGAAGAAGCATACACACCTGAATTGATAGACGAGAACAGAGCAAGAACAATCACGAAATTGACGATATCTGCTGCAAATGGAATATTCATTTTTTCAAATACCATCACAAAAGGACTAACGTTCGTACCTGCTAATGTATTCCAAGGAAAAATAATCAAAAGCAAAAATAAAGGAATAATGTAAAAGGAAATGATTCTTCCCATAACGCCTTTGATTGCTTTAGGAATCGCACGTTTAGGATCATCTGCTTCGCTTACCGTGATAGCAATCAGTTCAGAACCGCCGTAAGAATAGATAACTACAAGCAAAGAACTGATGATTCCCTTCATACCATGGGGAGTAAAACCACCATGATCAGTCAATTGTTGAAGGGTAGGGAAAACACCAGAACCCAACATTTGCTGACCAACAAGATAAGCAGCAAAAATGATCAATAGGATAATGACACTGATTTTAGCAAAGGCCAGCCAATATTCTGTCTCTGCGAATAATCGTACCGAATAAAGATTGATGATAGTAGTTAAAACAGCCAACATAAAAACAAATACCCAAGCTGGGATGTGGGGGAACCACAACTGTAAAAAGGAAGCAGCTGCAACAGCTTCAGCAATGATATTGATAATCCACATGGACCAGTAGACCCAATCGGTAAAATCGGCAGAATGAGCACCTAGATATGGACGAATCAATCCAGATAATCCGTGGTGCGTATCGCCACCACTTAAAACGATTTTTCCCAGACCTTTCATCACGATATATAAAATTATGCCGCCAATCAAAAAAGCGATCAATACAGAAGGGCCGGCGATTCCAATCGCTTCGCCACTTCCTTTAAATAGACCTGCACCAATCGCTCCACCCAAAGCTAGCATGGTGATATGTCGGGAGCTAAGTTGTTTTTTCAATTTTTTATCTTCCATAAATGACCTCTTTCTTTTAAATTCACAATCAAAATGTATAGTAAGAATAAATAGCAATAATAACAATGACTAATGATAACAAATTTTCAGACAATTACAACTATTCAGAAAACTTTTAGGCATATTTTAATGGAAGAATGATTTATTTCATCGTATTTTCATAGAAATATTAAATTTTTATAAAAATAATAGGAAGCGTTTTACTGGCTTTTTACTATTTAAACAGGCTATCATAGGAAAAAGTGACAGAGAAAGTGAGGCGGAACAGATGAACAAAAACGACGTATTGCTAGTTGCGAAAAATAAATCACTTTATTTTTTTCCTTCCATCCGCTCTTTAGATGTTTGGTCCGGAAAAGATTTACTACAGTCGGAATTCATTAAATCGGCTCGACAACAGTTGGCAAATTATCAGCTGATCGTTTTTTTAGATTATGGATTTGATATGGAGATGGCTCGACGCGTGCGTCCATTTACCAATGCAAAAATCGTGTTATTTTTTTGGAACCACTTCAAAGCAGAACACGAGGCGATGCTGAAACAGGCACAAGATGAACCGGCAATCGATGAGATTTATCATTTTGATTTTTTGGAAGCAAAAGAACTTGGACTAAAACATAATAGTTCCTTTTATTCGAAACATATGGATTTTTCTTCTAGCGAACCAAAGACGGATCTTTTTTTTGGTGCAACAAATAACGGCAGAAAAGAACGGGCAGAAAAATATAAGCAGGAATTTACAAAAAGAGGTGTTACGACCAATTACTTTATTCTTCCGCTTCGAGGAAATGAACAACCTGGATACCTTACTTATGAAGAGTATCTGAAAAAAACTGGGGAATCGAGCGGGATTCTAGAACTGTTGCGGGAAGGGCAGCAAGGAGTGACTTTGCGAACGTTTGAATCTATGTATTTTCAAAAGAAGCTAGTGACAGATAATCAAGCCATAGCTCATTATCAGTTTTATCATCCTGAAAATATTTTTTTGCTTCAAGAACGTGATTTAGATGAATTACCGGAATTTCTGCATACGCCATTTCAGCCAATCCCATCAGAACTGTTGGAATTTTTTGATGCAGAAAATTGGGCAAAACGTTTTTTCACTACTGACTCCGCTATTTATGAACAATATGAATACGATCTTTCCTCTGTTAAAAATAAATAAAAGTGCCAACCAATCATAGATGAAAATAAACAAGCGCAATTCTTATGGCAACATGAGAATTGTGTTTTTCTTTTTGATCTTTCGTGGGGGATAAAAAATGAGAACCAGCTGCTGATCCAGCTGATTCTCATCAGAGAGCCTTTTATTCTGCGCCAAGGATTCCTTCTTTTGCATGGACTAATTGGGTCAAAAAGGCACAATATGGTGTAGCAATATCATATTTTTGTCCTTTTCGCCAAACGGCACCATTGATGTAGTCGATTTCAGTCAAACGATGGTTTTTGATCAGGTCTTGGTACATAGATGGGTAATGCAACCCGATGTTGTCAGGATCATAAGTAGAAGCAATATGCTGGTACACTTCTTCTTGATCTAATGTGATTCCTTCTATTGCTGCGATAGAAGCAAACTCAGATACGATCGTTCGAACCATGCCCTCTGCCGCTTTTTGCGCACCTAGTTCAGCAATATTACAATCCAAGATCGTGCATAATCCATTTAATGTTCCGTTTACACAAGCTTTTCGCCAAATGGAATAACGAACATTATGACTATAGATTGGATTCAATCTTGCTTCTTGAAAGACTTCTACAACTTTTTTTGTAAATGCTTCGCCTTCTGGTTCCAAGTTCTCTAGTTCGATTTCTCCATCACCTAATAATGTGACTTTTCCGGGACCAGCTAGACCAGCTGTCCACATCGTGATCCCAAATAAGATATTTTTCTTTGGTACATATTTTTCCAGTACATCTTCATGACCTAATCCATTCAGTAAACACAAAACATAAGTATTCTCAGTAATAATGGATTGGATCGAACGAAACATATCATCTAATTGATTCGCTTTTGTCAAGGCTACGATCAAATCCACGTGTTCGTTGCTTTCGATGATTTCTTCTGGTGAATAGATTGGCAGTTTTGCAACTACTTCTTTGCCGTTAAAGTCAGCAATCAATCCATTTGTACGAATGGCTTCAATGTGAGCAGGCCAGCGATCGATCAAGACGACCTCATTTCCGCTTTGATGCAACATCAATCCGATTCGGCTGCCCATTGCTCCGGCTCCAGCTATTGCGATTTTCATGTTTTTTCTCTCCTTTATTCAATGAGTTCCCTTTTAGTATATAGAAAAACAGAAGAAAATAGCATTGTTTTGTTTGAAAAAAGTGAAAAAAAGTGTCTTACTTAAGAAGAAAGTGAGGGATATAGATGGATATTTTGGCGGCAATTGATTCATTTAAAGGAAGTGCTTCTTCATTTGAATTAAATCAGGCAGTTCTAAATGGCTGGGAAGACCGTAAAGGAAGAAAAATCAATGTGCCGATTGCAGATGGCGGAGAAAATACTGCAGAAGCAATCTATTACGCGCTCGGGGGAACCTGGCGTACGATTGATGGGATGGATCTCTTATTTCGTCAGCGAAAAATCACTTATTTATTGACGAACTGGCAAGGAAAAAATACCGCAGTCATTGAATCTGCACAAGTATTAGGATTAGATTTACTTGATAAACCAACGGATCAAACCATCCTACTTGCTTCTAGTTATGCCTTGGGAGAGCTTATCAAAGATGCACTGCTTCAAGAAGTGGAACAAATCATTGTCACTTTAGGAGGAAGCGGATGTAGCGATGGTGGTCTAGGATTACTCCAATCCTTGGGTGCTTCTTTAGAAGGGTACACAGAAGGAAATCCTTTGTTATCTACTAGAAAACTTCATTTGGATCGAAGGAACGTTCTTGTTTCTAAAGTAAAAGTGATCATCGCTGCAGATGTGACCAATCCATATACAGGTCAACAAGGAGCTGCTTGGCAATTTGGAAGACAAAAAGGAGGAACGGATACGACGTTAGCTTTCTTGGATAAACAAGCAGAAAAGATTGCTCAGCAGATAAAAGATGTTTGGGAGGTAGATTTAGATGACATCCCAGGAAGCGGAGCAGCAGGCGGTATTGGCGGAGCCCTTTTTTTGTTAGGAGCGAAGATGGTCTCTGGTTTTGAGTTGGTCAGCCAAATCACTGGATTAGAAAAACAGATCGAACAAGCAGATGTCATCATTACAGGAGAAGGGCGGATTGATCAGCAAACAATTCACGGAAAAGTTCCATATGGCGTAGCAGTGCTTGCAAAAAAATATCGAAAACCAATAATCGCTATTTGCGGAGGTAGAGACCAAGAGTTGGAAGGACTCTCTGATTTTCTCCCCATTGTCTTAAGCATTCAATTAGGACCAATCGATTTAGAGGAAGCAATGGAACATGGGCAAACATTAGAAAAAACAAAAATCCTAGGGCAGACGCTCAGTAGATTTTTCACTGTCCTCCCGAAGTAGTTGACAAAATCAATTTCTTTATGCTATCGTAATTTCAAATATAGGACAAAGTGAGGGATCCGTGCATTGAAAAATTAAGTCGATTGATGAAAGCTGCATTCAGACTGTACTTTGTGGAGACAAGGGAGCAGTGTGCAGATTTTCAGGATTGGCTTGGTTCTTTCGATGTATGGGTCTTTTTGTGTGCACCAAACCCTTGCATCCTCTTTAGCCAGTTCTGAAAATAGGACTGGTCTTTTTTTACGAGGTGATGGAATAATGTCTAAAATCGAAATAAAAAATCTGACATTCGGCTATGACAGCCAAGGCACATTATTATTTGAACAAGCCAATCTAAACTTTGACACCCAATGGAAACTAGGACTTATCGGACGAAACGGTCGAGGAAAGACAACTTTACTGAATATCCTGCAAAACAAACTCCCTTATCAAGGGCAAGTGATCCATCAGCAAGCGTTTGTCTATTTCCCGCAGCAAACAAAAGATAAAGAGCGTTTGACCTATTATGTGTTAAATGAGATTACGGATTTTGAGATATGGGAAATTGAAAGAGAGCTCCAACTGATGCAAACAGATCCTGAAATCTTATGGAGAGAATTCAGCACACTATCAGGAGGAGAGAAGACAAAAGTCCTACTGGCACTCTTATTTGTGGATGACACTCATTTCCCGTTAATCGATGAACCAACGAATCATTTGGATATCTCTGGCAGAAAACAAGTAGCTGCTTATTTGAAAAAGAAAAAACAAGGATTCATCGTGGTGAGTCATGATCGGGGATTTATCGATGAAGTAGTGGACCATGTTTTAGCAATCGAAAAGAGCCAACTGGAACTCTATCAAGGAAATTTCTCTATCTATGAAGAACAGAAAAAACTTCGTGATGAATTTGAAATAGCTCAAAATGAAAAATTGAAAAAAGAAGTCAGCAGGCTAAAGAAAACAGCGGCAGAAAAAGCAGAATGGTCTCGTTCCCGAGAAGGAGACAAAACAAAGAAAAAAGTCGGATTCATCGATACGGAATCTAGGCGAGTGAATAAAGGAGCAGTAGGCGCTGATGCTGCACGGACGATGAAACGATCTAAAGCAATCGTGAATCGGATGGAAACCCAGATTAGTGAGAAAGAAAAATTATTAAAAGATATCGAGTATATCGATGCTTTGACGATGAATAGCCAAGTGTCTCATCATAAACGGCTGTTAAGCGTAGAAAATCTTCAATTAGGGTATGGAAATCTGTTATTCGAGCCAGTTCACTTTACGATCGAACCTCATCAGCGGGTGGCAATTTCAGGTCCTAACGGCGCGGGAAAGTCATCCATTATCCATTATCTTCTGGGAACATTCAACGGCAAGGTTGTAGGAGAAAAATCCCAGCCCAAACATTTGACCATTAGTTACGTACGCCAAAATTATGAAGACAATCGAGGGACGTTGGCGGAATTCGCGGAGAAAAACCGAGTAGACTACCAAGCATTTTTGAATAATCTCCGAAAGCTTGGGATGGAAAGAGATGTTTTTCATAACAAAATCGAACAGATGAGTATGGGGCAACGGAAAAAAGTGGAATTGGCTAAATCTTTATCACAACCAGCTGAGCTATATATATGGGATGAACCATTGAATTATTTGGATGTCTTCAATCAAGAACAATTAGAACAACTGATTTTGAACGTGAAACCTGCTATGTTACTAGTGGAACATGATCAAACCTTTCTAGATAAAGTATCTACTGAGATTATTTCTCTTGAGAAAATCTAAACCTTGTAATCTCAAAGACAACAAGGTATGGTTAAGGAGAACTTTGTCAACGAAGGAGAGAATCACATGCTTTATGTAACGAGACACGGAGAAACAACTTGGAACGCACAAGGATTAGTTTGCGGGCGGGCAGATGTGCCGCTGACTGAAAAAGGACAGATGCAGGCACAGGCACTAGCAGAAAAGGTAGTAGATTTGCCTGTTCCAATCACGAAAATCATCCATTCCCCTCTTCAACGAGCAAGAGATACAGCACAAGCAGTAGCTGATCGTCTCAATTTGCCGATGACCGCTGATGAGCGATTGGTAGAAATGGATTTTGGGGATTATGACGGACTGCCAAGCAAAGATGAAAACTTTCAAAAAGCGCGTTTAGCGTTTGCTGTACGTTTCCCAAATGGAGAGTCGGTCTTAGATGTGTACGCACGGATCGTTCCTCTATTGAAAGAATGCATGGAAGACGAAGAAAATGTCTACTTGTTAGTCTGTCATAATGCCTTGATAAGAGTGATCAATGCTTATTTTCATCCGATGCCTAATGAAGGGTTCTTTACATTCATGGTAGACAATACAGAATTAATTTCTTATGAGTAATTAGACTTTTGTGTTATTTAAATAAAATGTTTCAAGGCACTGCTTTTGCTTAGCAGTGCCTTTTTTGTGGCTGTGTCAATTCTTTTGGCAATATAAATCCAATTTTTAGAAATAAAATTTAATTACTTTAACAAAAGTATTGAAATTTTGTTTCTTTAGATATATACTCTAGTCATAGAAATGAAGACGGATACAGAAAAAGAGGGATAATATGTTTGGCTTTTCAATATTTATGAATGATCCTTTGTCAGAAGAGAAAAAACAGTATATCCGCCAAATGGCATCCAATGGCTTTGTCGGTATTTTCACTTCCATGCATATACCAGAAGATGATGTTTCGGCTTATCAAAATCGATTGATCGAGCTAGGAAGCGAAGCGAAAAAGAATAAACTAGAGTTGATGGTCGATATTTCAGGAGAAGCATTGAAACGAGCTGGCTTTTCATTAGAAGATCTAACACCCTTGAAAGCAATTGGTGTAACAGGGTTAAGAATGGATTATCATATTTCTAATCAGCAGATCGCCGACTGGTCACATCAATTGAAAATCAGTTTGAATGCCAGCACGATCACGCCTAAAGATATCGATGAGTTGAAAGAAGCAGCGGCTGATTTCTCACAAATCGAAGCTTGGCATAATTATTATCCACGTCCTGAAACAGGGCTGGACAAAGAATGGTATCAGGAAAAAAATCAATGGCTCAAAACTCAAGGATTCCTTGTCCAAGGCTTTGTACCAGGAGATACAGAGTTGAGAGGTCCACTGTATCAAGGATTACCGACTTTGGAAGAACATCGAGGGATCCATCCTCTGGCAGGCGCTCTTGATCTATTAGCAAGTAACACGGATATTGTTAATATCGGAGATGCAGGTCTGTCAGAACACGTTCAGGAGCAATTTGCTTCTTTCCAAAAAGAACAGACAGTCTTGCTGCATACGGAATCTGTAGATGAAGATTTTTACGAATATATATTAGGAAAACATACGAATCGGCAAGATGATGCAAGAGATGTCATACGAAGCGCAGATGCTCGTTTTCGAGAGATTCCGCCAATCCCAGTAAGAAATACAGCTAAGCGTATGAAAGGATCTATTACTTTAGATAACGAAAAGTATTTGCGCTATATGGGCGAGATCCAATTAACTAAATATGATTTGCCAGCGGATGAAAAAGTGAATGTAGTAGCCAAAGTTATCAAAGAAGAGCTACCATTGATCAACCAAATCAAAGCTGGTATGAACTATCAATTTATAAGAAAAGAAGGAAGATAAAAATGAGCAAAATCAATTTAGAGAACCTAACAACGGAACGCAGAAACCAAGAAACTTTTGGATTAGATGAAATGAGTATTTCTCAAGCAGTCCAACTAATGAACAAAGAAGATCAGAAAGTGGCCGCTGCTGTTGAAAAAGAATTGACAAGTATCGAGCCAGTGATCGCCAACACGATTGAATCCTTTAAAAAGGGTGGTCGCTTGATTTATATGGGAGCTGGAACGAGTGGTAGACTAGGTGTGTTAGATGCTGCTGAATGTGTACCGACATTCGGTGTAGAATCGGAAATGGTCATAGGTCTAATTGCTGGTGGAGAAGAAGCAATGACGGTAGCCGTCGAAGGAGCCGAAGATTCTTATGAATTAGGGCAAGAAGATCTAATCAAGCTGAATTTAACAAAAAATGATATAGTTATTGGTATCGCAGCTAGCGGTCGTACACCATATGTGATTGGTGGATTAGATTACGCAAAATCGATTGGTGCTGTTACAGGAACGATTTCTTGCAATAAACAAGCAGAAATCAGCAAACATGCGGATTTCCCAATTGAAGTCGATGCAGGACCAGAATTTTTGACAGGCTCTACTCGATTGAAGTCAGGAACAGCACAAAAACTGATTTTGAATATGATTTCTACTATCAGTATGATCGGTATCGGTAAAGTATTCAATAACTTGATGGTCGACGTCAAACCAACAAATGAAAAACTAATCGAACGCTCAAAACGAATCATCATGCAAGCGACAGAAGCTGACTACGAAACAGCTGAAAAGTACTTTGAAGAAGCAGATCAAAATGTCAAACTGGCTATCGTCATGATTTTGACAAATAGTGATAAAGAGGCAGCTCAAGCAAAATTAGCTGAAGCAAACGGTTTTGTAAAAGGAACCTTATGAGGGGGAAAAGACCATGGCAAAAAACGAACTGACTTTGGAAGAACTGGCAAAACAAATTTATAAAGGGGCAGGCGGCATGGGCAATGTAGAAAGCATTGTCCACTGCATGACTCGTGTGCGTATGAAGATCATCAATGATGATCTTGTAAATGTCTCTGAATTAAAAGCGATTCCAGGAGTGCTTGGTGTAGTAGAAGATGAACAGCTTCAAGTCATCATCGGACCTGGGAAAGTGAACAAAGTAGCACAAGAAATGGTTGACTTAGCAGGCGTGAAATTAGGAGAAAAACTTCCTTCTGCTAGTGCAACTACAGCAAGTTCTTCTGCATCTGGAAAAGACCGTGTAAACGAACGGGCACAAGAAATGAAAGCGGCACAAAAATCGAAACAAAAACCCTCTAAGATCAAATCGGTATTAAAAGACATTTCTAATATCTTTGTGCCAATGATTCCTGCATTTGTCGGTACTGGGATCGTGGCAGGGATTGCCGCAGTTTTAGCAAACTTAGTCACAGCTGGAACACTAGACGCAGGAACATGGCAACAATATATCGATGTGATGAACATCTTGAAAAACGGGATGTTTAGCTATCTAGTTATCTATACAGGTATCAATGCTGCACAAGTTTTTGGTGCAACGCCAACGCTTGGTGGAGTTATCGGGGCCGTTGTGATGCTGACAGGGATGAATCCGGAAGCGCCACTGAAAAACTTGTTTACCGGTGAAGCTCTTGCAGCTGGACAAGGCGGGATCTTAGGTGTTATCTTTGCAGTTTGGTTATTGTCAATCGTTGAGAAAAAACTGCATAAAGTAGTACCTGATGCGGTAGATATCATCGTTACGCCAACTCTTTCACTGATTGCCATCGGTCTGATCGAAATTTTCTTCATCATGCCTTTAGCAGGGTTCATTTCTGACGGCATGGTCGGTGGGATCAACTGGGTACTTGGTGTTGGAGGAGCATTTGCCGGCTTCGTTCTAGGTACATTATTCTTGCCAATGGTCATGTTCGGACTACATCAGATCTTGACGCCAATCCATGTACAAATGATTGATGAAACTGGTCGTACCTTATTGCTTCCAATTCTTGCGATGGCCGGAGCAGGACAAGTGGGTGCAGCATTGGCATTATGGATCCGCTGCAAAAAAGACAAAGAATTAACAGAAATGATCAAAGGGGCTTTACCAGTCGGAATCTTAGGAATCGGCGAACCATTGATTTACGGAGTAACATTACCTCTAGGACGTCCATTTATTACTGCTTGTATCGGTGGAGGTATCGGTGGGGCAGTGATCGGAATGATCGGAAATGTCGGAGCAATCGCTATTGGACCTTCAGGAGCCGCTTTGATCCCATTGATCTCTGACGGTAAATGGTTAGGCTATATCCTTGGTTTATTGGCCGCTTACGCTGGTGGATTCGTTGCTACATTCTTCTTCGGTATTCCTAAAGACCGTTTAGAAAAAGAAGAACTAGCGACCGAAACAGCCACAGTAAATGAAGTGCCTGAAAAAGCAGTACCTCAAGCTTCAGCTGAAAGTGTGACTATCCTCTCATCAGTCGCTGACGGAACAGTTGTTTCTTTAGATAAAGCAAGTGATCCAGTTTTTGCACAAAAAATGATGGGTGAAGGTTACTTTGTAGAACCAGAAAACGGACATATCTATTCTCCGGTTACTGGAGTAATAAGTTCTGTTTTCCCAACAAAACACGCTATCGGCATTACGACACCAAATGGCTTAGAAATCTTGCTTCACATGGGCATCAACACAGTTGACTTAGGCGGTACGCCATTCGATGTGAAAGTAACAGAAGGACAGCAAGTGACACCTGATACGCTTGTAGCAGAAGCTGACCTAGAAGCAATCAAAGCAGCAGACAAAGAAACCTCCATGATCGTCTTGGTAACCAATATGGACCGTGTAAAAAACTTTGTCTTGGAAAAAACAGGTAAAGCGAAAGCAAAAGCACCTGTGATGGATGTCAAAGCTTAATAAGAATAGAAACAATAGAGAACATAAAAAGAAGAAGCCGAAATCTATTTTTCAGCTTCTTTTTTTGTGTTATTTATTTTTTTCTGCCAAAATTTGATAAACGCGTGTCACATCAGATGGTGTTCCCCGTAATTCATAATCTGCCAAGAAAGGAAAGCCGAATCTTTGTGCATATTGTTTGGCTGTCAGACAATATTGATTGTTGAAGTTTTTATTACCGCTACCGACTACACCAAGGCAAAGGTTATGATTGTCTTCGTATTCCAGATATTCGCGCATCGTTTCGGTCAAGATTTCTGTGTCACCGTTGTCTAACCCATTCCCACCGTCTAAATAAGTAGGAACGAAAGTAAAAAATGGTTCTGTTTCTTTCGTAAAATCACTATTTTCATGGATTTCTTTTAAAGTAACTTCAGGATTGACAGGATCTTCTGCATGCATTTTTTCAGCATATTCTGCTAGATGTTTGGCGAAAGCACGCGTATTTCCTGAAATCGATATATATCTGTCTCTTATACACATCTGACGCTGCCGACGACTTAATAGGTG
>ENA-OWZU01000448-OWZU01000448.1-human-gut-metagenome-genome-assembly--contig:-NODE-448-length-12751-cov-7.158869_pt1 | contig 12751 bp, 13 predicted proteins | sample MGYA00249263_ERZ652121 | MGnify/ENA primary metagenome ERZ652121 (study PRJEB26925, sample SAMN05827113) | human gut metagenome | biome: ENVO:2100002; feature: ENVO:00000062; material: ENVO:00002003... | reverse complement strand
CGAGATGACGTCGAGTCTCGTGGGCTCGGAGATGTGTATAAGAGACAGATAAAAAGAGGATTACTCCCCTTTAACAAAATCACTAGAAATTTGACGCGCGATAGCTAATCCAGCGACTGCATTGAAGTGCAAATGATCACCGCTATCAAATAATGAATATAAATGTCCAGAAGCTTCCCCCACAATCTTAGAAAAATCCCAAACTTGTCGATAATTATCGAGCAACCACTGATTTATTTCTTTACGCAGGTTCTCTTTTGTTTGATTCATTCCAGGATAGCCCAAACACGGTGTTAATGTACACAATTGGTAGTCTACCCCACTGACGTTGCAAAGATGAATCATTTCTCTGATTCCTGTTTTGAAAGTCTCCAGTGTAAGTTCACCGTTGATTAGGTCATTCACGCCAAGAGATAAAAGAACTTTGCTAACATTGCTATGGCTAAGCAAACACTCTTCCAATCGACGTAATCCACCAAAACCATAAAAAAGATTTTGTTTCTCAATGTTCGCGTTATCACTGCTTGGCTTCAATAAGCAGCTACCATTTATCCCTTGATTAACTAAATAAGTATTTTGCTTCCGCAGGTTTCTTTGCAATGGCGTTGTCCAAGTAGCGCCTTCAGTTAAGGAATCCCCCAAAGCAATAATACATTTTCCATCGAGCTCTGCCTCAATCGCTAATAATCCTGAACAAAAATCGATTTTTTTCGATTCTGGCAAAAAATCAGCATCATTATAGGCAAAGCCGCTTTCAATTGAAGTAATATGAAAAGTGAGCTGCCATGTTCTCGCACTAGGATCAATCAAAATAGATTTTGTCTTGAAAAGTTCATTTGGAGCAAGCGAAAAGTCAGAAATAAACTGACAACATTTATCCGTTTTTACTGATAAATTTTGAACCTTCTGTGTTTGCTGACCATATTCATTTGCAAATACCAAACGAATTTTCTTAACTGGGGCAATTTGCTTCAACGTTAGATTGATCACTCCTTCTGCTATACTGTGCTGAGCGATTCCTCGTTGTGCATGACTCCATATCGTAGTCCAAACCATCCAATCTCTCCTCATCTTTCATTACTTTTTTTTAGAAGCTTTAAAATGAAGTATGGAGCGCCTATCAAAGACACAATAATTCCCGCCGCCATTTCACCATCTGGGAGAATAATCCTAGCCAAAACATCGCTAAATAGTAACAAAATACCACCAATCATAGCAGTCATCAGCAACGTTTGATTATTTTTTCGTTTAACGGACTGTTGAGCAATATGAGAGGCGATTAATCCAATAAAACTGATACTGCCAGCAATCGAAACACTAACAGCTGCTAAACAAACTGCACAAATTAAAAAGAACAACTGTGTTCGTTTCAATTTCACTCCCAGGCCAACGGCTATCTCATCTCCTAACTCCAAAACCTCCAAAGAACGTCCCTTTAATAATAGCAAAGGCACTATACAAATGATCCAAGGAATCAGAAGTAAAACATGCCGCCAAGTCGTTCCCCAAATCGTTCCTGCCAGCCAAGCTGTTACGAATTGATAATTATCTTTAGAAACTCGTATAGTGCCTATCAATGTTAAGGCCGAAATACCAGCATTTACTGCAATACCCGCTAAAAGCAGTCGATTGGGAGTAATACGCTTTGATTGACGCCCAAAATAATAAACCAATCCTGTCGCTGCAAAACTACCAGCACAAGCAATCAGTGGTAAAAACCAGCTGGTTTCGCCTGATGCAAAAAAGCCTAAATAAATGAGAACTATTAAACCAGCACCAGCATTAATTCCCAAAATTCCTGGGTCAGCCAAATCATTGTGTGTGATTGTTTGAAATAAATAACCCGATACTGCTAAACCCATACCTGCTAATATCGACACTAGCATTCGAGGAAATCTAAAATCAAAAACAATTAATTGTTGTGCAGTCGTAGCAGTTCGATGAAAAACTTGCAACAGTTCGGATATTGTTAATGGAATCGTCCCTACCGTAAGACTGAGTATCATCCCAATAATCAGTAAAAGAAGCACTATCAGCCAACTAATTTTTTTCTTCATAAGCTATAAGCTTCCCTTCCTAATTTGTAAAAGTAAAAACGGTACTCCAATAATCGTAATAATTACTCCAGCCGGTGTTTCTAAAGGTGGTGCGATTAAACGGGAAGCAATATCAGCTATAACGAAAAATAGGGCACCAAATAAGCCGGAAGCAGGAATGACATAACGATAATCATGTCCGACAAAAAAACGAACGACATGAGGAACTATCAACCCAATGAAACCGATTGTTCCAACTAAAGCTACAGAACTCCCTGCTAATAGTAAAACAAGTAACATGCTTAGTTGTCGAATCCGACTGGGATTTTTCCCCAACGAAATTGCTGTTTCATCTCCTAAACTCAGTAACGTAATTTGTGGGCTGATTAAACATGTACCAATAACACCCACTACAATTACTGGAGTGATTACCTGCAATTGATTCCAAGTAAGATTAGACGTTCCTCCCACAAACCAAAAGGTCATATCTTGATTCAGATCAAAAAGCAAACTGATACTTTGGCTTATAGCTGTAAAAAAAGAACTCAAAGCAGCACCCAATAAAATAATTCGGACTGGAGATAATCCAAATGAGATTTTAGTTGAAACTAGATAAATCAAAAACAGCGAGACCGAGGCTCCGATAAATGAACCTAGCACTCCCATAGTTGGTGAAGGATTTGTATTGAAAGCAAAAACCAAGGCAAGACCTAGACCTGCTCCTGAATTGATTCCTAATAACCCAGAGTCAGCGATTGGATTTGAAGTGATTCCTTGGATCAATGCTCCAGAAATAGCAAAGGCCGCTCCAACCGAAATAGCTCCTAACATACGCGGCAGACGCAGATATCGAATCAATTGTTCCCCCTGATTATTCGAATCAAAGTGCAGTAAAGCCTGAGTGACATCTGACCACTTGCTGGTAACCGCTCCATAGCGCAGGGAAAAAAACATAGCTACTAATAGTAACAGAAAAACAATCGGAAAAAAGTATTTTCGTTTTGCCATTTCTAGTGCTCCTTTACTAAATCATAAGCAAGAACTAACGGTTTGTCGCTATTAGGCATCGTGGCAAAGGTTGCTTGAATGTCAAAAAGATTCAATAATTTCTCTGCAGTAAAAATCTCCTTTGGTGTACCTTGAAAAATCAACTCACCATTTTTCATTCCTAACAAGTAATCGGAGAAACGCGAAGCATGATTCAAATCATGAATTGTCATTAAGATTGTTTTTCCCTGACGATTGATTCCTTGTAACAACTCCAATATTTCTAATTGATGAGCAGGGTCTAAAAAAGTAATGGGTTCATCCAAAATTAAAATATCCGTGTCTTGAGCTAAAGCCATAGCGATCCATACTCGTTGCTGCTGGCCACCAGATAACGTAATTAATGTCCGCTCTTTCAATTCTTGTAGATTCGTTGCCTCTATCGCCCAATTAATCAAATGATGATCCTGTTCTTTTAAGCCTGAAAAACCTTTCTGATATGGGAAACGACCATAGGCAACTATTTCTTCAACAGTCAGCCCGCTGATTTGTGTACTGGTTTGTGATAATGAAGCGATTTTTTGTGCGACTGTTTTGGTATCTAAACGTTGAATATTCTCACCGTCAATAAAAACTTCACCTTTGGCAGGCTCAAGAATTCGAGCTAAAGTTTTTAGTAAAGTCGATTTTCCACTACCATTTGGACCAATCAAACTAGTGATCTGACCTTTAGGGATTTCTACGGTAATATCGTTTACGACAATTTTTTTATCATACCCGATTGAAAGATCAGTGGTATTCAATTTTGTCATAGACTTTCCTCATTTCTCTGATAATCGTTCTCAATTATGAGCTTATTTGTTATCTACGTCAACTATCATTTAGAAAAAATTACGGTTGACACCCTTATGTCTTTCAGTAATAATAGCAATTGAGAATATTTCTCAATTAACTTCAAAGGAGTTTTTTTATGCTAAAAAAAATAATTTTAGGTACATTTTCTCTGCTGGCTTTAATCAGCTTAACTGCTTGTGGGCAAAGCAGTGAGAGTAAAGATAAAAACAATGACGTGCGAACGATGACCGATGCGCAAGATCATAAAGTGAAAATCCCTAATAAACCGAAACGTATCATTGCCTCCTATTTAGAGGATTACTTAGTGGCTCTAAACGAAAAACCGATTGCTCAGTGGACAGTCGGTGAAGGAAAAATTCAAAATTACTTACAAGATGAACTAAAAGATATTCCGACTATTAATTACGACTTACCCTATGAAGCTGTATTGAAATTTGAACCTGATCTGTTATTAATTGGAGCAAACGGGTCACTTGAAGGCGGAAAATACAAAGAGTATTCTAAGATTGCACCAACCTATGTTGTAAAAAATGGTGGGAACGTCACTTGGCGGGAGCAATTAGAAGATATCGGCAACGTTTTGGATAAAAAAGACCAAGCCAAAAAAGTGGAAAAAGACTATGATCAACTCATTGACCAAACTAAAAAGGATCTGAAAGAGCAAATCAACGGCAAGTCAGCTGCCGTATTATGGGTAACAAATAATTCAGCCTTCATGGTAGCGGATAATCGTTCAAGTGGGCAACTACTATATAAAGAACTTGGATTTGAAGTTCCTCAACTGACAAAAGATATCAGTAAAAAAGCAACGGCAGATTTTTCTCAAGTCTCTTTAGAAAGCCTGTCACAACTTGACGCGGATTATATTTTCTTAGTCAATAGCGATTCTGGTGCTGCGATGTTTAAAGATCCGTTATGGAGCAATATTCCAGCTGTCAAAAACAACCGACTATTTGAATTTGATGGAGAGTCAAGCTGGTTGTACAATGGTCCCATCGCTTATACAAAAATGGTGGAAAATATTCGAGATGTCTTAAAATAAAAATACCGTTCTGATCAAAGCTCATTCTATTTAGAAAGCGGCTCTTGATCAGACGGTATTTATTTTTTACTACGGCGAGTTCGTGTAGTGCTTTCTTCTACTCTGACTAAAAATTTTAAGCGATAAGGTTCATGGTATCGTATGCCCTCCTTAACAAAATCTCCACCGACGATAAATAATCCAATCGGTTTTAGTGGTTCGACATGTCGAATGGTTCCAATCGTTTCCAATTCACGATAATTTCTACCAATCTGTAACTGATATATCCCTGTATCGACTTGCTTAACATAATAATAGGGATACAATGTATTTTCGTCGATTAAAAATCCTTCTTCTTTAGAAAGATCTCGCGTTACAATCTCTTTTTTATCAATTAGTGATTGGATGTTTTCAGCGAGTTTTAATTGATAATCTTCATTGAAGTCAACTGAAATTTCTTTGGCCTGACCAAAAACTTTCTTATTTTTTCTAGGTTGTTCATTTTGAATATTGAAGGCATCATCCGGTAGATATTTAACAAAAAGCTGTGTAATATCTCCCTTCACATTTCTATCCAAAAAGTAATAAAAGAAATTCAAAACGAAGAAATACACTAAAACAATAAAGATTAACCCATAGAGTACTAATTGCAGATAGTTTTGATTAAGCCACAATCCATAAACAATTCGTAAAATATACACAGTTGGAATAATACTCAACAAAGTGTATGCTCGATTTGAGTACTTCGGACTGATATCTAAAAATCCTAAAAACTTATTTAGCCCATTAATAATATCTAAAAGTATCGTCATTGATTACCACCTGCTTCTGAACCAATTGGAGCATCAGCTGGCTGCTGTGTGGGCGTCGTCTGCGATGCCTCCGTTGAGGTTTGAGCTGTTACAGAGCTGCTTTCTGTTGAAGGTTGTGTATTTTCAACCTGATTGTTTCCAGCCGTGCTTTCTTGAATAGTATTATTAGCCTTCGACTCTTCAGTCGGTGTCACTTCATCGGCTGTACTTGTTTCATTGGTAATGCTATTTAGATCACGAGAAGAATCGGTCGTAGGATTCGTAGATTCTGTCGTCGAAGTTGTCGGTGTCGTTGCTTTAACCTGTCGATAACTCGAATTATTTAAAATTCCTGTAGTCGTCGCTATCAAGATTGACAGGGTCAGAAGAGCGATTGGCTTTAAAATCGGTGGAACTTTACGCATTGGATTCTTCCTTTCTATGTTTAGTTTATTTAATACTTAGTTTTAGCACTGGAAGGTTAGCTTTTGTTTAGGATTCTGTGAAGATTTCATGTAGATTTCTGAAAATGATTTGCGACTCTAACATTCTTTATAAATTACCCTTAGCTAAAATTTTTACTAAAAGCAGATAGACTCATCTTTACCTACGGATACAATTATACTGATAAAAACGTGTAACTTTAAAAACACAAAAAAGCCAGCAATCATAAGTGATCGCTGGCTTATTGATATGACTATTTTACTTCTTTATGCAAAGTAACCTTACGTTCGCGTGGGCAATATTTCATTTTTTCCAAACGATCTGGATTGTTACGTTTGTTTTTATTAGTTAGGTAGTTACGTTCTTTACAAGAAGTACATTCTAAAGTGATATTTACGCGCATGATTTTCCCTCCCCAGTTAAGATCAGTTTTCCAAGATATTTCTCAGACTTTGATATCATATCATGTTTTTATTTTCTTGACCAGTCTTTTTGTCAATTTTGTTAAGTAGTTCTACTTGACGTTTTTAAAGTTGGGCTTCAATATCTTTTGCAATATCTTCTGGCTTTGTTTGTGATGCATAGCGTTTTATTACGTTTCCCTCACGATCAATCAGGAATTTTGTAAAATTCCATTTGATAGCTTTGTTAAGTAAACCACCTTGCGCACTCTTTAGATAGCTATACAATGGGGCTTCATTTTCGCCGTTCACATCGATTTTTCCAAATGTTTCAAACGTCGTATGATAATTCATCTGACAAAAATCTGCGACTTCGGCATTGGTGCCAGGTGCTTGATTTCCAAATTGATTGCAAGGAAAATCCAGAATTTCAAAGCCGCTATCTTTATAATGGTCATACAAGTTTTGCAATCCTTCATATTGCGGTGTAAACCCGCATCCGGTTGCTGTATTAACGATCAATAAAACTTTTCCTTGATAATCCGCTAAAGATTTTTCTGTCCCATCCGTTTGTTTCACTTCAAAGTTATAAACTGTCATAGTGTCTACTCCCTTTCATACAAAGTCCATTTATCCTTTTTAGGAAAATACTTTTATGCTATATTTCTCTCAAAACTATGGTTAAGAATTCTCTCTACTCTTCTTTCACAAGAATAATAGAGAAAACTAAACAAATAAAGCTAAGGAGCAAAGCTCCCTAGCTTTATTGTACGCCATATGTGTCTGCAAATGCATTTATTATGTCTTTTGCAATTGCTTTATTTGTATCGTCATGCTCTTCGTCTAAGTTTGGCAGCATCACACTAATAGCTATTTGTGGTTTATCGTGGGGAGCATAGGCGACGATATTACTGTTAATCGTATTAACCGCCTGACCGTTGACCGATACAACTGTTTCGGCTGTTCCGGTTTTTGCCGCAGGATCAAGTTTTGCCGAAGCTAAGTCTCTAGCCGTTGTATAAGGATCACTTCCGTGTACTGCCTGATAAAAACCTTGCTTGATAATCCCCATTTGCTCTGCTGTGATATTCACTTGATCCAGTTTTTTGCCAGTAATCTCTTGCTGCAATTCTCCAAGACCACCGCTGTCATTATTTCCATAAATTCCCTTAACAACATGCGGAGCAATTCTAGTACCGCCATTCGCAACAGTGGACGCATATTGTGCTAATTGCATGGGTGTATACGTATCATACTGCCCAAATGACAGGTCAAGCAAGTTTCCGCCCCCAGGAGCATGATCCGTTCCAAAGTCTTCATTAACTAGCCCACGCGTTTCGTTTGGCAAATCAATTTGCGTCTTCACGCCCATCCCGTATTCTGCAAAAGCGTTACGTAATTTATCGTACATTTCTTTAGAAGAGGCGCTCTCTGGTAAGGACATTTCTTGTTGATATTGAACTCCTAGCATACGCAACACAATTTGCATCATATAAGCATTAGAGGACCATTCCAACGCTTTTACTGTATTCAATGGAATTTGATTTCCTAATACTTTATTATAAATCGACCCTTTTAGCGCTGTACCGGATAATTTAATCGGTTGATCAATTAATGTGTCATTTCCAGTAATGGCACCCGTCTGATAACCAGCGGTCACCGTACCGGCCTTCACCACAGAACCTGGTTCAAACGCGCTGGTGATTGTCCCTAATGTGTTTTCTTCTATCTCTTTGCTGTTCACATCATGTGTAAAGCCAGTCATAGCTAAAACTTCGCCTGTATTTGGGTTCATCGCTACAGCATAGGCCCCTGGAGAATACTTTGCAACACCACTATCAACTAAACCTTGATAATGCTTTTTCAGAATATCTTCGACTTTTTTCTGGAAGTCGCTATTAATAGTCAAAACGAGATTCGATCCCTTTTCACCTTTTTTTACTTCCTTTTGTTTTTCAATGTTTCCTTCACTGTTCAAGGTGACCTTGTATTCACCTTTCTTACCTTGAAGCTGCTCTTCATATTGCTTTTCTAGATAGCTCTTGCCGACACGGTCATTCCTTGCATAACCTTTTTTCAATAATTCGTCCGCTTCTTCGGCAGGCAGTCCTTCTTTTTCCGTTGTAATTTTCCCTAGGATACTTCTTAATGAACCATCTAAATCCTCATTATAAGAACGATCCCAGTCAGTACCTGTAGAGACTCCTGGCAAATCGGAGGCACGTTCAGCTACCACTGCCAACTCCTCGTCTGTCACACCATCATTTTTAATGAATACAGTGCTAAGCGCGGAGGCACTATTCATTCGTTTAAAGATCGTTGCAATTTTCAACTGGTCTTCGGTGAATTGAATTTCACTATCTTTAACTTTATCTACAAGTTTTTGGTATTCATTTGTATTATCAAGATTTTTTTCCTTAAAGGATAACCGATCCTCGGCTTCTTTTAAATGATCCTTATCCGCAAGCCAATAGTCCTTTTTGTCGCGGGTAGTTAGATTTTCATCAGCCGGTACATCGATTAACTTATCCAACTCAATCGCTAACTTGAGAATATCTGATGCTTCCATTTGATTACCACGGGTAAAGGTGATTGCTGGGTTAGCCTTATTATTAACTAACGCTGTTCCTTTAGCATCATAAATAACCCCACGTGGTGCATTTTCTTTCACAGTGATTGTGGTAGAAGCCTTCATTTCGGCTTTCATTTTATCGCCCTCAACAATTTGGAGATAACCTAGTCGTGTAACCAAAATAACGAATAAGCCGAAAATCACAAAAAATAGAAAATTCAACCTGAATGGAATATGACTCTTATTTTGATTACGGCCTTTTTCATCCGCAAGTTTTAATTTCTCAAAAAAATTCTTAAATGGATTCGTTAGTTTCATTCATCTGTTCCTTCCACTTTGACAGTTACTTGTCTTATTGTAGCCGAAAAAGTGTTTTTTCAAAAGGATTAATCGTGGTTCCTTTAATATAGTTTAAGAACTTCCGCTTACTTTACCTTGAAAACAGTAATGTGTTTCACGAGCATACAATTATTTTTTTAAACAAAAATTAATTTAGCTTAAAATATGGTTTTTCAGCTAATTACAAATCCTTCTTTTGTGAAACATTAAATTCAGCGATTTTCTGTGGAAAACTTTTAAAAATAAAAAAGCGTCTATTACGCATTTTCTTTAAAAAGTTTTCCACAAATGGTTCGTTCTCTCGTTTCCCATAAATTTGAGCTTATTCATTTATGATAAGACTATTTTTCCAATTTGAACCTAAGAAAAAACCGGTGGAGGAACCCACCGGCATTTTCTTAATTACGACTCATATTGTCAATGTCTGCTTTAATAGCATCTACGAACATATTCAAATCCTGTATCTCTTGTTCCTCACTACCATAGCGACGAACGTTAACTGTCGCATCATTGACTTCTTTGTCACCGATTACTAACAGATACGGAATTTTTTTAGTTTGTGCTTGACGAATCTTATAGCCAAGTTTTTCATTACGATCGTCAACTTCAACCCGGACACCCTCACGAACCAAACGATCTTTCACTTCATACGCATAATCGCCATGATGTTCTGGTGATACTGGCAGAATTGCTACTTGCTCTGGTGCTAACCAAGTTGGAAAAGCTCCTTTGTATTGTTCAATCAAGTAAGCAGTGAAGCGTTCCATTGTTGAAACAACACTACGATGAACAACGACTGGACGATGTTCTTTTCCATCTTCACCAATATAAGATAAATCAAAACGTTCTGGTAATAGGAAGTCAAATTGAATTGTCGATAATGTTTCTTCAGTCCCTAAAGCCGTTTGAACTTGCACGTCTAGTTTAGGACCATAGAAAGCTGCTTCGCCATCTGCTTCAAAATAATCAAAACCAGATTCATCCATAACTTCTTTCAATAGACGTTGAGAATTTTCCCACATCGCATCGTCATCAAAATATTTTTCAGTATTTTCAGGATCACGATAGCTTAAGCGGAAACGATAATCTTCAAAGCCAAAGTCTTTATAAACTTCCAAAATTAAGTCCAATGTACGACGGAATTCTTCTTTGATTTGATCCGGACGAACAAAAATATGCGCATCATTCATTGTCATTTCACGAACCCGTTGTAAACCAGACAACGCACCAGATTTTTCATAACGATGATCCATTCCTAGTTCAGCTAAACGAATTGGCAATTCACGGTATGAGTGAATATGATTTTTATAAATCATCATATGGTGTGGGCAGTTCATCGGACGAAGTACTAATGATTCCTCACCATCTCCCATGTCCATAATTGGGAACATGTCTTCTTTGTAATGATCCCAGTGACCAGAAGTTTTGTATAGACCAGTATCGGCTAATACAGGAGTATAAACATGTTCATAGCCCATTGAGATTTCTTTATCAACGATATAACGTTCGATGATTCGACGAATTGTTGCGCCTTTTGGCAACCAGAATGGCAAGCCTGAGCCTACTTCTTGCGAGATCATAAATAAATCTAATTCTTTACCTAGTTTACGGTGATCACGTTCTTTGGCTTCTTCACGCATTTTTAAGAAATGATCAAGATCTGCTTGTTTGAAGAATGCTGTTCCGTAAACCCGTTGCATCATTTTATTATCGGAGTTTCCTCGCCAATACGCACCAGCCACTGATAATAATTTGAAAATCTTGATTTTACCTGTTGAAGGCACATGTGGCCCGCGACATAAATCAGTGAATTCACCTTGAGAATACGCCGTGATAACTTCATCTTCTGGCAAATCTGTGATCAATTCTACTTTATATGGATCATAACTGAAGAAATCTAACGCTTCCTGACGACTCATTACTTTGCGTTCAATCGGCAGATTTTCTTTTATGATCTTCTTCATTTCTTTTTCAATTGCAGGGAAATCCTCTTCGCTGATTTGTTCTCCATCACCGTTGTCAGTATCATAATAAAACCCTGAATCAATCGCCGGACCTACACCAAAGTGCATATTTGGAAATAAACGGCGAATTGCTTGTGCCATTAAATGCGCGCTTGAATGACGAACTAGTGGTAGTGCTTCTTCATCTTGTTCAGTCACGATTTTTAATTCCGCATCTTCTTCGATTGCTCGGTTTAAATCTTCCAACTCACCGTTTACAACAACCGCTAATGCTTTTTTTGCCAATGAACTAGAAATGCTTTTTGCGATTTCTAAGCCAGTAATACCGTTGTCAAACTCTTTTACTGATCCGTCTGAAAATGAAATTTTTACCATCCTATGTTCCCCCTTATTCGTTTTGATTGATAAAAAAAGTCCTAGTACCGAAATCGGTACTAGGACGAATTAACGTGGTTCCACCTAATCTTTGGACAGATTTCCTGTCCCTCGCAAGCGATAACGGCGCTGTCCGCTCCTGCATTTAACAAGAGTCTTCTGAAAGTGGTCATCCCTTGCGCTTGTCTGGAAAAAGTTTCAGCCGAGCTTTTCCTCTCTGTTAAACAGCCTTCAAGTTCAGGTGTCTTTCTTCATCAATCAATTACAAAGTCATTATAAACACTTATTGGATTGAAATGCAAGTATAAATAGGAAATCTTATTTCCATTTACCACCTTGTGCATATTTGCCCTTTTGCATCTCATTAATGATAACATGAATATTTTCTTTTGGCGCTCCTGCTGTTCTTGAAACTGCCTCAGTTACTTCCTCCACCATTTTAGTCAATTGCTCTTCTGTTCTTCCTTCAATTAACTCGATGTGCACGAATGGCATAATAAATCGCTCCTTTAACATTTGTTTTTATCGCCTTATTTTATCATATTTCATCTAAAAACATGGTGCTACAGATTACCTTTTGCTAACTTAAGGAAATAATTGCAGATGATTAACGAATCAGAGCTTATTTTTTATACATAGAAAAATTTTTAAATTAGCAAAAAAGCTTCTAATTTAACCACCCTGAGCAGATTCACGACAACTATTTCAGCCATTCTTCAAAAAAATCAAGCATCTGTCTCTTCAGTAAGTCAAATTACTATTGATAGCCCTTTCTTCGTGTTAAAGTATCAGCATAAGAATGGAGGAAAAATCATGGATATTTACTTGCATTTCAAAGATCAAGCTGCTGAAGTAATCGCCTTTTATGAAAAAGTTTTCGAAACAGAGCCAGCTCAAATTATGACTTTTGGGCAGATGCCCCAAGATGACGAGCTGTCTCTTATACACATCTGACGCTGCCGACGA
>ENA-OWZU01000447-OWZU01000447.1-human-gut-metagenome-genome-assembly--contig:-NODE-447-length-12756-cov-5.093457_pt1 | contig 12756 bp, 9 predicted proteins | sample MGYA00249263_ERZ652121 | MGnify/ENA primary metagenome ERZ652121 (study PRJEB26925, sample SAMN05827113) | human gut metagenome | biome: ENVO:2100002; feature: ENVO:00000062; material: ENVO:00002003... | reverse complement strand
GGGCTCGGAGATGTGTATAAGAGACAGGGCCGGTGCCTATGCGGCGTTGCTGCCACGCGCGTCCAAAGGGCAGATCGCCAATGCCGATATACCGTTGCTCTACGGCGATTTCGACGATCGCGTACTCGGCGATCTGGCCAGCGGTCTGGCCGGCGGACCGTCCAATGCCATGGCGGTGTTCGCGGTGACCGGTGCGGATGAGCAGGCCGTCGACGCAGGCGTGTCCCAGCTCTCCGAATTCCTGCACATGCTGGGCAATCCGGTGGCGGTAATCACCGCATCCGGGTCCACGTCGATGACACGTACCATGAACCTGAACTATCCTCTGGGCATCCTCGATATGCAGCGCGCGCTGTCCGTGTGCGCCGAAGACGGTGTGGCGGCCGTGATCATCGCCATGGATGACCGCACGTTGGCCGAGCATGCGTTGGAATCGGTGAACGTGGATGTACTGGGCACGGAGGATGTCAACGCAAGCGCAAGCTTGAACGAATTGAAGACACGCTACGCATTCGTTGCGGAACATGACATGTCCATGACCTCGTCGACACCCGAATCGGATGAAATGGCTGCGGATTCACCGGCAATGTATGACCGCGTCCGACTCGGGCACATGTCCTTGGCCATCGCCATGGTGCTGGCCGCCGGCGTGAGGAAAAACAACATACGCAGTGCCCTGCATGTGGCCAATAATCTCAATTAAGTCCGTGGATACGGGACGAAGCGTAATCGTAAAGGAGTTTGAAACACCATGGTTCCGATGAGCGTGGAGGAGATCGCCAAGGCCGTCGATGGTCGATTGATCGGAGACGCCGGTTCCGAGTCTCGAGCCACCAATACGGTCAGCGACTCGCGGCAGGCCGGCCCCGGATCGGTGTTTGTGGCCATCCGAGGCGAGCGTGTCGATGGGCATGACTTTGTGGCGAAAACCGCTGGGCAGGGAGCCACGGTGGCCATCGTCGACCATGAGGTGAAGTCCGATGGCCTTCCGCAGATCGTAGTGAAAGACACGGTCGACGCCCTTGGCGAACTCGCCCGATACAACATCGTTCGCCGCCGCGAGCTGGACGGCGACTTCGACATCATCGGATTGACCGGTTCGGTGGGCAAGACCACCACCAAGGATCTGCTCTCCTCCCTGCTTGCCACCGTAGGTCCGACCGTGGCTCCGGTGGGATCGTTCAACAATGAGATCGGCCTGCCGCTCACTGCGTTGCGGGTCGATGAGCACACCCGGTTCTTCGTGGCTGAGATGGGTGCCAGCCATATCGGCGAAATCGCGCGACTGACCCGTATCGCACCGCCGAACACGGCAATCGTATTGAAGGTCGGCGTCGCTCACCTTGGAGAATTCGGCTCCCGCGAACGCATCGCACAGGCGAAAAGCGAAATCGTGCAGGGATTGCTTCCCGGAGGCACCGCGGTACTGAACGCCGATGACGAACACGTGGTTCCCATGGCCGGCCTGGCCAACGGCGACGTGCTGTGGTTCGGCTTGGGATCGTCGCAGGAGCCCGAGGTGCGGGCCATTGATGTCACTGCCGACCGGTCCGATCATGCTGAATTCACGTTGGTCGATGCGGACGGCAACCATACGCCGGTGCATCTGGGCATTCCTGGACGTCACAATGTGATGAACGCGTTGGCCGCCGCAACCGTGGCGATGCGTTACGGTATGGCACCCGAAACGGTGGCACGGATTCTGGCCTCGCAGCACACCATCAGCCCTCATCGCATGGCATTGTCCACGGTGAATCGCGAGGGGACTTCCTTCACGCTGATCGATGATTCCTTCAACGCCAATCCCGACTCCATGAAAGCCGGCCTGAACGGGTTGAAGGCCTGGAACTCAAATGACGGCAAGGAGCCGTTCCGCGTGGCGCTGCTGGGTGCCATGCTGGAACTCGGCGCCGATGAAACGGCATTGCACACCTCGATCGGCACGTATGCGGACGAATTGGGCATCGACGCGATCATCGCGGTCGGTTCCGCCCAAGACCAACATCTCGATGCACTGGCACAGGCTCTGGCGGACGGTGCCCGTCAGAGCCAATCCGCGTCGGTGGATTGCGTACACGACATCGATGCGGCCGAACAGCTGGTCATCGACTTGGCTCGCAACCATCCCGACGCTGTGGTACTGCTCAAGGGATCGCACGCGTCAGGCCTGAGCGCTTTGGCTGAACGCTGGGCAAAGAACTGACCTGATAACCACCCCAAGAAACCGACAAGAAAGAGAAGCTGCACGTGATTGCTCTGATCATTGGAATGCTGGTGTCGCTCATCGTCACCTTAGTCGGCACCCCGCTGCTGATTCGGCTGGTCCACAAGCTGCACTATGGCCAGTACATCCGCCAGGATGGGCCGCAGTCGCATCTGGTCAAGCGCGGCACCCCCACGTTGGGCGGCGTGGTCATCAACTTCGCGATTCTGCTCGGTTGGGCATCCTCCGCACTGTACCGATACCTGCGTTCGGGCGACGTGCCCTCCTGGTCCGCGGCGCTCGTACTGTTCGCCATGCTGTCGATGGGTCTGCTGGGCTTTATCGACGACTTCGCCAAGGTGCGTAAGAAGCAGAACGAAGGCCTATCGGTGGGCGGCAAGTTCATCGGCCAGTTCATCTTCGCCACCATCTACGCGGTACTTGCGCTGCTGATTCCCACCAAATCGGGATTCCCCAGTGCGCAGGCAGGCATCAGCTTCATCGAACAGCCGTTCTTCAACTTCGACTTCGCCGGCCGTGCCGTAGCCATCATCCTGTTCGTCATCTGGGTGAACTTCCTGATGACCGCATGGACCAACGCAGTGAATTTGACGGATGGACTTGACGGTCTGGCGGCAGGTTCGTCGATGATCGCCTTCACTGGTTTTGGCGTCATCGCATTCTGGGAAAGCTACCACATCAAGGGCGGCAGCCATGGCGGATATTCCTATGCCGTGTCCGATCCTCTCGATCTGACCGTCATCGCCGTATGCGCGGCCGTCGCCTGCTTCGGCTTCCTGTGGTACAACTCGAACCCCGCATCGATTTTCATGGGTGATACCGGTTCCCTGGCCTTGGGCGGTCTGTTCGCAGCCCTGTCCATCGCCACGCACACCGAATTCCTGGCGGTGGTTCTGGGCGGACTGTACGTCATGGAAGCCATGAGCGACGTCATCCAGGTCGGGTACTTCAAGATGACCCACAAACGTGTATTCAAAATGGCGCCGATTCACCATCATTTCGAACTGAAGGGTTGGACCGAAACCAAGGTGGTGGTGCGGTTCTGGATGATCGAACTCATCTTCGTGCTGCTCGCCCTGACGATTTTCTACGGCGACTGGGTCACCCGCTCCGGCCTGCTGTTCAGCTAGCGGAAATCTGGGTGGATTATGCTCACCCACGGAATTCCTATATCAGGAGGAACAATGCAAGTAGCGGATAAGACAGTGGTGATCGCCGGACTGGGGGTGTCCGGCACCTCGTTGGCGGAGGTATTGAGGGAACGCGGCGCCCACGTGATTGGCGTCGACGAGAGGAAGCCCGAGGCCGATCTCCACTCCTTTGATGACGTGGACTGGGACCATGTGAACTACGTCATGTCGTCCCCGGTGTTCAACCCCCGCACCCCGTTCGTGCTGGAAGCCCAACGCCGTGGCATCCCCGTGATGAGCGAGGTGGAATTCGCATGGCAGCTGCGTGTGAATAACGAGCGCACCGGTACTCCGGCTCCATGGATCGGCATCACCGGCACCAACGGCAAAACCTCCACCACCGAGATGACCTCGGAAATGCTCACCGCCTGCGGACTCGACGCGCCGACCGCCGGCAATATCGCCTCCGGAGACATGAGCATGAGCCTGTCTCGTTGCGCCACCAATCCTCAGCACGACGTACTGTGCGTGGAACTGAGCTCCTTCCAATTGCACTTCACCGATTCGCTGGCACTTGACTGCGCGGCGATCACCAATATCGCCGACGATCACCTCGACTGGCATGGCGGGCGCGAGAATTACGCCGCCGACAAATCCAAGGTGTTCCACAACGCCAAACGCGCCATCGTCTACAATGCGCAGGACGCCAAAGTCAGCGAACTGGCGGCCGAGGCTCAGACTGCCGAAGGATGCCGCAAGGTGGGATTCACGCTCGAGGCCCCTCAGGCCGGCCAGATCGGCATTGAAGATGGCTGGATCGTGGACAGGAGCGGCGTGGCCGGCGGCGCAGTAGGAGAGTCGGTCAGACTGGCCGCCATCACCGATTTCACGCATCTGGCAGAGCCGGACGGCTCACTGTACCCGCATCTGGTGGCCGATGCATTGACGGCATTGGCGTTGGTGCTGGGACTTGGCGCTGATCGCGATACCGCGCTGAAGGCGCTTACCTCGTTCAAGCCGGGCGGCCATCGCATCGAAACCGTGGCTGAGGCCGCAGTCGAGGGCGGCTCTGTTCGTTTTGTGGACGATTCCAAAGCCACCAACGGTCATGCGGCACGCGCCTCGCTGTCCAGCTTCCCGGCCAAGTCTGTGATCTGGATCGCCGGAGGTCTGGCCAAAGGCAGTCGATTCGAGGACCTGGTCAAGGACCAGGCACACACCATCAAAGCGGCCGTCATCATCGGCAAAGACCAGCAGCCGATGATCGAAGCGTTTGCCAGCCAAGCTCCGGACATCCCGGTGACCATCATCGATCCCGAAGACAACGATACCGTCATGGACCGTGCCGTCGAAGCCTGCGGCACGTATGCCGCCGCCGGCGACATCGTGCTTATGGCTCCGGCCTGCGCCTCCATGGACCAGTTCAAGTCCTATGCGGATCGAGGCAATCGATTCGCCGCCGCAGCCAAGACGTGGAGCGAGGTGCATGGCCTCCACTGATACCCATAAGCGTAAGGCATACAGAGCCCCTGACAAGCCCTCACTCGAAATCGCCGACTACACGGGTTGGCGAAGCTTGCTCAACCCGCTATGGTGCTACCACGGCTTCCGCATGGCCGTGGTGGGGCTGACATGCTTCGGCCTGATCATGGTGTTCTCCAGCTCCACGGTCACCATGGCCGCACTGGGCAAGTCGCCGTTCCTTCAGCTTCTGAACCAGGGCGCGTTTTGCCTGATCGGCTTGGTGCTGGGCTTCGTGGCATTGATGATGCCGGTGACGTTCTGGAAACGGACCGGCGTGCTCTTTGTGGTGGGTGCCTGCCTGTTGCAGGCGCTGACCTTTACTCCTTTGGGTCACGACGTCTACGGCAACAGAGGTTGGCTGGACCTCGGCTTCACCACTATCCAGCCGGCCGAATTCATGAAGTTCGCGATGTGCATATGGCTTCCCTCGTCGTTGCATGCCTGCAGCAAGATGTACCACAAGAAGGGAATCAAAGCATATGCCGCGCCGTTGGTGTTGTATGCGATAGGCGTGGCGCTGGTGATGGGCGGCAGGGACCTCGGCACGGCCATGATTCTGGTCTTCATCGGAGGCGTGGCCTTTCTGATCGTCGGGTTCCCCGGCAAATGGATGGGAGTCGGCGTATTGGGCGCGGTGGTTATGGTCGGTGCATTGGCGGTTTCCAGCCCGAACCGCTTGCGTCGTATTCTGGCCACATATGGCGATTGCTCGGCCGCTGACGCGCAGAGCGTATGCTACCAGTCCATTCACGCCAAGTACGCCATCGCCTCCGGAGGTTTTCTGGGATTGGGCATCGGCAATTCGCGGGAGAAATGGAATTACCTGCCGGCCGCCCATAACGATTTCATTTTCGCGATCATCGGCGAGGAGACCGGATTCGTCGGTTGCGCCATCGTATTGCTGTTCTTCGCGATTCTCGCCTGGTGCATGATCGTCATCGCATTGCAGGTCACCGATCGTTATGTTGCCATGGTGCTGATGTGCGTCGCCATTTGGATCGTGGGCCAGGCCATGGTCAACATCGGCGTGGTCGTGGGTGTGTTCCCGGTATTGGGCGTGCCTATGCCGTTCGTCTCCGCAGGCGGCTCATCCATGGTTATGTGCTTGACGGCGGCCGGACTGGTTGTGGGACTTATGCGCTCTCAACCGCAGATAAAACAGTCGCGTCAGAGCGCGTAAGTAGACTCGGTAATCATGAATCAAGGCACACCACATATCGTTCTTGCTGGCGGCGGTACCGCCGGACATGTCAATCCGCTGCTCGCGGTCGCCGGGGCGATTCGCGACATCGAACCCACGGCACAGGTCACCGTCATCGGCACTGCGGTGGGTTTGGAGAAGGATTTGGTGCCGGAGGCCGGCTACGAGCTCGACACCATCGAAAAAGTGCCGTTCCCGCGTCGCCCTAACCTGTACATGCTGCGCTTCCCGGCAAAATGGAAGCGAGAAACCGCCAAGGTGCGCTCCATTCTTGAAACGCGGCATGCGGATGTCGTGGCCGGATTCGGCGGGTATGCTTCCGCCCCCGTCTACGCCACCGCACACAAGATGGGCATTCCGATTGCCATCCATGAGCAGAATGCGCGTGCCGGCATGGCCAATAAACTGGGCGCTCGTTGGGCTGATTTCATCGGTACCGTGTACGAGGGCACCGGTCTCAAACCGCGTGCCGGAGCCGACGTCGAGCGCGTCGGTCTGCCGTTGCGCCCGGCCATCGCCTCCCTGACCAAACGCATCGGTGACGACCGTGCCGCCGTACGCCGTGAATCGGCCGCGCAGCTTGGCGTCGATCCGAACCGTCCGCTGGTGCTGGTCACTGGCGGATCGCTGGGAGCGCAAAGCCTGAACCGTGCCATCGCCTCCTCCGCCGCAGACCTGTTGGCCCACGCACAAATCATCCACTTGACCGGGCGAGGCAAAATCAGCGAAGTACGCGAACTGGTCACGGCCTCGGCCGGCGCGGACGTGCTTACCGGCATCGGCCCCGAATCGGCCGGACAAGGTGACTACCATACCGCCGAATATCTGGAACGAATCGATCTGGCCTTTGCCTGTGCCGACTTGGTGATTTGCCGTGCCGGAGCCGGATCGGTATCCGAGCTGGCTGCACTGGGCCTGCCGGCCATTTACGTGCCGCTGCCCATCGGCAACGGCGAGCAGCGTTTCAACGCCGAGCCAGTGGTGAACGCCGGCGGCGGCCTTCTGGTCGCAGACAAGGACCTGACCCCGCAGTGGGTGCATGAGCATGTGCCCGATCTGCTCGCCGATCACGAACGACTTGCCGAATTCGGCCGCAAGGCATGGGAATACGGCATCAGAAACGCTGCCGAAATCATGGCCCGGCACGTTCTGCAATTAGCCGAACCATCCAAGTAGTATTCAGATATCATTCCGTGCGCGATACTGACCAATTCCGTTCCGCAGCACGAGATACGGTCATAATATAGGGTGCTGGAATCCCTAAAGGAGTTTTGAATTGTCTCAAGATCAGCCCATAGTGCTTGACCCCACGTATGCCTCATTCGATGCTGCGGCCCGCCCCGCGGATCTCGGCGCCACCCATTTCATCGGTATCGGCGGTGCCGGTATGAGCGTTCTGGCCGAAATGCTGCACGCCGAAGGAGTCGCGGTGGACGGCTCCGATCGCGCACACAGCGCCAAAACCGACCGACTTGAAACGCTGGGCATCACCGTTGAATTCGGGCAGCGAGCCGAAAATGTCGCCCAGGCCGAGACCGTGGTCTACTCCAGCGCCATCAAACCGGACAATCCGGAAATCGTCGCAGCACACGCGGCGGGCAAGCGTATTGTGCATCGCAGTGACATCCTCGCCCTGCTCATGAACGGCAAACGAGCCGTCACCGTGGCCGGAGCGCACGGCAAAACCACCACCAGCTCCATGCTGTCCCACATTCTGGTGAACGCCGGTGCCGATCCAAGCTACGCCATCGGCGGCTTTATCCAAGGCCCGGACGGCACCACGCTGGACGGCGGACACGCGGGCAAAGGCGATATCCTGGTGGCCGAAGCCGATGAATCGGACGGCAGCTTCGCCAAATACCATCCGACCATCGCCATTATCACCAACTGTGAAGCCGATCATCTCGACCATTACGGCGACGAAGCCCACTACCGTGCCGCGTTCGTTGCCCACGCCGGCCGGGCCACCGGTCACGTGATCATCAGTATCGACGATCCCGACGGACTTGCCGTGCTGGAGGCCATGCCCGCCGACGTGAAATCCCATACCGTTGCCTACGGCACTACCGCGCGTGAATCCCTGCCCGATTTGGGCGGTGCCGCGTATGTCTGGATCGCTTCGGAAAGCGAGACCGCTGGCAGCGGCGTCGAACAGCTCACCCTGCATCTGCCGGCCGCGGTGACGGCGGGGGAGCCGGTGTCTCAGAGCGTTGCCCTGAAGGTTCCTGGCGTGCACAATGCGCGCAATGCGGCCGCCGCCATCAGCGCTGCCGTGCTGCTGGGCGTGAGCCCCGCAGACGCGGCCAAGGCGGCCGGCACATTCCTCGGTGCGGCACGCCGCTTCCAGGTGCGCGGCACGGTCAAGCAGGTCACTGTAGTGGACGATTACGCCCACCATCCCACCGAAATCGCGGCCCTGCTGGATGCGGCCCGACGCCGGTACCCCGATTCGACCATTCGTGTGATCTTCCAGCCACACCTGTTCTCCCGCACCAAGTTCTTCGCGCACCAGTTCGCCAAATCCTTGGCCAAAGCCGATGACGTCATTATCACCGGTATCTTCCCGGCCCGTGAAAAGCAGGCCGATTTCCCGGACATCAGCCCCTCCACCATCGTGGACGCGGCTGCGGGACTCAAGGATGCTTCCGCAGGCACGTGGATTCAGCCGGTCGAGGATATGTGCCTGGCCGCCAAGATGATGGCCATGCGCGCCCACCACGGCGACGTGATCTTCACCGTGGGCGCGGGCGACATCACCGACATGGATCAGGTGCTGCTCACCGCACTTGAGGCCCATCGGGAAAGCTGCGAGTGATGTCCGGGCGCACGGTCAGATCCGGGGGCAATGACAACGGCTCACGTCGTTCGTCTGGGAGCTCCCGCAAGCCGCGCACCATCGGTTCACGCGGAAACACGGGTCGCTCGTCGAAGTCTCGCGCTCCCCGGTCCGTGTCTTCCGGGCATGAGATCGACAAGCCGGAGATCATCGACGATGTGACGGTAGCCAAGGGCCAGGCCGGTGCCTTCGTCGATGCACGGCGGTTGCACAGCGAGGATTACGTTGCCGAAACGCTGCATCAGACCACCGGCTCCCTAGGAGTCGCATCACGCCCGAAAGTGGTGAATTTCACCGAACGCGCCAAAGAACGCAAGCGTGCAAACGTGCGCGTCGTTGCGTTACGTGTGTTGATTGCGGTCGTCAGTGTGGCTGTAGTGACGGGGCTAACGTGGCTGCTGCTTTTCTCGTCGGTGTTTCGTCTGGAAACCAGCGAGATCGGCGTATCCGGTGCCAACGAATGGGTGAGTGCGCAGACTATCCATGTCATCGCCGATAAGCAGGCTGGAAAGTCGTTGTTCCTGGTCTCCGCCCATGAGGTCACAGAGCAACTCAAGTCCATTCCCGGCGTCAGCGAGGCCAAGGTCTCCAAACAGTTCCCCAAGTCGATGAGCGTGGAAGTCAAGGCGCAACGGCCCGCGGCCATGCTGAAAAGAGGCGATACCCTGACCGCGGTGGATTCCCAGGCGCGTGTGTTGAACTCGGTGAAGAACGCCAACGTGGATGGCATCCCGGTGATCGAGGTCAAGGATATAGACGCCAGTCTCAAGAACCGTTCGGTGAAGGAGGCGCTGACGATTCTGGGCGCGTTGCCGGAATCGATGCGTAAGTCCATTACCAAGGTCACCGCTGAGACGCAGGATTCGGTGACTACCACGCTTAACGACGGTGACCGCGTAATCATTTGGGGCGACTCCTCGCAACTGAAGCTGAAGTTGGCGGAAGTCGAGGAAATCGACAAGAACATCACCGCTGGCACGGCTGGCTTTGCCGGGAAACATCAGATTGATGTTTCCTCATCCCAGAAGCCCATCATCAAGTGACGGCGATTTCGTTGGCTTCGTTGGTTCCGGGGCGATGTTCGCTGCTGGCGATTTGCGCGAGTAGCGCCATAGGGTGTATGCTGAAAAGTCCGGCCGAAAAGCCGGAAGCTTGATAACTCAAGATTGGGGGCGATCGGTTTCGACGGTGACCTGTTCGCTGCAGGGAAGCGTGCCGAGAACGCCGGGTCCGCTCGTGGATGACCCCGGCAAAAGAATAAGTGCTAAATCTAACCGCACTGAGTTCGCTCTCGCTGCCTGATTTTTAGTCAGGATTAACCAGTGAGCAGCCGCTCCGTTCACTCCTCCTCGTCTTTGGGAGGATGCTGAGCGTCGTTTAGAAGACTTGCTGATGCAGTTGAGCCTCAGGGCTGCATCGGGACTTTAACTGCGGATATGCTCGCCATCAGTTGTCTGCGACATCGATGGGGGCAGAAAAATCGCCAACTTGGCCAGCAGACTACGCACGTAGAAGACTGTGGGCTCGGTCATCGGACCGGGGTTCAATTCCCCGCGCCTCCACCAATCCGCTTCGGCGGAAACAAGCCGCTTGGCCTTACGAAAGTAAGGCTGAGCGGCTTTCTGTTATTGCTCCGTTGATTCCTTGTTTTCCCGCTATTCTCTCGTGTCGGATATGTCAGTTGGACGAACTTGCGGGGAAGAAACGATTTAGACTTAGTTCAGGGCTGCCGATTGCACGATGCGCAGAGGCTATTACGCTACGCCGTAATCAGGGAGGATATATGCCGCTGGAATTGGTCCGACAGGATATTACGAAGATGAAGGTGAACGCCATAGTCAATGCGGCAAACACGCAGCTCGCCATGGGTGGGGGAGTGTGCGGCGCGATATTCCGCGCTGCGGGAGTCTCGCGCATGGCTGCCGCCTGCGATCGGTTTGCTCCCATTCATACCGGTGAGGCGGTTATCACTCCGGGATTCAATTTGCCATCACGCTATGTGATTCATACCGCAGGCCCGATATGGCGAGACGGCAAGCATGATGAAGAACGTCTGCTGCGTTCGTGCTATCGCAATTCGATGGAACTCGCGGCACGGCAGGGGTGTGCCAGCATCGCCTTCCCCTTGATTTCCAGCGGTATCTATGGATATCCGAAAGCCGAGGCCCTTCATGTGGCCCTTGATGAGATTCGCCGATTCCTGGGCGACGCAGCCGACTCCGGACACGATCTCGACGTATACCTATGCGTATTCGACAAAACCGCTTTCGAAATAAGCAGCAGTATTGACAAACGTCTTCGCGCATATATTTAACATCATTCTCTTGAGGCTTATCGACGCCAAAGGATATTCCGACGTGGAGGTATATAAACGAGCGAATATCAATCGTAAACTGTTCTCTAAAATTCGCTGTGGCGATGGCTATACGCCCAGCAAGAAAACGGTTTTGGCACTGGCCATTGCCTTACGGCTGAATATTGACGAGACGCAAGATATATTGGCGTGCGCCGGGTATGCGCTGTCGCACAGCGTGAAATTCGATGTGATCGTGGAATTCTTCATCGTCCATGAGATGTTTGATGTATTCACTATTAACGAGATGTTGTTCCGATACGATCAGCCGTTGCTTGGGCAATGATGCGGAGCGGTACGCTCGTCTCCTGACCTGCTGCCGATACGCGGCATATTGTCGCTTGCCAAGCGACCTAGGACTGGTCCCATGATGCGAAGCTCATTGATATCGCCGACAATCCGGCTGGCGAATGAGCGAAAGGATTCATCATGGGCAAGAACGACAATGGCAATAACGGCCGTACGGAACTGGTGTTCGTCGTCGACAGAAGCGGATCGATGGGAGGTCTGGAATCAGACACCATCGGTGGCTTCAACAGCATGCTGTCCAAGCAGCGAACAATTGCCGGCGAGTGCAGGGTAACGACCCTACTGTTCGATCATCGAATCGAAACCTTGCATAATCACCTCGACATCCGCGAAGTGAACGATTTGACGAGCCGGGATTACTGGGTGCGCGGTAGCACTGCGTTGTTGGATGCGATTGGGCTGGCCATTGACCGCATGATCGTGACGCAACGACATACTGCGGCAGCGTACCGTGCTCAACATGTGCTGTTTGTCATCATTACTGACGGGTATGAGAACGCGAGTCGTCGATATTCGTTGCATCAGATCAAGCAGATGATTACCTATGAGCGTGAACGCTATCATTGGGAGTTTGTGTTTCTGGGCGCGAACATCGACGCCGAACAGACGGCTGGTGATTTTGGTATCTCACCGCGATGCGCCACTGATTTTCATGCCGATGGACAGGGAATCAAAGCCTCGTTTGAGGCCGTTGCCTGTGCCGCGACCGCCGTGCGCGGAGGTGCTGACCTTGATGACCTCAGCGCGCCGGACTTTCTTGGTGGTGTTCGTGATGACTATCGGTCTCGTCGTCGAATGAAGCGGTAAACGATGAACTGCAGTGCAGATATTACCGGTCACCAGTCGGTCGTGTACGTTACCGGCTGGTGACTGCACACGTTGTACTGTAGGGAACCATGAAAGTCGTATTGCAACGAGTATCCGAAGCGTCCGTGGACGTGGTCAATGAATTGGGCACGCTGGATCCCACGTTCGAGCCGCAGCAGATTGGCCCGGGATTCATGATTCTGGTGGGCGTCACCGATGAGGACGGCGACAAGCAGATCGCCTGGTTGGCCCATAAGATTCTGAATCTCAGGGTGTTCGAGGATGCGCAGGGCAAGATGAACCGTTCGATTCAGGACATCGGCGGTGAGATTCTCTCCATCTCGCCTGTCTCTTATACACATCTCCGAGCCC
>ENA-OWZU01000439-OWZU01000439.1-human-gut-metagenome-genome-assembly--contig:-NODE-439-length-12983-cov-14.975248_pt1 | contig 12983 bp, 9 predicted proteins | sample MGYA00249263_ERZ652121 | MGnify/ENA primary metagenome ERZ652121 (study PRJEB26925, sample SAMN05827113) | human gut metagenome | biome: ENVO:2100002; feature: ENVO:00000062; material: ENVO:00002003... | reverse complement strand
CTACACCTATTAAGTCGTCGGCAGCGTCAGATGTGTATAAGAGACAGCTATTATACTAAGAGAAGAGATTAATAAAAGGTGATGAACAGTGTGAGAAGAAAAAAAACGATGGATGGCAATACAGCTGCGGCATATGTGTCCTATGCATTTACGGACTTAGCAGCGATATACCCGATTACGCCCAGTTCGCCAATGGCAGAGTTGGTCGATCAATGGTCGGCACATCAAAAGAAAAATATTTTCGGTAATCCTGTAAAAATGGTCGAAATGCAATCAGAAGCTGGTGCAGCTGGTGTAGTTCATGGTTCATTAAAGACTGGCGCTTTAACAACAACGTATACTGCCTCACAAGGCTTGTTATTAATGCTACCAAATATGTATAAAATTGCTGGGGAATTATTGCCGGCTGTCATGCATGTAGCTAGTCGTGCAGTAACGACCAACGCGCTGAATATTTTTGGGGATCATACAGACGTCATGGCAGCAAGACAGACAGGATTCGCTATGCTCGCTGAAAATAGTGTGCAAGAAGTGATGGATCTATCTGCCGTGGCTCATTTGAGTGCGATTGAATCCAGTGTGCCTTTTTTGAATTTTTTTGATGGCTTTCGTACGAGTCATGAAATTCAAAAAGTGGAAGTCTTAGAGTATGATGAGCTAGCTGGATTGCTGAATCAAGAGAAAGTGACTGAGTTTAAAAAACGTGCGATGAATCCAGCACATCCTACTGTTAGTGGGACAAATCAAAATCCAGATATTCACTTTCAACAAAGAGAGACCATCAATCCATACTACAACCAAGTAGGGGATGTTGTTCGTTCGTATATGAAAAAAATTAACCAACTACGGGGAACGAATTATGATTTGGTTAATTACTATGGCGATCCTGACGCGACAGAAGTGATTGTTTTGATGGGCTCAGCAGCTCAGACTGTGGAACAAACGGTGGATTATTTGAATCAATCCGGAAGAAAAGTTGGCGTACTTGAAATTCATTTGTATCGCCCTTTCCCAGAGCAAGATGTACTCGCTGCTATTCCTGATACAGTCAAAGCAATCGCTGTACTTGACCGTACCAAAGAGCCAGGTGCATCTGGTGAACCATTGCTACTCGATGTACAAAGTGCGTTTTATGATGCAACAGTCCACCCTGTCATTATTGGTGGACGTTATGGCTTAGGTTCTAAAGATGTGACACCTGATCAAATTGTAGCCGTTTATGATGAGCTAACAAAAGCAAAACAACACCAAAAACGACGCTTTACGATCGGTATTGAAGATGACGTGACCAATCTTTCGTTGGCCAATTACCCTAAATTAGATTTAACACCGCAATCAACCTTTCAAGCGAAATTTTGGGGCTTTGGTTCAGATGGGACAGTTGGTGCAAACAAAGCAGCCATTAAGCTAATTGGCGACCAAACAGAAAATTTTGTGCAAGGGTATTTCTATTATGATTCGAAAAAATCAGGTGGATTAACGGTCTCACATCTTCGTTTTGGACCCAACCCCATTCGCTCTACATATTTAATCGAGCATGCCGATTTTATTGCTTGTCATACGCCAGCCTATATTCATAATTATGATTTAATTGCAGGCTTAAAAGATAACGGAATATTTTTATTGAATACAACTTGGAGTGACGCACAATTAGAGAAGTTGTTACCGAGTCACTTAAAAAGAGCATTAGCAGAGAAAAATGCCAAGTTCTATACGATTAATGGCATGCAGCTGGCGATGGAAATTGGGCTAGGCAATCGGATCAATACGATTATGCAAACTGCCTTTTTCAAACTAACAGAGCCGCTGCCGTTTGAGCAGACCATTCAGCTATTAAAGGATGAAGCTAATAAGGCGTATGGCCATAAATCAATGTCGATTGTCGAAAAAAACTGTTTGGCAATTGATCGCACGATTGAGCTTCTCCATCAAGTAGCTATCCCAAACGAGTGGCGAACGTTGCCAATCAAAGAAATCAAAAAAGCATCCAAATCAACGTATGTCAAAGAAATTGTTGAACCAATTAATGCCCAAAAAGGAAATGAACTATCCGTTGGTACATTAGTTGAAAATCAGATGACGAGAGGAGACATGCCACTTGGTACGACTGCGGTCGAAAAAAGAGGCATCGCCCTTGAAGTACCGCAGTGGATCAGTGACCGCTGTACCATGTGTAATGAATGTGCCTTTGTCTGTCCGCATGCTGCCATTCGTCCGTTCTTGGCGAATGGCGAAGAGATGGAAGAAGCACCTGAGGGATTTATTGTCCGTGAAATGCGGGGCAAAGATGGCTTGTTGTATCGGATTCAAGTATCGGTCGAAGATTGTACTGGTTGTGGCTTATGTGTGGAAGCCTGTCCTGCAAAAGGAAAAGCATTGGAAATGAAGCCATATGGAGAACAAAAAGAACAAGCTATTAACTGGGCTTTTGCAATGACGTTAAAAGAAAAAGAAAATCCAGCTCGCCCAGGCACCCTATTAGGCACCCAATTTGAGAAACCATTGCTCGAATTTTCTGGTGCTTGTGCTGGCTGTGGTGAAACGCCGTATGTCAAATTACTGACGCAAATGTTTGGTGACCGGATGATGATTGCCAATGCAACCGGCTGTTCATCAATCTGGGGTGGAGCAGCACCTGTATCACCGTATACAACTAATGCCTTAGGAGAGGGGCCAGCGTGGTCTAATTCCTTATTAGAGGATAACGCGGAGTATGGTTACGGGATGTTTTTAGCCAATCAAGCACGCAGAGATGCACTGGCAGTCAAAATGAACACCGTCAAAGAGTTGGGTTCACCTGAAGCCAAAGAATTGTTAGAAGATTGGATGGCGCATCGCAATGAAAGTGAAGGAACACAGCAAAGAGCGAAAAAGCTTGCTGCCGTACTAGAAGTTGAAAAAGAGTCCGTACCAGCGTTCGCTGCATTGATTGAGGAAAAAGAGTTGTTTGTTAAGACAAGCCAATGGATGATTGGTGGCGACGGCTGGGCTTATGACATTGGTTATGGTGGTATCGATCACGTGTTAGCTTCAGGAGCTGATGTGAACTTACTTGTTTTAGATAATGAAGTGTATTCTAACACAGGCGGACAAGTATCAAAAGCCACACCAATGGCAGCAATTGCCAAGTTTGCAGCTGGTGGCAAGTACATGTCCAAGAAAGATCTTGGCCGGATGGCGATGACTTATGGCAATGTCTATGTTGCTCAAATTTCTTCCGGCGCGAATGCGATGCAAACAATCAAAGCATTTGAAGAGGCAGAAAAATTCCCTGGTCCATCGTTGATTATTGCGTACACGCCATGTATTACTCATGGGTTAGCTGGCGGCATGCGTAAAAGCCTACAAGAGGCCAAAGATGCTGTCCAGTCAGGTTATTGGTCCTTGTACCGTTACCATCCAGACAACCTTGAAAAAGGAAAAGCCGGCCTGACACTAGATTATAAGAAACCTGACTTCAGCTTGATGCCAGCCTTTTTAAGAAGCCAAGTCCGTTTCTCTTCATTAGAAAAACAATTTCCAGCAGTGGCCGAGCAATTGTTTGCCAAAACAGTCACGGATGCACAGACACGGTTCTTTGCCTATGCCGATATGAGCGGTCAAGGAGAAAAAATTCGCGAAAAAGTATTGAATCAGTCGCAAACCCAAGTGACTGATGATACTAGCCAGCGACCTGTCCGTGAAAGAAAAGAACGCCTAGTTGATTCAGAAGCAGAGGCAAGGAGACTAGCACGACGCGCAGAAAGACAAGCCAAACGCCAAGAAACAAAAAAAGAAAAAAATTAGATGAAGTACAACAAGGTTATGACAAAAGCGTATAGATCCGAGCGATAAGGCGAAACTTTCGAAAATTGGTTTTCAAATTTTAGAAAGTTTAAGACATAGAGCCGAGTGATCTGCTTTTGGAATACCGATTCTATTCTATAAAGGGAGTGTGAGAATTTTTCCCACACTCCCTTTTTTTATTTGACTATCCAAGTGTACTATGTATAATAGTACACATAAGTATTGTTTGTCGTAAAGGAGGGAGTCCATGTATTTTGATGCCAATGACCCAAAGCCCATCTATGAGCAAATTATGATGGGTATCAAAAAAGATATCTTGCAAGGAATCTATGTAGTTGGTGACAAAATCCCTTCAGTCAGGGAACAGGCACAGCTGTTGGGAATTAATCCGAATACAATTAGTAAGGCCTATAAAGAATTGGAAAACCAAGATGTAATTGTCACGATACGAGGCAAAGGTACGTTCGTCAAAGAACAGGTCAATCGCGGGAGCACAATAAAAAACGAAGAAAAATTGCGTAAGCAGCTGAACGAGTGGATCGTAGAAGCACACTATGCTGCCATCTCTGCTGCTACGATTGAAGCATGGGTAAATGAGGAGCTAAGGAGGATTTACAATGATAATTAAAGGACTAAATAAAAAAATTGATAGCAATCAAGTATTATCTAATATTCAATTAACAGTTCCGAAAGGCGTTATTTGTGGAATTGTCGGACGCAATGGTTCCGGTAAAACAACGCTCTTTCGAACTATAATGGGGCATTACCAAAAGGATAGTGGTGAAGTACTCATTGAAAGAAATGATATTGCGCTTTATGAAAGGTACAAAGAAAAGATTTTTTACATTGATACGCAGTTTCATCCGTTAGATTACCTGACACCTGTCAGTATCGGTGACTATTTTCAATTGCTTTATCCTTCGTTTGATATCCCAATGTATCATGACCTTTTGCGAACGCACAATTTGCCGCCACGAAGATTTCAAAAATATTCGAAAGGGATGCAAGGGCTGCTGCTAGTGATTCTTAGTTGTTGTTCGAATTGTGATTACTTAATTCTAGATGAGCCTCTCGATGGATTAGACGTCATCGTTCGCAAACAAGCCACGGATTTACTATTAGATGTTGTCAATGATGGAGATAGATCCATTATTATTTCCTCACATAATTTAGCAGAACTAGAAAAACTAGCGGATCAAGTATCTTTTTTCAAAGATGGCACAATCACACAAACTTTACATTTAGAAGACCAAAAAGCAGTGACCAAAAAATGGCAATTTGTCTTCCGTCAAAAAGCCGTACCCGATCTAATCAAACAGCAAGGAACGATCTTAAGTATTCAGGGACGAGTGGTAGTTGTGGTATTTAAGAAGTACACGAACGAGTTAGCGAACCAGTTGTTATCATTAGACCCTGTTTTGATGGAGGAGCTACCAGTGTCATTAGAGGATCTATTTATTGAAGTCTTCTCGGATGGGACGATTGCTAAGGAGGAAATTACCAATGAAAAGTGAATTACTAGCATTGATTTGGAAGCGTGAAAAGCTCGCGCTGGTTAGTATTGGTTTGTTGTTTTGTTTATTTGGCTTATCATTAGGTATTAGACAAACGAGTATTTGGCAATCCAATCATATATATAATAACAGTACAGAAGCAATTGAAGATCAACAGGCAGCGAAAAGAGCACAAGCACAATTAGAAGATGAGCTGAATCAAAAATATGAAGAATATGGGGATTCACAAAAATTTTGGCAATATGTCAATTCTGTAACGAGCATTGATCAAGTGACTTTTGATCAATCAACGCATCGCTATAAGATCGACGATTCCTATTATTCAAGTTATCAGACCGAGCAGTTGTTCCAAAAAACGACGATTGTTAAACATAAAGCGAATCAGACGACACAAATCGTCGGTGCTCAAGATATTTTAAATTCAGGCTATTTTCTGATTGGTAACGGCGATTTGAGTCAATATATATTCAGAGGATTCTTTTTGTTCTTTATTATAGCAGGCTTCATTAATTGCTTTGTCGACTATAAGACGAACTTTGTTTTGTTACTCAGATCCTCGAGATTTTCCAATAAAAAAATCATTCAAACAAAAATTGCGCTTGGCACAATGGCTATATTACTCTCAGCAATCGTAGCCACGGTTATCAATCTCAGTATTATTTACTTGCGCATTCCGCATGAATACATCAATATTTCATTTTTTTATTTGATTGCGTTTCATGGGGTAATGATCGTGATTGGCCTCTTGCTTTACTATATCTCACTCTTAGCAGGAGTCATATGCGGACAACTAGTGACGGGTGTTATTTCGTTGATTGGGTTTCTTTTAGGGCTCTCTTTCATTAGTGAAAATTTGCAGACATATTTGTACTATCTATCCTTTAAAGATATTAGTGGAAGTGACTATTATTATAGTGTGAATCTTTTTAGTTTGTATCCAAGCTATCAGGCATGGGCGATCATTTGTTTAGGAATCATACTGTTGATTGCTTTTCTTTATCAGGTGACGGTTGTTCTTTACCAAAAGATTAGTTTTGAAAATCGAAATCAATTTATTCTCCTGCCAAAACTCCGCTGGCCATTGACCATCTTTGCAAGTCTATTTACTGCATTTGCGACTACATGGGATATGAGTACTGTGATCAATCCACTTGAGGATGAGACACGGCAAATGATCATTGATGGAAAAATCATGCAAGCAGTTTTAGTTTTCCTAGTTATGTTCATGGTCTTTGTTGTGGTAAACTATGCCAATCGCATCCTTGATTTTTTGATGCGTCATCATAGAAAAGCACATGTGAATAAATAGCAGCACGCTTCTTTAAAAATCAACAACTCTTTATCAGTCTGTTGGTTTTTAAAGAAGTTTTTTTGAGATGCTAAGATTTGTTGAAAAAATTGCATTTTGAACAAATAATGAAAAAGCCTTGTGTTATACTAAAACTATCAAGTCTAGTAGTAAGAGGAGGCTGAATATGTCTATCAGTTTACCAAACGTTTTTAGTTTAGAGCATTGGCAAGAGTTTTTCTCAGTTGACATATTTTCGTGGAATTTTTTTGTAAATATTTTGGATATTCTAGTTGTTTGGTTTATTTTGTATAAGCTAATTCAATTAGCTAGAGGGACGAAGGCATTACAATTATTTAAAGGTGTGGCTATGTTTATTGCCACTCGGTTCGTAGCGGAACTGATTGGTCTACATACGCTCTCTTGGCTAATGGATCAAGTAATTACCTATGGAGTTATCGCAGCAATCGTCATCTTTCAACCAGAAATTCGTCGCGGATTAGAGCATCTTGGGCGGACGACGTTCTTTAATCCAAGCAAGAATAAAAAAAAACAAGACGAGCAAATGATTTTGGCTTTTGACAAAGCGATTCGATATATGGCCAAGCGTAAAATTGGCGCATTAGTGACAATTGAGCGTAACACAGGCTTAGAAGAGTATATCGAAACCGGTATTCCATTAGATGCAGATGTTAGTGGGGAGTTACTGATTAACATCTTCATTCCCAATACGCCACTTCATGATGGTGCCGTCATCATCCGGGATGGCAAAATTAGTGTTGCTTGTGCCTATTTGCCACTATCGGAGAGTGCGTTGATTCCAAAAGAGTTCGGTACTAGACATCGGGCCGCGGTAGGTGTTTCAGAGGTAAGTGATGCAGTGACCTTTATCGTCTCAGAGGAAACAGGTGGTGTCAGTATTACCTTAAACAACCAATTACTTGTCGACTTATCAAGTGAAGAGTACTTAGCTATTTTAAGAAGGGAATTAGTGCCAAAAGAAGAAAAAGGCGGCAAAAAAACCTTTTACAAAACTATTTACGAAGAATTAAACCGATTGAGCAAGAAGGGAGATCGGTGAGATGAAGGTTAAATTTCGTAAGAAAAATCTCTTTTACAGTTTCATCGCATTGTTATTTACATTGGTTTTATTTTTTAATGCAAATAGTTCATCATTGCAAAAAAATATTATCCCTACATCAACAACGTATGAAGAGAATGTCAAGGATGTAACTATCCAGCCTATCTATGATTCAGATGAATATTTTATTCAAGGCTTTAATACGACCGTAGCCGTTAAGCTAACGAGTGACAATCGTGTACAATTAAATACGGAAAAGAATCAAGAAACACGGAACTTTCGTGTGGTTGCGGATTTGTCAAAATTAACGGTAGGTACACATGAAGTTGCATTGAAAGTCCAAAATTTAAGCAGTGGCGTGACAGCAACTTTGGCAAGCAAGTCAATTACGGTCACAATTGAAAAAAAAGTGACGAAGACGATTAAAGTGTCCGCTTCCATTTCAGAGGATCATTTGCAAGATGGGTATCAATTAGGTAAAATAACTGTCGAACCTAGTGAAGTTGAAATCACGACAGGGGAAGATACCTTAAAAGAGCTGACGAGCGTCGAGGCATCACTAAGTCATTTAACTGATTTAAACAAAGATACATCTACAAAAGCGTCAATTGTTGCCGTCGATAAAAATGGAGAGAAACTTCCAGCGGTCATTAGTCCCGAGCAAGTAACTGTCAACATTGAGGTGAATGCACCAACAAAAGAAGTGCCTGTTAATGTCGTACCTTCAGGAACAATGGATAGTAGTGTATCAGATCTTACGTATCGATTAGATCAAGATACTGTCACAGTCACCGGGACGCAAACATTGCTAGATCAAATCGATCGCGTCTCTTTACCAGTAGACATCGACAATATTACTAAGCTTACCCAAGTGAAAGTTGCGGTACCAGTCGAAGATGGCGTGACAGCAGATCCAGCTTCAATATTGGTGACGATTGTACCGACATTGAAGCAAACGACCGAATCGACAAGTTCAAGTAGTACGAGTCATTCTAGTGAAACAACAGATAAAACAAGTACATCAAGTAGTTCACAGTCAGGCAGTACTAGTAGCGAACAATCAACAAATTCAAGTGAATCAAGTGAATCGACGAGTTCGGATAACTAGAATAGGAGTGGAACAAAAAAATTATGGGAAAATATTTTGGAACTGATGGTGTTAGAGGCGAAGCAAATAAAGAGCTAACACCTGAGTTGGCATTCAAACTAGGAAGATATGGTGGCTATGTATTAAGTCAGCATGAGACAAGCGAAAAGAGACCAAGAGTATTGGTCGGTCGCGATACAAGAATGTCAGGTCAATTGTTAGAATACGCACTGATTTCTGGCTTGCTTTCTGTAGGTATCGAGGTGTTTCAATTAGGCGTAATCTCAACACCAGGCGTTGCGTATCTGACGCGTTTGCAAAAAGCAAGTGCCGGAGTGATGATTTCAGCATCGCATAATCCTGCTCAAGATAATGGCATTAAGTTTTTTGGCAGCGATGGCTTTAAATTAGTAGATGATCAAGAAGCAGAGATTGAAGCATTATTGGATCAAGCACAAGATACCTTACCAAGACCAGCAGCCGAGGGTCTAGGGACTGTTGATGAATACCCGGAAGGCCTATTAAAGTACTCGCAATTTTTACAACAGACCATCCCTGGAGACTTATCAGGCTTAACTGTATGTATAGATGCGGCAAATGGCGCAACAGCATCCAGTGTCAATCGACTATTTGCTGACTTAGAAACTGATTTTTATACAATGGGAACTTCTCCAGATGGTCTGAATATTAATGATGGTGTTGGGTCGACACATCCTGAAAAACTGGCTGAATTTGTTGTTGAAAAACAAGCCGATGCGGGCCTTGCCTTTGATGGCGATGGCGATCGCGTGATTGCAGTTGATGAGCTGGGCAACATTGTCGATGGTGACCAAATAATGTATATTTGTGCCAAATATCTATCAGAAAAGAATCGACTAAAACAAGGAACGATTGTTACTACGGTTATGAGTAATTTGGGTTTCCATAAAGCGGTGGAAGAAGCTGGTCTTAAAGACGTCATCACAAAGGTGGGTGATCGCTATGTCGTTGAGGAAATGCGTAAAAATGGCTACAACTTTGGTGGCGAACAATCGGGTCATATGATTTTCCTTGATTACAACACAACAGGGGATGGGATGCTTTCAGGTATCCAATTGCTACTTGTTATGAAAGAAACAGGCAAAAAATTATCAGAGTTAGCCAGTGAATTAACGATTTACCCACAAGAATTAGTTAATATTCGAGTGACGGATAAACATGGCTACTTAGAAAATACTCGCATCAAACAAGTGATCGAAGAAGCGGAGCAAGAGATGAATGGGGAAGGCCGTATCTTGGTGCGTCCCTCAGGAACAGAACCACTCCTACGAGTAATGGCAGAAGCGCCAACGGACGAATTAGTTCATTACTATGTAGAAAAAATTGCCAGTGTCGTTAGAGAAGAGATTGGCTTAGCTGAATAAAGAGTATGAGGGTGTAAAACAATTGTTTTCACCCTTTTTTTAAAAGGAGGATTTCATCGATGCGAAGCAAAAAAATCCGCTATGTGATTGCTGCAATTATTTTCGTAATCATAGCTGTCGGAGGGTATATGACCTATCAAGTCATTGAACAAAAAAACAATCTAGCAGCAAGTAAAAAACAGGTCACACGTTTTGTTAAAGCATTAACAGACCAAAAATTTTCAAACCTATCCTCAGTCCTAAGTGAGTCATCAGTAAAGACTGCTGGTTATACAAACAAAAGCGTTCAAGAGAAATATGAAGCAATCTACAGTGGAATTGGTGTTTCCAAAGTTACTGTAAAAAATCAAAAAGTGACAAAAAAAACTACCAATACGTACAATTTTCAGTATATGATGACCTTTTCAACGGATATCGGAGAATTAAAGAATGTAAAATATGAAGGAACACTAAAAAAGACTGGTGATACTTACAAAATTAATTGGCAGCCAAATTTGATTTTCCCTGGTATGGAAGGTCAAGATAAGGTAGCGATTACGACAGACTATGCGACAAGAGGTGAAATACTTGATCGTAACAATCAGGGCTTAGCTGTGAATCAGGAATTGAATCAGTTAGGAGTAATTCCTAGCAAACTTGGGACAGGTGACCAAAAGACACAAGCTATCCAAACCATTGCGAGCCAATTTGATCTGACTACAGATGCCATTCAAACAGCTCTAGATCAAAGTTGGGTAACAGACGATACCTTCGTACCATTGACCATCTTGTATGATGATGTACCAAGTACCTTGCCGACTGGGGCGAGTATTCAGCAAGTTGCTGGTCGTTACTACCCGCTTGGTGAAGCTGCAGCTCAATTAATTGGTTACGTCGGTGATGTGACTGCTGAAGATATCGAAAAGGACAGCAGTCTAGTCGCTGGTGAATCCATCGGCCGTTCAGGGTTAGAAGCGACATATGATGAGCAGCTAAGAGGGACGGATGGTGGTAGCCTGACAATTACTGATGAAAATGGGAACGAAAAATCAGTCCTTCTAAAAAAAGACAAAAAAGATGGTGAAACGATCACCCTGACGATTGATGCCAATGCTCAAAAGATTGCCTACGAAAGTCTAGGTGGTCAAAAAGGAGCCTCGGTTGTCACGATGCCGACGACGGGTGACTTATTGGCATTAGTTAGTTCCCCTAGTTTTAATCCAAATAAGATGGCTAATGGAATTACTTCAGAAGAATATCAAGCCTATGTAGATAGCGGCAATACCCCATTTGTCAGTCGCTACACCACACGATATGCACCAGGTTCGACGTTTAAATCTATCACTGGAGCGATTGGCATTGATGCAGGTACACTCGATCCAAGTGAAGAGTTGGCTATATCGGGTTTACAGTGGCAAAAAGATAGTTCCTGGGGATCTTATAAAGTCACTCGTGTGAAAGAAACCAATCCAGTCAATCTATATGATGGCTTAATTTATTCGGATAATATCTACTTTGCCCAACAAACCTTAAAAATGGGTGAAACGAAATTCCGTGAAGGGTTAAGTAAATTTATCTTTGGTGAAGAATTGGATTTGCCATTATCGATGGAACCTGCCCAAATCTCAAATGAAGATAGCTTCGCGACAGAAGTCTTACTGGCCGACACAGGCTATGGACAGGGTCAGTTATTAATTAGTCCAATTCAACAAGCAACGATGTATTCGGTCTTTGCCAATGCCGGTACACTGGTTTATCCGAAATTATTGCTTAATGCGGAAACGAAAACCAAAGCGAATGTAGTTAGCTCGAACGCAGTCAATATTATTGGACCGGATTTACGAGCATATGTCACAGATCCAAATGCTTTTGGATATAGTTTAAACAGTCTGGGAATTGATGTTGCAGCAAAAACAGGCACAGCGGAAGTAAAACAAAGTCAAGATGACACGACGGGATCTGAAAATAGCTTCTTATTTACGTATGATTACGCAAATCATAACTATTTGACGCTAACGATGTTTGAAGGAAGCACTGGCGATTGGACAGCAATTAAGCATGTCGACTCACTATTAACATATTTAAATAAAACCTATCAATAATGTGACCGGTGAAAAAAAAAGGGGGAATTAGATGGAACAATTAGAAACGATGACATTTGGTCAACTGAAAAAAATCATTACAGAACTTAATCAAAGAGGAGTGAGTGAGGATACCAAAGTATTTATTGATACTGGTTGGGACAGCTTGCAAGAAGTGAACGCTGACGCACTGAAAGTCATCTCAGCGTTTCCCTTTCAAATTGAAGATGTCTTGACCAAGGAGCAATATGGCGGATTTGTCCGAGAAGAAAAACAGCATACACAAGAAACAATTGGGGAAAAGGAAACAGTGATTGTTATCGAACAATTTTATTAATAAACTAAGGGGGAAGTTATGAATAAAAGAAGATGGATTGGGGTAGGGATTGCGGTTGCGTTATTGGGATTATCAGTCGTAACAAGTAGCCTAAAAAAAGAAGAGGAAACAAATGAGTCAAAACTTTCAAGTGTGGAACAACTGCTATATGGGTCAGGAGACTTAGAGGAATCGGTGATTGAGCAAGGAGATAGTGACAAACGAATTGTTCAACTAACCGTAGACGGTACCATTTCTGATACAGGTGAACCGACAAGATTATTTAATTCTGAAGGATACAACCATCAACAATTGCTGAGTGAACTGAAGGCAATTCAAGAGGATGATAGCATTAAAGGGGTCTTATTAGTCGTTAATTCACCAGGTGGCGGGGTATATGAGCTGTCTCTTATACACATCTCCGAGCCCACGAGACTCGACGTCATCT
>ENA-OWZU01000433-OWZU01000433.1-human-gut-metagenome-genome-assembly--contig:-NODE-433-length-13135-cov-18.436774_pt1 | contig 13135 bp, 14 predicted proteins | sample MGYA00249263_ERZ652121 | MGnify/ENA primary metagenome ERZ652121 (study PRJEB26925, sample SAMN05827113) | human gut metagenome | biome: ENVO:2100002; feature: ENVO:00000062; material: ENVO:00002003... | reverse complement strand
TAACGGTTTCTTTTTTATTCGTCTAATCTTCTACCTCAATAAATTTTACACTTAGTTCATGTTACTTGCAATTCTTCTAGTTAAACTTTTAGGTAGAGTGTGTTATGATAAAAGTGAAAATTTATTATGGAGGTATGGTTATGCTTTTAAAAACGATGGTCTACAAAAAACAAGACCTAACAACAGTTACAGAGGACGCTTCATTAGAAGAAGCATTGCAAATATTAGAAGATTCCGGCTATCGTTGTGTGCCAATTTTGGATGCATCCGGAAAGATTTTTAGAGGCAATATTTACAAAATGCACATCTACCGTCACAAGGCAAACGGTGGCGATATGTCATTGCCAGTAACTCATTTATTAAAAAATGCAACCAAATTCATTTATGTCAACTCTTCATTCTTCAATGTCTTCTTTAGCATTAAAGAATTACCTTATATTGCTGTCTTAGATGAGAATAATTATTTCTACGGCATCTTAACTCATAGCTCATTACTTTCTGTCTTGGCTCAATCTTGGAACATTGAACAAGGAAGCTACGTCTTAACGATTGCTTCGACTGGTAAACAAGGTGACTTGGCGATGATTTCTAAAATTGTCTCAAAGCATTGCAGTATTGCAAGTTGCATCACACTAGATATTGGCAAGGATGAATTTATCCGTCGTACATTGATTACTTTGCCAGCGGGTATCTCTGTTCAATTACGAGACAAAATTATCGAACAACTCGAAAACAAATTATTTAAAGTAGTCGAAATTGAAGATCTTCAAGCTGACTTTTAATGGCCTAAATGCCTAAAAGTAGTACATTCAAAAAGGGAGTGTGACAAACTTTCGTCACACCCCCTTTACTTTTAAATTCGTTGGTCAAATTTAACGACTTTATTCACACCATACATAATTGGTGCTGAAATCGCCATAATGATTGCTTCACTTAAAGCTGTTGTGCCATAGGTCGGCCAGAATGGTAAATCCGCAGTCCACATTAACATTAACGCAATCAAGAACATACTTACTGTAAAGAAGACACAGTTCCAAACTAAACGCCAGATGTCACTTTTTACAAAGCGGCTAATACCAATTGTCGCAAACAAAGCTAGAAAAGTCTGAGCCCCACCAAATAAAACATCCATTGGTCCATAGCCAAAAAAGAGATTGTATAAGACTACTCCACCAAAAACACCCCAAATAAATTTGCGATTAAAGACGACCAAGTGATTCAAGCTCTCCGAGAGTCGAAACTGAATGGCTCCCGATTGGTACGGTAAAATAAAGCATAAGACGACATACAACGCCATAATAATCGCGTTGCCTGCCAGTGTGCGAACAGAGCTGCTCGTTTTTTGTTGCATAGATTTTTCCTTCTTTCTCCTAGTTTTGATAACGCGGGATGGTTGATGAACCGCGAGAATATCCTTATTGATTTTAGGGAATCCCCTTGAAAAAGTCAAGAGGCAAAGACGACTCTTTTTGAGTATCTTTGCCTCTTTTTTTAACTTGCTTTTAGCCAACGCTCATCATTAGAAGTTTGTGGTGTTGGTTGATTAGTTGATGACGCAGGTTTTTTGGTTGTTTTTTTATTTGGTTTTACCAATACAAAGCCAATCATTAATAGACTATACGTAACAAGTAGCAATCCTTGTAATCCAATGAATAGATGGTTTACCGTCGCAGATGCTGACAGATGAAATATATGCTTTAAACAAAATTGTAAAAAAGCTAGTCCCAAAGAGCTGATAATTAAGTGATAATATTTCATTTTTTCTACTCCTTCTCCTCAAAGAAGTATACCAGAGGACGACGGATGTATGCAACTTTTGTTTCTCAGTCGTCCATGACGAACGCCGGATCATTTTCCAAAAATGGTCCTGACTTATCGAAAAGAATGCAACATGATATAATAGATTCCAGAAATGAAAGGATTGGAGTTAGCTATGAAAAGAATTTACCATGTCATCATAAATCCGGTTGCTGGTGGCGGCAAAGGACAGACAGTTGCAAAAAAAATTCTTTCTGAATTAAAAGAAAATGACTTTACTTATTATGATTATCAAACAGAATACCCAAACCACGAAGCTAGTATTGTTCAAACTTTATTGGAACAACATCTATTACAGAGTTTTCCAGAATCTCGACGCTTAGGCGCTGAAGAGAAATTTCCAATGCTTTTAGTGATCGGCGGTGATGGCACGTTGCATCATGTAATCAATCAGCTCCATGCATATGGCGTGGATTACCCGGTCGCCTACATTCCCGCTGGTAGCGGCAATGATTTTGCCCGTGCTTGTCACTTACCAGAAGATCCTATTGAACGTTTTTGGCAAATTGTCCAGACCCGTTCCCCTCAGCTTGTTCCTATATTAAGCTATCAGGATCGAATTCAAGGTGATCGGCAAGTCTTCATGAATAGTTTAGGGATTGGCTTAGATGGAAAAATTGTCAAAAAAGCCAATGAACGATCCCGAAAGAAAAATTTGAATCGCTGGCGTTTGAGTCGCTTCAGTTACTTGAGTGTTGCTTTTAGTAGCTTTTTCAAGCAAAAAGGCTACCCTGCTCGCGTAGAGTTTAATGGCCAGTCGATTACATTGGCAAAAACGTACCTTTGTACCATTACAAATCATCCTTATTTTGGTGGCGGCGTTGCTATTGCACCGCAAATTGCGCTCAACAAGCCGGAATTTGAGCTAGTTGTTGTTGAAAAAGTCGCTTGGTTTAAATTGGCTCACCTAGCTTATTGCGTCTTACGAAAAAAAGATTTTTATTCGAAGTATTTCCATCATTACACAGCGAAAAAAATCCACCTGGTCACCACGACACAAGAAGATACCCAAATTGATGGTGAGTCGATGGGGACTCGTTGTTATGATTTGATTGTCGAAGTGACCAAACAAGCTTTTTGGTAAAAAAATAAGCACCTAATCTGAAACGTACCAGATGCTGACGTTTGGCGACTACTCAGATTGGGTGCTTGTTAGGTTTGGCTGACAAAATCTTGTGGACGAATTCCTTCCATGCCAATCATAGGATCAATTGTTTGCTCCAAAATTGCCGTCAACGTTAACCGGGAATCTTTTGGCATATCTGGAGCTTGTTTTTTCTCATCTTTATTGGGTACGTCTCTCGTTTTTTTGACTTTCTCAAAAGGTTCATCTGTGTAAAGTGCTTGTTCAGTTTGATCCAACTGATTCATTTGCTCTTTCGTATAGCCAGCTACCTCTTGAATGCGTTCGACCAATGTCGTTAAGCGCAAATGAGATTCGACTTGCACACACCGCTGATAGGAATCATATTCCCCTAATAAAATCAGCATTTCTTTACTTCGCGTCACCGCTGTGTATAAAAGATTGCGTTGCAACATGCGACTGTATTGGTGCACCATGGGTAAAATCACCATTTTGAATTCACTACCCTGAGATTTGTGGATGGAACAACAGTATGCTAACGTTATTTTATGCCAGTCATTTCTTCGATAAGAGACTTCATTGGCATCAAATTGAATATGCAACTCGTCCACCTTGTCTTCGGAATCCTTGGCATATGTAATCCCAACAATAACGCCCATATCACCATTAAAGACATTGTCTTCAGGGGCATTGACTAATTGCAATACTTTGTCACCAATCCGATAAGCCGTCTCTTTGTAGCGAACTTCTTTTTTGCGTCCGTCGTTTGGGTTAAAGATTTGTTGCATCATATTATTCAAGGCATCAATCCCCGCCACTCCCCGATACATCGGCGCTAAAATTTGAATATCTTGGGCCGTGAAGCCTTTCGCTTTTGCTTTCTCTACAATTTTCGCAATAATGGGTTCAATTTGATGGGCCTGACATGGAAAGAATGAGCGATCTGGTTGATTGATTTGAAAGTTTGCTGGCAGCGAGCCATCTTTGATTTCATGGGCGAGCGGAATGATGGTCGATTCGACGCCTTGACGATAAATTTCTGTCAATTCTTTTTTCGGAAACTGCGCAATCTTCAATAAGTCATGCATCACCTGTCCAGGTCCGACAGAGGGGAGCTGATCTTTATCGCCGACTAAGATAACTTGCATATTGGTCGAGATTGCCTTAAACAGTGTATTCGCCAGCCACGTATCGACCATCGACAACTCGTCAACAATCAACAAACCACCTTCTAATTCCTTTGGTGGCAAGCTCGTCGTCGCTTGCTCGCGTCCATTTAACCCCAACAAACGATGAATCGTTCCACTTGGTAGGCCTGTCGTTTCATTCATCCGCTTGGCTGCTCGGCCAGTCGGTGCAGCCAGCAACACAGGAAAGGTCTCATCTGTATAACTAGCTGGATCCAAATCCAAGTCATTTAGCTCAGCAAACAGCTGGACGATGCCATTTATGACCGTCGTCTTCCCCGTACCTGGTCCACCAGTCAAAATGAAAAAAGGTGAATGAATTGCTTCGATGATGGCTTCTTTTTGTGACGGACCATAGGAAATTCCTAAGTTTTTTTCGATTTTTTGGAGCGTTTTTGTTACTTTTTTATCATCATAATGAATCGTTTTTTTGCGATTCATTAAACGATGCAAGGACGTGGCAATCCCCCACTCCGCAAAATACAAACGATTGTCATAAATATTGGTATCTTGCTGCTGCAACTTTCCTTCTTCAATTAATTCAATCACACAATCTGCGACTTGCTGCGGATTCATCTCTACTGGCCGACTAGTTTCAAGTAAGGAGATGCTTTGCTCAAGCAGTCGCTTCGCCGGCACATAAGTATCACCTGATTGGACAGTTGCTTGGATGATTTGATGCAAAATTGCCGCACGTATGCGCGCATTTGAAGTGGCACCAATACCGAGCTGTTCGGCAATCCCGTCCGCTTTTTTAAACCCAATGCCGTCAATGTCCTCTACTAATTGGTACGGATTTTCTTCGATAATTTCCAGTGCTTGATTGCGATATTTTTGATAAATAGCAAACGACAACTGGCTACCAAAGCCATACTTAGTTAAGCCAACTATAATCTGATCCATCCCGTGGTTCAGCCGCAATGTTTCTAAAATAACGCGACGCTTTTTGGCATTTAATTGTGGAATGGTATCCAGCAAATCAGGATTGTCCAAAATCTGCTCGATTGCATCATCGCCTAATGCGTTCACAATCGTCTCAGCTGTTTTCTTCCCAATACCGGGAAACTTATCACTTGATAAGTACGAAATCACTCCTGAGGCAGATGTCGGCTGTGCTTTTTGGTAGGAATCGACCTTTAGCTGTACCCCGTATTTCGGATGCTCCACCAGTTCTCCGACAAAACGATACCCTTCTTCTTCTTGGACATCACCAAAACTTCCCGTAGCCACAATTTCCGACTCATGAAAATCAGCTGTCGTTGCCTCGATGGAGACAAGGAGGACTTTGTAAAAATTAGCGGGGTTTTGATAAAAAATAGCGGCAACCTTGCCCACAAATTCGACTTTTTCTGACAATTGGTTTCCGCTCCTTTCGTTTATAGCAATGAATCAAGTGATGCATCCTTCTCTAAAAACGAAGCATCATTCCAAAGTTTTAGTTGATATGGTAGTTGCTTGGTTTCAGTCTCTAGAATCGTTAGGCTATTGTTATATAATCCACCCATCGAACGATACTCTGAAGCTGGCTTGCCAAGTAATGCTTGCACGGCTGCAGTCATGGAAGAACCATGACCGACGAACAAGACGGGACCCGTATGCGCGCCGACTTTTTCGGTAATAAAAGCTGTCATGCGCTCAATCATCGCCGCGACTGTCTCACCTTCAAAAGGCGTAGGATCGTATTGATCCATATGAAACCGCATGTTTCCAAGCTCAGTCGGGTATTTGGCAAGCATCTCATCAATCGATTGCCCTTCTAAAATACCATAGCCCATCTCTAATAGAGCATCTGTCGGCGTAATCGCGACTGACTTTGTTAATTGCTTGTTAATTTCTTGTGCTGTGACTTGTGCTCTCGGAGCTGAACTACAATAGATATGCTCAAATGGCACATCCGCTATATGCTGCCCGAGCGCTTGTACCTCTAAGAAGCTACTTGGCAAAAGCGGGGAGTCCCCCTTCATGCCTTGAAAGCGACGCTCCAAATTCCACTCAGTCTTCCCATGTCTTGTAAAATAAAGATCCATCTGCCCTCTCCACTTCCATCTTAATAAGAATCTAATTTATCATTGGTGTAATGGTGCGCTTTTTCCAACTTAGGAAAATCTTGCTGACGCAATGCTTCATACAATACCAAAGCCACTGTATTAGATAAATTCAATGAACGAACGTGCTCGTCATTCATCGGGATACGTATGCACTTTTCTACATTCTCACGCATGAAGTCCTCTGGTAACCCTGTCGTCTCTTTGCCGAATAAAAAGAAATGCTCCTGATTGTCTGCGTAATTCACTTCCGAATAGGTCTGATTGGCAAACTTGGTCACTAAATGTAACGGCCGTTCCCCTAAATAAGTCAAAAAGTCGGCTAAACTTTTATGATACGTAATATCCACAGCATCCCAATAATCAAGACCTGCGCGTTTTAAGTGTTTGTCATCTGTTGAAAAGCCTAGTGGTTCAATTAAATGCAACGGCGCATTTGTGGCAGCGCACGTCCGAGAAATATTACCAGTATTAGCTGGAATTAATGGTTCGTATAATACAATATGGTTCACAATGAAGACTCCTTTATCGTCTTGGTTTAATATATAAAAAAAACGTACCAACTCGGTGATCAAGCACGGCGAGTTGTTACGTTAGTGAAGCTTTTTTCACTAACTTTTATCAGAACAGGATGCTGATAAAAACCAATGAAAAATGACTTGAGAACAATATATCACTCCCGTGTTATTTATGCAAGGGTAAAATAAAAAAATGTAACTATTTCATTCCTTTCGTTCCTATTAACAAATCTAAATCAATTGTTATTTTTTTCAAAGGATGTTGGTAGAGCTCTTCTTTCTTGGATTCAGTAGCATTCCACTCGAGCGGAGACATTTCAAGTAAATCTCTTTGACGCTCTTTTGGAATAGTGAAAACGTATGAAAATCTTTCATGGCTTGCGTCTGGAAACTCTTGGAAGAATTTAGCCAGTACGCGCTCATTTGAATAGGTCTGTTTGTGAAGGTCATCTGGATAAAACGCCTGGCGTAATTCTTTCAAGTAGTTCGCATTGGGTATTAGCTTGATTACCTTACCACCTGGAGAAAGTATCCGAGCAAATTCTTGGTAGTTCGATGGTGAAAAAAGATTTAAAACGGCCTCAAATGCACCATTCGTAAAAGGCAAATTCGTTAAATCAGCCGTACACCAAAAATCACCGTTCGGTTGACTTGATGCTTGGTAAACACCCTCTTTGGCAATATCAAAGCCAATACTTACCGAAGGAGTGCCTTGCTCCGTCAATAAACTCAAGAAGCTTCCTTCACCACAACCCACATCTAACACCCGCGTGTCGGCTAACTCTTTTGCAATCCTCTCTATAACAGGCCGATACATTCCCGAGCGAATCATTCGCCCGCGAGCATGAAACAACTCTGCATCATAGTCACTATCAATCACATGAGTAAGAAAATACAGCGTGCCTTTCTTTGAGACGTCAAACTGATGATTCGATTGACATTTTAATCCTCGCGGTTGTTCACTCATTGGAGAAAAACAAATGGGGCAACGAAACAAGTCCTGATGTTGCCAGACAAATTGTTGTCCGCGTTCAATTTTTTTTAACATGCTTTCCCTCCACTCTTGTTCTTACTTTAGCATAACTTTATGGTAAAATGCTAGAGTAAGAACAAGAGTGGAGGAAACACAAAAATGATCCAAGAATTTTGCGCGGAAAACTTTACCGCCATCCCAAAAGCTTTGCGCGAAGGTGTGCAACGAATTGAATTATGTGACAACTTAGCAGTCGGTGGCACCACTCCTAGTATCGGGGTGATGGCAGAGAGTCTAGCCTACACTTCAGAACAAGGCATCCCTCTAATGGTAATGATTCGTCCAAGAGGCGGTGACTACGTCTATAATGACATAGAGTTAAAAATTATGGAACGCGACATCCTCGAAGCCAAGAAAATCGGCATCGATGGCATCGTGATTGGCTGCTTAACCCAAGAGCATTTGATCGATGAAGATGCGATGCTAGATTTACTTGAGCAAGCTCAAGGATTACAAGTAACCTTTCATATGGCCTTCGACGAGATACCAAAAGACAAGCAGCTAGCGGCGGTCACTTGGCTGGCAGAGCAAGGTGTGACGCGCATTCTTACTCACGGCGGCCCACTCGATCAACCCGTTGAAACCTTTTATCCAGCATTAAAAGAACTGCTAGCCGCAGCCGACCCACGGATGACCTTTATTATCGGCGGGGGTATCACCGCTCAAAATAAAAATCAAGTCCTATCGACACTTGGTTGCGTCGAACTACACGGCACCAAACTCATCAACCTAACTGCTAAAGATACGAAATACTAGCAAAACACCACAATGAATTACAAACAAAGACCGGCCAATCCAAGTGGTTCAAAAACACTTTTGGATTGGCCGGTCTTTTTGTAGCTGATTTCGTCTCAGCTTCGTTTTATTTAATAAAATAGTTCATAAAGATACTCGCAATATTGAAATAAATCAACACACTAGTCAAATCGCTTAAAGTCGTAATAAATGGACCGCTTGCGACCGCTGGATCGAATCCTAATTTATCCATTAACATTGGAATCAGACTACCTGCTAAATTCGCGACCGTAATGGCACACATCATCGCCATCCCAATCACAAAACCTAAGATCGGGTTACCTTTCCAAACGGTGACAATCAAAAAGATCGTCAACCCGGTAACTGCTCCTGTCACTAGACCCGTCAGCACTTCTCCGATAATCGTGTTCCAGATCGTTTTTTCTTTGTCGTCATTGATCGCCAGACGCCGAACAGCGACCGCCAGTGATTGCGTACCAGCATTTCCGGCCGTACCAGTAATCAATGAGATAAAGACCGCTAAAATACTGGCCTCACTGACTAGTTCTTCATAGCGGCTAATTAACGAAGCCGTGGCCATCCCTAAAAACAATAGCGTAATCAGCCACGGAAGACGCCGGCTGGCAGCTTTTACTGGATTTTCATAGACTTCTTCTATGTTAACTCCGGCTAGTCCCGAGTAGTCACTCGCAGCCTCATCGTCGATAACGTCGATAATATCATCGACCGTCACAATCCCCAACAAACCACCATCATAATCAATGACCGGCAACGCTAGGAAATCGTAGTCCCGAAACGTTTGGGCGACGTCTTCTTGGTCGTCCCCTACATGGACACTAATGACGCGCTTACTCATGATATCTTCAATCATGCGATCATCATCGTTAACAATCAAATCTCTTAAAGACAACACACCCACTAAACGTTCTTCTTGATCAATCACATAAATATAGTAGATGGTTTCGGCCATATCTGCTTGCGATTTTAGCACATACATGGCCGAACGAACCGTTTGATTGGCCACAATCGAAACATACTCTGTGGTCATAATGGATCCGGCTGTATCATCCTCATAATGCAATAGATCTTTGATTTCAGTGGCTTCTTCACTATCCATCAGTGTTAAATATTGAGCTAGCTGGTGCTTAGGCAACGTCTTCATAATGTCAACGGCATTATCCGTATACATATGCCCAAGCATTTCAGCGGCATAGGTCGGGCGCATTTCTTCCAAGTAGTTCTTCATCTCGTCCGTGTCTTCCAATGAATCAAACATATCCGCTAATTCTTTTGGTGATAAGTAGGCGTAGACTAAGCGACGTTTGGCGGCATCGAGAGACTGGTAAAACTGCCCTTGTTCATATATATGGAGAGCTAAAAAATTTTCCCGAAAGGCTTGCAACTGATTCTCTTGCAATGCTACTTCCAGTTGTTGAAATTGTTTGGCTAAATTTTCTTGTGTTTCTTCCAATCCTCTCACCTCACTTAAAATGTCGCCTGAATGACGCGTGCCATATCTTCAGGTAATGGCTGTACAAATGACAATGCTTCCCCGGAAAATGGATGGGTAAAATGCAACTCATAGCAGTGCAATGCTTGCCGCATTATCCCTAAGTCTAAGCGACCACCATAAAGATCATCACCAAGCAATGGACACCCAATCGATGCAAAATGAACACGGATTTGATGGGTTCTCCCGGTATGCAATTGGATATCGACCAAGGCGATTTGCTGGTATTTTTTTTCTAACCAATATTCCGTCTTGGCATAACGTCCATCCGTTACGACTTGTCGTTGAATCAACGAAGCATCGTTGCGGCCAATTGGCGCAATAATTTCTGCATGATTCTCAAGCGCATTTGCTTCATCAAACACGAGCGCTTGGTATTTTTTAGTAAACGATTTGTCGCGTAATTGAACATCGAGCTTGGCATGAGCAAACCCATGCTTGGCAAAGACCATCAATCCAGTCGTATCTCGATCCAATCGAGTCACGATATGAACGACTTGATTCGGATAGTTCTTCCGCTTGTAATAACCCTTCACTCGATTGGCCATCGTTTGATTCGGATGATATTGGGCAGGGATGGATGGGACATTGGCTGGCTTATTGACAATTAAGAGATGATCATCTTCAAAAACAACCTCAATTGGTGCATTGTCTACCAACAATGTCTCATGTTCCTTTTCATCGGGCGTCACAATCGTCACTATATCCCCTTCTTGAAGAAAATACAAGACATTTTCAACACGCTGATTCACTAAAATCGCGCCACCTTGAAACTTAATTTTAGCAAGCAACCCCCGAGAAATGCCTTGCTCCTTTAAAAAAAACTTCACTTGCTGTGTTTCAGCTTTTTGAAAGGTATACTCAAACCTCATTCTTCTATCTCTCCAATAAATGCATCGCGCACGCGACGCCAAAAATGTGTATGCCGATAAGATGCAAATTGAATCTTTTCTTCAGCAATTCGATAAAAGATCGACTTAATTTCCTCTTGTTGTAACTGAAATTGATCTACCGTAACCAAGCATTCAGCACTATCTTGCATCCGTAACTCGATCCATTCATGGCTGGCAATTACCATGGGTGAGCCAAGTGTCCGAAAAACACGGTTATTCAATGAGGCAATCTCGGCAAGCTGAATGGCATTGATTCGTGGATGCAAGACCGCTCCTCCAATGCTTTTATTATACGCTGTCGATCCTGTTGGCGTCGATACGGACAGGCCATCGCCACGAAAGCGCTCGAATAGTTCATCACGAATGTATATATCTGCGACCATCGTAGAATCAGTCCGTTTGACAATTGATTCATTCAGCGACAAGAAATGCTTCGTGGGCTTACCATTTCGATACGTAATCCGCACGTCTAATAAAGGATAACTGACACTCTCGTCTTTTCTTGTACTTAACAGCTCAATTAAATCATCCAACTCATAATCACGCCAATCAGTATAAAAACCTAAATGCCCCGTGTGCACACCAATGAAGCGCACTTGGTCCAATTTGTGGCTATACAAATGAAAAGCAGACAAAAGTGTACCATCCCCACCTACCGAAATAACTAGTTCTGGATTTCGTTGATCGATGGTATGGCCAGCAGCTACTAATTTTTCTAATAGTTCAGCTGTAATTTGTAAGGTGTGTTCAGTCTTATTGTGGACCACTGCTATCTTCAATTTTACCATGCTCTAGTGTCCTTTCTGTCTCGTCAGAATGCGCACGATGCTCGCCTTTACCTCTAATAAATAAATGTTGCGCTTCTTGAATTTCTTCGCGAATACTAGACATCTCTTCGTCTAATTGATAGGCTGCTTCCGCTGCTCGTCGCAAACGATTGCCGATTTCTGGTGGGAAATCTCCTTGATATTTATAGTTTAGCGAATGTTCAATTGTTGCCCAAAAATTCATCGCCAATGTGCGAATTTGAATTTCAGCTAATATTTTCTTTTCACCAGTAACTAATTGGACTGGATACTCGACGACTAAATGATACGACCGGTACCCACTGTTCTTTTGATTGCTGATGTAATCACGCTCAATTAATACACGCATATCATTACGATTGCGAATAAGCTGCACGACTTGATGGATATCTTCTGCAAACTGACACATAATTCGTAAGCCAGCAATGTCAGACATCTCTTCTTCCAATCGGTCAAATGGGATATTTCTTAATTTACTTTTGATGACGATACTATCGACAGGCTTTACCCGCCCCGTCACAAATTCAATTGGTACATGCTTATTTTGTTCACGAAACTGTTTGCGAATGCCCCGTAACTTCACTTTCAATTCTGAGACGGTCTGCTCATACGGCGCTAAAAAATTATCCCAATCACGTTCCATTTGGATCCCTCGTTTCTTTTAAACATACAGGCTTATCTTATCATAGTTTAGAGAAAATCTTTAGTCCTATTACTTTCTTTACAAAAAGGAAAGCTCTTAGAAAGTTGACAGATTGTCTTCTTTCAAGTAAAACCAAAGAAAGCACACAGAAAGAAGGACCCTTATGAGTGAACAACTTGAAATCGAATGGAAAACTGCCTTAACCAAAGAAGAATATACTCGCCTTTTAACAAAGCTAAACATCACGGAATTTTTCATCCAGACAAATAGTTATTTCGATACCCCGACTTTTACCTTACAATCCAAAAAGTGTGGCTTGCGTATTCGTCTATTAGATACTTATGCAGAACTCACCTTAAAATCTCCTCAACCAGTCGGAAAGCTCGAAACAACCGATCAACTAACGCTCGCAGAAGCCAAAGAATTGTTGCAGCTAGGACGGATTCCAAATGAAGGCGCAGTGGCACAAGCTTTAGAGACACTTGGGATACATCCAGCTGAGGTCGTAAAATTTGCCGAATTGACCACCAAACGTGCCGAACTACCGATCAATGAAGGACTATTAGCCATTGATGAAAACTGGGCTCATAATCTCCATGACTATGAGTTAGAGCTAGAAGTCGATGAGGCACATGCGGATCAGGCTCATTTTTTAAATCTTTTAAACGACTGGAATTTGACCTTTCGTCCAACAAAAAATAAAATTCAGCGTGCAAAAGAAGCCGCTGATTCAACAAAATAAACCAGCGAGACACAACGAGCTACTACAATAAAAAGACCAAAACATCCAAAAGTTTGAGAAATGGTGTGCACCCCGTCAATAGGACAATGAAATAGTATAA
>ENA-OWZU01000430-OWZU01000430.1-human-gut-metagenome-genome-assembly--contig:-NODE-430-length-13213-cov-5.595835_pt1 | contig 13213 bp, 8 predicted proteins | sample MGYA00249263_ERZ652121 | MGnify/ENA primary metagenome ERZ652121 (study PRJEB26925, sample SAMN05827113) | human gut metagenome | biome: ENVO:2100002; feature: ENVO:00000062; material: ENVO:00002003... | reverse complement strand
ACGAGATGACGTCGAGTCTCGTGGGCTCGGAGATGTGTATAAGAGACAGCTGTTCAACCGCCGTGTGGTTACGGAAATCGGTCTGCCGGACCCGCGCTTCTTCATCTACTGGGATGACACGATGTATGGCTACCGCGCCAGCAAGGTCACCAACCCGATTGTGGTGCCCGACGTGATCCTGCGCCGTACGCGCGAAATCGGCAATTGGGATATCGCCGGCGTGCGCCAGCTCAACTCCACATCCGACATGAACCGGTATCACATCATGCGCAACCGCGGATACATGGCCCGGTACTTCATGACCTATGGTGACTTCCGTCCGCTGGTGTTTGGACTGGGTACCGTGCTCACCGCGGCCAAGGAAGTCATTCGCCTGGTGATGGTGGATCGCGAGCACCTCAAGACCGGTTTGGTACAGATTGCCAAGGGCTGGTGGGACTCGCGCAAGCTGATGCACGACCCCACCTGGAAGCCCATGCCGTCGCTGAAGTAGCCGTAGTAGTGGCTCCCCTCTATGAGGGGGTCACTACAGGTTACTTATGGATGAACAGGCCACCGTCGCCCCAAGCCCACTGGCCTTGGCCGGCACCGATCTGGAAGTGCAGCTTGGCGATGCCCATGTCATTGAACGCGTGATGCTCATCTTCCGCACTCTGATCGATATGCGCGGCGGCGGTATCGTCGGCCGGATTATACGAGAAGGTGATTGGCTGACGGTTCATCGCGCTCGGCGCCTTCATCGCAGCCTCGACGCCGGACTTGAACCAATCCGGAGCGGCCTCGCGCCCCTCATCGCTCATTGTGGCGGTGAACTGCTCATAGGTCTTGGTGGCGCGGTGCGTGCGTTGCGCTTCGCATAGCTCCTCATAGGATTTCGCCTGATAATCCAGATGATTCTTCGGATGCCCGATCACCACACCGAGATACAGCTCCTGGCCAGAGGTGACGCGGCAATGCTTGGCCGCCTCCGCCTTGTCCCATGAGCCGGCGACCCATAAGGTGCCGAGGCCGCGCAACGTGGCCGTGAGCACCATGCGTTCGGCATAGAAGCCGGCACGCTCTTTGGCTTCCTCATCGTTCGCGGGGCCGACGATGGCCAGATAATTCGCCGCATTGGTCAGATGACCTGAAGCATTGGCTTCGGCGAACACCTTGGGCTGGTCGCGCACCAGCTGAATGTTGAGATCGCCGAGTAAGTTGATCGGCTGAAGCGCCATCTCGAGCTGGCGGGCCGTATCGTCGTCGATCGGCTCATCATCGTAGGCGCGTACGGCGGTGCGGATGTTAATTGCATCAATAAGTTGGGTATGTTCTGCCATACCTCCCATTATCGCGCGCGACACAGAGTCAGGCCACCATAGACGCCGATTTTTCCTAGTATGCGAAATCGCATGCATTGCCCATTGTCAGGCTTGAAAAACGATACGAATAGGGTACGTAGTGACCGGCGACGATGCACACGTTTGCACAATTGGTGTGTAATGGTTTCGTGTTGAGCGTAATTCGCGTTAAACTGGGCGCAACCTTACGAACTGATGAAAACGTATGGAAAGGAAGGTCAACGATGATTGAAACTGTACAGGCTTTCGGTGTTGACATTGGCGGTTCCGGCATCAAGGCCGCACCTGTCGATCTGACCAAGGGCGATTTCGCCGAGCCACGATTGAAGATTCTCACTCCCGAGGTCTCCACTCCTCAGGCCGTGGCCAAAATCGTCAAGCAGCAGCTCGACCACTTCGAAGTGCCTGAATCCGCACCCGTTGGCATCGCTTTCCCCGCGCCGATCAAGCCCGGCCAGAAGCTCGACTTCATGGCCAACCTTGACCAGTCTTGGATTGGCGTGGACGTTACTGAAGTGTTCTCCGAAGCCTGCGGCCGCCCGGTCGTCGTGGTAAACGACGCCGACGCCGCCGGCCTGGCCGAAGTCCAGTTCGGTGCCGCCAAGGGCCAGGATGGTCTGGTCATCGCCACCACACTGGGCACCGGCATCGGCACCGCCTTGATTTACAACGGCGTGCTCATCCCGAACACCGAACTCGGACACATCATCCTGAGCGCCAAGCATCTGGACGCCGAGAAGTATGCCTCCTCCGCGATTCGCGAGAATGAGGAACTGGGCTACAAGAAGTGGGCCAAGCGTCTGACCAAGTACTACGGCCTTATGGAGAAGTACTTCAACCCGGACCTGTTCACCGTCGGCGGCGGCGTGAGCCGTCAGAGCGAAAAGTTCCTGCCGTACGTGGATATCAAGACCCCGATCGTGCCCGCCAAGCTGCGTAACCAGGCCGGCATCGTCGGTGCCGCCTACTATGCCAGCACCAAGCAGCAGTGAGCCAGTGAGCGTGGGTGTGCAGCGCTGACCCGCGAATATGCTTCAGGCCGTCCGACTAGTCGGGCGGCCTTTTGCATTGCATAGGAAAGGTATGCGACGCGTTCCCGGGAATGTTGCGCAAAGTGGGCGTGTGTATGGAGGTCTGTGGCGACGCGTTCCCGGGAATGTGTCGCGTTTGAGGGTGTGATTCGGGTCCAGAGCGACGCATTTCCGGGAATGTTGCGCGTTTGAGAGCGGGGCAGGGGGCACCACGCTCTATCGTGGGAGGGTATGAGCGTGCATTTCTCTTCTCGTGTGGATATTTCTGCGCCGAATCCCATTGCGGCGGCCGAGGCGGCAGCCAAGGCAAACGGCATCGCACTCAGCAAACTCAACGATTCCAATCCGACCCGCCACGGGCTGGCACCTGAATTGGTGCCGAGCGTGTATACGGCCGACCCGCGTGGACCGCGCGCGGCGCGAGAAGCATTGGCCGCATTCCTCAATACGGCAAAGGCGGTAGACGCAAGCAGCCCTCAGTCGACTTCGCCCGCCGCCAGCGAGGGCGGGAACGAGCGCCATGCCGCTTTCAACAATGCGAATACCGCCATCGAGGGCGTTGACCCGGACGCCCTGTACTTGCTGAGCTCCACGTCCGAGGCGTATTCGTGGCTGATTAAGTTACTTTGCGATGCCGGCGACGCGGTGCTGGCACCCAAACCCGGCTATCCGCTGATTGAGTCGATTGCACGGCTTGAATGCGTTGACACGGTCGAATACCAGTTGCAATTCGACGGCTCCTGGTTCATCGACATCGCCGAACTCGAGCGGCTGCTCAGCGAGCCCGGTGGCGAACGCATCAGAGCATTGGTGCTCATCAACCCGAACAATCCGACCGGTTCGTACGTAAAACCAACCGAGCGTGCACGTATCGTGACATTGTGCCGTGAGCATGGCATCGCCCTTATCGCCGATGAAGTGTTCTTCGATTACTCTCTCGAACCTTTCCCCGGCAACGCACGGCTCGCGGGGGAGCGCGGCGTGCTCACCTTCGCCCTAGACGGATTCTCCAAAATGCTGGCCGCGCCGCACGCCAAAGTCGGGTGGATTCAGGTGTCCGGACCTGCCGAGGACGTTGCCGAGGCACAGCGTCGACTGGACGTCATCGCCGATGATTATCTGCCGATGAGTGACATCATCGCCGAACGGATTCCCGCATTATTGAACGCCGCGCCCGCACAGACCAGACGGGTGGGGGAGCGCGTGCGCAATAACCTGGCCAAGTTGCACGAGTTGCTTGACGCCGATCCCAACGGGCTGGTCAGCGTGCTACGGGCCGAAGGCGGCTGGAACGTGCTGCTACGAGTGCCTTCAGTCATCGATGAGAACGAGCTGGTGCTGCGGTTGATTGACGAGCACAAACTGACCGGACAGCCCGGCTACTTCTTCGACATGACTTCCAATGGATACCTGGCCGTTTCCCTGCTACCCGAACCGGACGAATTCGAGCGTGGCATCCGCGCCGTGCTCAATACCGTCGCCGCTTTGCTGCGATAGGCCGGTGTTTGCCGGCACCACGCCTGTACTCCACGTACAATAGCGGCATGGGATTCTTGTTTAGACCGAAAGAACTGCCACGCCCGGCGTCGCTGACGTTCACTTTGGATCAGGCCGGGCATACGTATGATGATGGGCACGTGGGACTTGCTCCCACGGACATCACCATCAGCGAGCTGCGGGTGGCTGTGATCGGACTGAACGGCGCAGGCAAATCCACATTGCTGGGTCTGCTGGACGGTTCGTTGAAGGCCAACGCCGGCACGGTGACCATTGCGGGCGGTGAGGAACGTCTTGACCCGGCTGTGAAGAAGGACGCGAAGCGCATCGATAATCTGGTCGGCAAAGTTCGCCGCGAGGAGATTCCGAACAGCTTTTACCAAGCGGCGAATATTTCCGAGGCTGTTTCCGAAGCGCTGAAAAAGCACAAGGTGCCCGAGTCAGAACGTCATGCGCGCATCGGCAATCTGTTCGCGCATTTTGATTTGGCGCAGGTCTCCAAGGCCAAGGCCAGCGAACTGGACTCCGAGAAACGGCACCTGCTGGCTATTGCGGCCGCGCTGAGCTTTGAGCCGAGTGCGATTGTGGCGGATGAGCCGAGCAAGGGATTGGATGAGATTGGCGCCGCGCATGTGGCCAAGGCGTTGTTCAGCTACAACAAGCAGGTGATTTTCGCCACGCATGACACGGATATGATCCGCCGGCCCGAATACGCCATCGACCGCGTACTGGTGCTGGACGAGCGCGCGGTCGCGTTTGACGGAGCGCCGGCTGAGGCTGTGGCGTTTTATGAGGATCTGATTCGCCGCAAGTATGAGGCTGCGAAGCGGTAGCAGATAGGAATCGGCCGTTGGAGGATTGGCATCGGCCGTGAGGTCGATGCCAATCCTCACGCGAAGTAGAAGCCGCGGAAGCCGTACTGGTAGACGCGGCAGATGCATCCCGAACTGAGCACCATCTTGTACTGTGCCTTGAGGTTGCCGTCGGTGTCGGTGATGGTCAGGGTAATGGTGTTCTTGACCTTGGGGATCAGTCCCAACACCAGAAACTCGTGCTCGGTGGAGGCGACGTCATTGCTCGATACCGTGGTCGTCTGACTCGCCGTGCTGGTACCGCCGACATTGCCGGAACCGTCGGCGTCGCCGGCGGCGGCCTCACGGTATGCGGCGGCCGCCTCATCGCTGGTGATGGCGTTGGCCGTGTAATCCGGGTACCCCTCAGCGGAAACGGTGTAGCTGGAAGACGCGACTGCGGACGGCAGTGGATACGGGGAAATCCTCACGACAGTATGGGTAAACGATTAGTGAATTACGTCACATACATTATGCCGCAGGTCTTGGAAAACACCGGCCGGAATGCTGGGAGAATACTGAAGCTTGGCGGGTCGCCGAGCGGTCCGGTCCTATAGCAGGGTGAACCAAGACTGAACCTGATGCCAGAGCGTCGGATTGTTGGCGATCATCGAATCGCTGCGCGACTGCACGAAGCAACTTAGTATGGCTATGCCCAGCGCCCACAATACGGCCAGCATCACGACCCAGCGCATCAGCCAACGCCACGGAGTGACGCGGGCGATGCCATCGCCTGAAGCGGCGTCGTTGGCCCCCGCCAATGAGCGGCTCGGTTCGCGCCCATTGACCAGCCACAGTAGCCCCGGTATGGACGCCAGCGAGATCAGCCAGCCGAAATCGGCGGAATACCGCCATCCCAAACCGCCGACGCGGCTGTCGAATACGACCAGCACCGCCGCCACGGCCAAGCAAGACATCAGCCATGGCCGCATGCCGTGTGTTTCCAATCTGCGCAGCAGGGGCAGCGCCAAAGCCATCAAGGTCAGTGGCGTGGCCGTGAAAATCGCGCCGACCATCACCTCGTAATAACCCCATTGCGGCATCGGGGCGGGAGAGCCCGCCAGCCACGGGAAACGATCCATGAAGCGCAGCGGCAGGAACAGGTAATACCAGATGTTGGCGGGCATATCCGCGGACGGGGTGGTATACCGGGTCATATCGGATATGGAGAACTGATACGCATTGCCGAAATTGAACGGGGAATCGAACCGAACCATGTTCCACGCCATCAGAGGCGTCACGACGAGAATGGCGGGAATGATTACCGCCAGCGGCGCGCGCAACGCCTGCAACGGCTTGATGCGGCGTGTGCGCAGACCGGTGCCCAGCGCGCGAATCTGCGGCCAGAACAGGGGGAACGCAAGCAATGCGGCCAAGGTGAACGTCGGTCGGCATCCGAAATTCGCCGCAATGCACAAGGCGCCCAAGGCCAGTCGTGGCAGGGAGAGAGGCTTGGCATCGCCCGCCTGCCATCGGTCCGATGGTCTCAGCGGACGGCGGGACGTGTCCGCGCCGAGCCATAGCCATAGTCCCAGCGACGTCAACGTCAGCGATGCGGCGAACGGTATCTGATAGAAGTTCGTGCGATACAGCAAATACCCCATTTGCGCGCTCACCAACGATGAGACCACTACTAACGACGCGGCCGCCACCGAAGTCTTCGGCATCACACGATGGATGACGCGCAGCACCAGCAAGGAGAAGAAGATGATGAACAGCAGCACGAGAATATACTCGGCGGCGGATGTCGGCAGATTATGACCGGCCAGCAGACGATAGGGGACGAACAGCAGCACTGCGGGCAACACGCCAAAATAGGAATACCAGTGACCGTCATAATACGCGTAATCCCAGTAGAGCGGACTGGCTCCATTGGCGAGTAGCTGGGCACGTGTGGCTACGTCATAGGGGTGCTCGGTGGCGGCCAGCTGTTCGGGAACCGGCAAGTCGAGCCAGGGCCGGCCGGCGACCAGCGCATCGGCCACATGCCCATACTGGTCGAAATCATAGGTGTAATCGCCGGAAACGTGGAAGACGAGCGAAGACGTGTACCACAGTTCGTGGATGATGGATACGCCGATAAGCAGGGTAGGAATCGCCAGAAGCCCCACGAAAGCAAGTCGTTGCCGAGTGCTGGACGGGTCAAGCGTGATACGCCACAGGCGCGATCCCGGCCTCCAGACGGCAATCATCAGCAACACCAAGGCCATGGCGAGCACGCGCATCCAATTGATGACGAACGGTACGCGCACGTTGGCGCGGGCGTCGGTGACCGGTACGATCGCGCCGCGCTCTTCCTGAATCCAAATACGCACGATGCCGGCACCCGGCGCCTTGACATAATGGCTGCGAATAGCGTCGGGATTCATCGACTGGGCCTTGCCGGTGATGCCATCGACATCCGCGCGCACATGAATGGTCGCCAGCGGTTTGAAGACTTCCTTATCGTCGTTCGCTTTGGATTCGGCCTCGGCCTGCTCGCGGGCCTTATCGATGACCTTGCTGCTCTCGGTATCGATGCGTAGGTAATCCGACGTGCCGTCCGCGGTCAGTTCAAGATAGGCCTTGGTCGGATCGGTGACGGTCAACATGCCATCATTCCGGCGCGTGAGACCCGAACCCAGCGTGTTATGCACGGCGTTCGTATCCGTGCTCGCTCCGAGCGTACGCCAGAACGGCAGGTTGAACACGATGCACTCCATGGCGGCGATGGCGGCGACGGCGGCCAGCAAGGCGATCAGCAGGCGCACCAAACGCAGCCGGTGCCGGGTATCCGGGCGGCTGGGCAGGTGCCGTTCATGATTCGACGGCATCGGACGGTCTGCGCGAGTGTGGTCTATGGAATGCACGCATTTATTCTATAGGCTTTATTCGGGCTTGATGTCGGGCAAACAAGAGACAATGTGAATCATGCCAAAACGTACATCGGACCATGGGAAGCACAACCGCACGCCACTGCTGGGCGGGCTGAAGGATTCGATGAACGCGCTCGCGGCCGATCTGGGACTGTCCAAGCCGAAGAAGCACGATACGAATCCGTTCGGCGATGCCTTGCGGGAGACCAGTGAGCGTAAAGGCGGCATTATCGACGAACTGACTCGCCATGCAGTGGCGCTGAGTCCTGTAATCAAGCGGCGCACCTTCCCCGAATTGGAGAACGTGCCGGAAGGGCTGGTGCTTGGATGGGCGCAGCTGCCCTCCACCAGAGGCCGTGGCTTTTCGCTTGGCATTTTCCCCGACCGCGATCATTTTGCGCAGGTGGCGTTCGCCGATACGCATGGCCGCGTATTCGTGGGCACCGACCCCAACATGGACGTGCAGGATATGCAGGCGCGATTCATGTTCGGCAAGGAAAAGGAAGTGACTCTGCCGGACGGTGAGCGGCTGGGCGAAAGCGACGAGCCGCGTTCACGTTCCGGTTTCTCCCGTGCAGGCCATGGCCTGGGAAGTGCGCTGCATCATGGGCGTGGTTTGGGGCGTGGCCTTGGTCATGGTGCTGACGGCGTGAAGGCCATTACCGGTGGCGTGGTGGGGCGTGACGACACCGGACGCATGACGTGGCTCGCCTCATGGCTCAAGGCCGGCAACCGGTACACGCTTGAGCAGATGCGTGCCAATCTGCCGCCTGCGATGCGTCATGATTTGGAATACCGCGATGCCATTACCATCGCGTTCTTCGCCACGTATATGTTGCCGCAGATCAATGGTCTGCTCATCGGATTCGGTTCCGGCAATATCTTCCGCCGTCTCAACCGTGAGGCGCCAATCGGTGCGATTCGCCGTTCGGTGCGTGACACTTTGGCGGCACGTGCCCACGGCATGCGGGCCTCCGGTCTGGAGGATCATTTCGCCGATCTGATGCGCGAAGCCGGCGCTCTCGACACCACGCCGGGACTGGAAGCGGTGCATGGCGCCGAACCATTGCACCTGTACACCTCGACGTATTCGAGCGGCTATTTCTTTACGTGGGATAAGTCCTTGGCATTCGGGCAGGCGCTGAAATCCTTGAAGATCGAAGGCAACCTCAACCGATTCGCTGCGGTGAGCGCTTGGTTGGAGCGCAACGCTTCCTTGGGACGCAACCCTACGGAAGATACGGTGACCCGTGCCGAGGCCGCGCAAATCGACATGAAACTCATCGAAAACCCTGCGATTATGGCGCTTGACCCGTATGATGGCGAGCAGGAGCGTCGGGCCGTGCTGAGCCTGGTCGATATCGCCGCACGCACGGCTGGGCAGATTCGCAGTGAATTCCCCGATCCTCGAGATGTGCTGACCCAGCAGAACGTGCCGGATTCGGGTGTGACGAATGCTGCGGGCGCTGAAAGTACTGAGAGTGCTGAGGGCGCTGTAGAACGGACCGATAAGAGCGACACCAACACTCAAGCCGCTCGTCCTTCGTATTCGCCGGCGAGGAGCGACGAATGGGTGTATCGTCAGACCCTCTCTTCACTGTTGCGCCGGTTACGGTTGCCGTATCGGTTTGACGTGGAGTTCCGGTCGCGCTTGGATTCGGGTGAAGTGGCCATTGGCTTCACCACCGCCGGCACCTCGATGATGCCCGATAGCCGGTATGACACCACTCGACGTACGTGGCGTGCGCTGAGTAGCGCCGAACGCGCGTCAATGAGCGCCGCCTACAACCTGCGTGTCGGCCTGATGATGGCCGCGCTAAGTTTCGGCACCAGCGAATCCGTGCGCCAGGTGTCGTTGCACATCGATTCCATTGGTCTTGAAGAGGCGATTGCCGAACAGGATTCCGCCATCGAGGCGATGATGAGCGAGGCCCTAAGCGCCTTCGAACATCTACGCAGTGGCGATTTGGGGCGTGTGGGTTCCAAAGCCGACCCCAAAGATGGTGATTTCCATGGCGACCCGACCCGCCCCATCACCCATGAGGAGACGTTCGGGCAGACGGCGTCCGGTGACGAACGCGGCACGGCCGGGGGAGCAGGCAACGGTACCGGACCGTCTGCGGATGCTACGGATCAGGCCGCGGCCGAATCCGCTGACGCCGATGGCGCTGCGTCCATCGATTCGCAGTTCGAAGACCTGATGAAGGGCATCGATATCGACGAAATGGCGTTCGGCATGCCGGACAATACCGGCGCAGGCGACGACCTGGGCGGTATCGGCGGCGAGGGCGTCGGCACTGACGGTGCTGATGGGGCCGCCGGCATGGACGATGATCCGATGAGCGTGCTGCGCCGCAATCCCACCGTGCGCAATATGGTCACCGTCACCTTCACCCGTGATGCCTTCCTCAAGCGACTGGACACCGCTGGGCTTGACAATCCCGAGGAAACCTACCGCATGTTCGGTGCCGTGATGGACGTGGACGGCGAAGGTGGTCTGAAACCCATCAGCGCCGACTTCGACTTGGCGGACAGCCGGTTCTCTCCCACCGGATCCCAGGAGGAGCCCGAACTGGCCGACCGTCAATTCAGCCCGGCGACCGCTCACGTGCTGGGCGCACAGAATAGTGCCGGACTGGCTATCCAGCGAGTGGACCTGCTGCAGCATGGCGTCAACGAATTCCACGATATCGCCAGGAACACGTCGCTCGGCTCCGTGGAAAAGGCCCAGCGAGCCATGCAGGTCATCGAATCGATATGCGATCCCGAACTGACCGATTTGGCCTCTCAGGTCACCAGTGCGTTGATCGATGGCAAGGACACGCCGGACTTCACGTTCACGCTTGCCGACGATCTTGACAAGGAGCGTCTGCGCGCCCGAGACATGCTGTTCTCGGGCCAAGCCGATCAGGCCATCGAAGCGGCCGAAGCGGCCGTGGCCCATTTGGACCAGGTGTATGCGGCAGGCCATGGCGTACCTCGATACTTCAACTCCTATGCCGAGCGCGTGGTCTACAACCGGCTGTTCGCCACATTGGACGAGCGTACGGTGCTTATCCCGGACAATCTGTTCTACGCGCACATGGAGCTGGCTGACGTGTTGAGTCAGATCAAGGGTGCCGAGGCGGCGATCCCGCATCTCAACCGTATGGTGGCGTACGCGCCCGCCTACCCGCTCTCACATCTGAAGCTCGCCATTCAACTGGCCCGCAATGAGGATTGGGATTCGGCACGCGCCGCCTGCCTGAATGCTCTGCGCGTGGCCTTGGACCGCGACGATGCCGCGTTCGCCTATTACCGGTTCGCGTACGCCGAATGGATGCTTGACCGGTTCGACACAGCCGCCGCAGCCTACATTATGAGCGATCACATCGCTCCCGGGGCCATTGGTTCGCTGGAAAGCGAACTGCAGGAACTGGTTTCCCGTGCGGACTCGCAGTGCATACCGGTGCCTGAATCGGTGGAGGCCGCCGCCCATGTGCTTGCCACGCATGATCTGCCGGTCTGGCCGCATATCGAAGTGGCTGACATCGTGCGTGACGCCGCTCGCGTGTGCGTGGATGAGGGCATGTTCGTGCCGGCCCGCACGCTCTCGGTGGCTGTGGCCCGCATGAATGACGGCGAAGGCGATAACATCGACATCATCCAAGCCCAGTTCCTGCGCTCGCTATCCGCGTAGCCGCCTGAGGGGAGTTGACGGTATAGCCGGCCGAGGGGAGCCGAGCCCGCTAGGATAGACAACCATGAGCACGAACGAACAACTGGCATGGGATTTCGACGATGGGGATGTGGCCGAGGTCCGGCCTGATACCGGTATTGCACGTTTTGCCCCTGGCTCCGAACAATGGATAGCCGCACTGCAGCCCACTGACGACGACGCGATACGCCTCGACCGTTTCGACGTGAACACGATGACCGCTGAGGCCGCCGCCCGCCTGTGGGCTCGCGTGGCCGCATGGGTGGAATCCGATCAGATCGCCTACTACATCGACGACTCACCCGTCAGCTCCGACGCCGCTTACGACGCGCGCATGCGTTGCCTCGAACGACTCGAAGCGGCGTTCCCCTCACTGGACAATCCGCAGTCGCCCACCCATCGCGTCGGCGGTTCCTTCTCCAACGACTTCGCCTCCGTGCGCCACCCCAGCCGCATGATGAGCCTTGACGACGTCTTCTCCATCGAAGAACTCAAGGATTGGTACGACTCGGTGATTCGCGACCTCGATTGGCCCGAATCCAAGCCCCTGCCCATGAGCTGCGAGGTCAAAATCGACGGCCTCGCCCTGAACCTCATCTATCGCAACGGCGTGCTTGAACAGGGACTGACGCGCGGCGACGGCGTTACAGGCGAAGACATCACCCTGAATGTGCGAACCATCGGCTCCATTCCCGCAAACCTCGGCGGCCCCAAGGAAGACGTTCCGGACTTCGTGGAAATCCGAGGCGAAGTGTTCATGCGTTGGGATGATTTCCACACCCTGAACAACGAGCAGGAGGACGCCGGACGAGCGCCCTTCGCCAACCCACGCAACGCCGCCGCCGGCTCGCTGCGTCAAAAAGACCCTCGCATCACCGCCACCCGTCGCCTGAGCTTCTATGCGCATGGTCTGGGGCAGCTCACTTGGGGGCCGGACCATCCGCGCGGCACCCATGATGTGGTCGCCGACCAGTCGCAGGCCTACGATCTATACACCAAGTGGGGCGTGCCGGTCTCCCCGCACAATCGTGCGGTGACCTCATTCCAGGAGATCCTGGACATGATCGAGTACTACGGCGAGCATCGTGGCGACATCGAGCATGCACTTGACGGCATCGTCGTCAAGGTCGATGACCTGGGCCTGCAGCGTACCCTCGGCGCCACTTCGCGCGCGCCGCGCTGGGCCATCGCCTACAAATACCCGCCCGAAGAGGTCAACACCGAACTGCTCAACATCACCGTGCAGGTGGGGCGTACCGGCCGTGTGACGCCGGTCGCCGTGCTCAAACCTGTCTACGTGGCCGGCTCCACCGTGGCTCGTACCACGCTGCACAATGGATTTGAAGTCAAACGCAAGGGCATTCTGATCGGCGACACCGTGGTGGTGCGCAAGGCCGGCGATGTGATTCCCGAACTGGTCGGCCCGGTGCTTGAACGGCGCAAAGGGCGTGAGGACCAGCTGCGCGAATTCGTCATGCCCGAGTTCTGCCCTTCATGCGGCGCGAAACTGTCACCCGCCAAGGAGGGTGACAAGGACATTCGCTGCCCGAATGTGGAGAGCTGCCCGGCCCAGTTGACCGAGCGCGTGATTTCGCTGGCCTCACGCAAGGCGTTCGACATCGAGCACTTGGGCGAACAATCGGCCATCGCTCTGACCAACCCGGAGGAGAACCGGCCTGATTCGGTGGCGACCTACGCGCCGAACATCACCGAGGTTCTGGTCGCCCCCGGCGAAGAGCCTGACCCGTACGAGCCGGTGGAAGGGCTGGAATTGCCGGCCGCGCAGAAGCCGGTGTTGTCCAACGAATCCGGGTTGTTCAACCTGACCGCCGCCGATCTGCGCGACGTGCGCGTGTGGCGTGAGGCCGCAATCGTCGAGGTGCATGAGACGGCTGTCTCTTATACACATCTGACGCTGCCGACGACTTAATAGGTGTAGATC
>ENA-OWZU01000427-OWZU01000427.1-human-gut-metagenome-genome-assembly--contig:-NODE-427-length-13288-cov-32.061588_pt1 | contig 13288 bp, 17 predicted proteins | sample MGYA00249263_ERZ652121 | MGnify/ENA primary metagenome ERZ652121 (study PRJEB26925, sample SAMN05827113) | human gut metagenome | biome: ENVO:2100002; feature: ENVO:00000062; material: ENVO:00002003... | reverse complement strand
TAAACATTAAAAAAACAGATATTTAAGTTGTCTTAAATCTTGACATAGTACCATAGTAACATCTGAGAAAATAAACAGTTTACGTCTTTCTCCTGTGTTCATATATGGAATCTGTCCTCGACAAATACCATCCTGAACCAGCATTCTGATTTCCATTTTCGACAGTGATGGATAACGGTCTTGTAAACGTTCTAACAATGTGTCAAAACGATATACATCTTTAATCTTACCAACATCCGCTTGTTTACCGGCGACAAATTTTCCATTTTTTTCATATCCGTACATACGAGATACGAATTCGTTTGCGTCATCTTTTCTAAAATACAGATGTGAACTGCCACGGTATGTGTACAGAGTCATTCCTGCTCTGGCTCTTTGAACCATAGGAACACTTCTGAAATTTCTCAAATCATCAATATTCTTTGTCGAGAACGCCAGTCGTGTATATAGTTCTTTTTCTTCGATGTAATTTGAAAGGATTTTTTCCTGATCTTCCTTCGAAATATTCAACGGAAACTGAATTACAGCATGTGTATAAGATTTTTTGTCTTTTCGATTACGCAGGAACTCCTTGAAATCCTGACGTGAGAATCGAATGATACGGTCTGAAAGTTTGAATCCTCTTAATTTTCCAACACGGAACGCATGTGCCACGTTGACATAGGTCAAAGAACCTTCCGAACAGTTTTCTTTTGCAAGAACTCGCCAATCATACACTCCATCCATCATTCGAATTGTTTCTTCTCTTACTGTTCTATCACTGCAACAAGCTTTTAACAATTCGATGAAAGAACGTGTTGTAACCTCGTGCTCAAGATTTTTTGCGTTTGTTGTCTGTTTTTTTGCGGATTTCAGATGTTTTGCAAACATAGAGTCTTTGTCTTCGAAATATGCGATTCGCACATACTGAAGATTAGCTCCTAAGAACTGAGCAATCTCACGTAAAGTGATGGTTTCCTTGTTAAAAATTTCTTTTTGACTCTCGTCTCTTTGTTTAAAGCGGTCGTTACGCGCGACATATTTAAACTGGACCATAGCTACCACATTCATTTGATAATCTTTCACCAGATAGAATTCATATTTTACGTTTTCTTTCTGGTTTGGCTCATGCACCAGATACACAGTCTTGTGATATACTGTGTCATCAACATTTTTCAGCCTATCCGCAAGCTGCTTGATAGAATTTGGCTCAAGAATTTTAAAGGTTGTTAAAGGAATGTATTCAAGCTGTTTGTCAGTAATGTTTTCAACAAAGAACTTTTCCTGCTCCTCATTCATCTTGATATTCATGGATTTGAAATATAACGGACAAATGCTTTGGAATGTTTTCACGTCGTTGTTATCTATGATTTTTTCAATCTCTTGTCTTGAGTATTCTGTATCCTCAAACTCAGAGAATTGTGAAGCGATTAATTTAGTACAAAATTTTGACATACTCACAAGAAGTCGCTGTCCTTCTGACACTGTTTTTCTTGCTTCTTCATAGGATGAAAACTCGGCAACTGTTATATCGTACAAATTAGATGTGCTCATAATAGCGTTTTCCCTCCTTATGTCTACAATTAGCCATATTTAGCATTGTAAATTATTTAGCGTTCTTTCTGAGAAAGAATAAAAGCAACATTCTCAGATTTACCTGTCAGCTTGTAAGTGAGCTTATGCTTATTCTTCGTGTTTTGATTGCTGTATGGCAGATTGGGGTTCTAGGGGGTGAACCCCTAGAAGGCTAGTTGTATCCAAAGAGGTGAAATGATTATGCTAAAACGTCTGCCATATGTAAGCATGTCTTTGCTTTTACTACTGGTCTTATCGTCTTGTACGCCTTTTTCAAATAAAGAAGAAATATCGAATCCTTGGACATCGTATCCGTCAACATTGAGTGCCTTTAAACACACTCGATTCTATTTGATGAACGCTCCTAAACAATATAAAGATGTTCCTTTGGATAGTGTTATGGATATGAATGACGGAGAGCTTTCCGAAGTAAGCTATGGTGATCATTATGTTTTTCGAAAAGGATTAAAGAAAAGTCATATTTCAGGTGATTACAATGATTATCCTATAACTGTGCACAGACGAGTTCACGGTCGTCAGGTAACATACAAAGGCGATAAAGAACATGAAAATCTATACCAGTTATTCGAATGGAATGAAGGGTTAAAGTATTCTTGTTCTGTATATGCCAGAAGTGGATTAACCATCGAAGAATGGGAAAATTTGCTTTACATTTTTAGTTGAGGCTAATTGTATGGGTACAAGACAGGAGGTACCTTTATGAAAACAAGAATCTATGTACAACACAATGGGAATGACGTACTAGTTAAAGACCTTGAAAACGCAGTAAAAGAAACATACAAAGCTCATGGTTTCAAAGCCAACAAAATCAAAAATCTTGATATTTACTATGTTCCAGACACTGATAAAATCTATCTAGCTGTTTTAGACGAAGATGGAAAAACAACTGAATTAGTTGTTGGAGAATAAGCAGTAGATATTTAATTAGGAGTTGCCTCGCTTTATTATGCGAGGTTTTTTTATGCTCTTTTGCACGTTTTTCTTAAACTAAGAACTTCAAAAGATTTCTAAGGTTTTTCGAAAAAGATGTTATAAGCATAAAACAGAACCTCATTGCTGAGATCCTGTTTCGTTTTGTTCTGAGCTGGATTCAATTTCATCAAGTTCTTTAACCTGATTGACTATTTCTTCGTTTGTTTCTAGTATGCTTGCTTGTTGTACTTCTAGAGGTTTATCAGAGATTGCTGTGAAGTATTCAGGATTATTTACGCCTCCGTCGATTCGTGCTGTGTTTGAATCTTTCTTTCTAAGCTTATCTGTGTAGCTATACTGCATACAAATCAAGCTTTTCTCAAATGCTCTCGCATTTCCTTTTTTCAAAGTTGCCAGAACACTCGTTATACGATTCCCATAGCTTCTTGCATCAATAATATTCTCTTCATATAAATAGATGGCCAACTTCACTTTCTTTTTAGCTCTGTCCTTTGCATCCTTCTTCCGCTTTTTTAACACACGTCCAGTCTTTAAAAGGTAGTAGTTCCATCCAAGAAAACCGATTCCATTCTTTAATGGATGGATGCTCGTCTTATCGTTGAAGCATAGATTCAATGCATTTCTTAATATAAAATCTATATCCTTGTATGCATCGATCAAAGTCTGTTTATCCTCTGCAATCAATGCCAGATCATCCATGTATCTTGAAAACAAGGCACCGTAATCAAACATTACACCATACTTGTTCTGAATCAGCACATCCACTGGATGAAGATAATACAGTGCCAGAAGCTGGCTTGTCTGATTGCCTAGCGGAAGGCCCCCTTTGTCAAAACTGTCAATAATATAAAACAGAAAGTCCTTGACTTCTCCATCTGGAAGGATTGGATGAAGCATGCATTTCAATATATCATGGTCAATACTTTGAAAATAATGATGAATGTCGGCCTTTAGAACATATCCTGAGTTTGAATCGCCGTTTTCCCGATAATAGTACTTCAAGTCTGCTTTCAGACAGTTGGCAGCGTAATCCGTGCCTTTATCTTTTCTGCATGCACAGTTTCTAGGTACATATATCTGTTCAAAGAAAGGTGTCAGAAAAACGTCACAGAAGCAGTGCTGGATCACTCGTATCTCAAATGATGTTGCCCATACGACCCTCAGCTTTGGCTGTGTGACTATAAAGCTATGATACGTGATTTCAGGATATTCTCCTCTTTTAAATGTCTTTTCGATTCTTCGAATATTCAGATACAGATGATTCAGGAATTCCTGTACATCCGCTTTATGTCTGTGATTCGATGCGGAACTGCGAAATGCTTTCAACAGATTTTCAAATGTAAATATTTCAGTTAAATGTTCGGGTATATACATTCATTCACTCCCATTCAATACATAAAAAATCATGCGCGTGGTCAAGAGTATCTGTAGACTACTCAAGATCCGTGCATGACTGATTTGCGTACAATACGCAGGATACAGGATCCTTTATGTTATGCTCTGGTCTTTTCGATATATCATCTTATTCTGACTGCTGGCACATCCTTTCTGGATGCTTACTAAAGCGGGACGCACGCCGATCCAAGTATTCGTTACATTGTTGTTGTTCATTGAACGATTGTTGTAATTCAAATTCATCGCATTGCGAGGCGAGCTAGACACTAGACCCATAAAAAAGCCACGCAAACAACAAACACTCAAGAAACCCAACACGAACCGGCGTTTCTATCCTGTATCCCGACTTAGAGATTCTTTTTTCTAAGTTCTTCTTTTCTAAGTTCTTCGCTTAATTTTTTATTTGAATCTGACCAGCCCGCAAAATATTCTTCTACAGTTGCGAGCTTGCCACCTAAGTCCGATTCCTCAACAGGCGTTATACACTCCATCCGTCTAGCTCTTTCGAGTCTTCTTGTCATCCAGCGGATGTTGTTTTCAGCCTCTTTCGTATATTTGAGACATTCCTGAATATCAGTTTGACGATATTCATTGGCCCAGAATATACTTTTCACTATGTTATTCGATGTAACCTGCAAATCATGCACGATATTGTTGCGAAACTTCTTTGGTGCATGAGCACTTACTGTCACCATTGCATCATCAAATATCTCTGCATGCCTCAGCAGATGTAATTCTTTCTTCTTTTCTGCCATAATTCAAAATCATCATGAGGGGATGTTTCCCCTCATACTCCCCTTTTCATTCGGACATTTGTTTCTCATAAGATGGCAGTACTGCCACCTTCAAATGTCGGTTTGCCTTCATTTCTTGAAGAAATGAAGGCGTGGTTTTGAGCACCTGCCTAGTTTCATCCTATTTGTAGTTCACTGAATCCACCACGCTTGCGGAGACGGTCGATAAATCGACCGTGAAAGCGGGACGCACGCCGATCGAAGGAGACGTTACATGGTAGTTGTCCAGAGAACGATTGCCGTAAATCAAACGCACCGCATAGCGATGCGAGCTAGAGTTGCTGTCTCTGAACCACATGTGGGATAAGGAGTTATTTGTTCCTTTCAAGAAATTATAAACCTTGTTGGCGTTGTTTAGATCCACTAGATTGGATACTTCCTCAACGCTTGGCAGGAATACATGTCTTGAAATTGTGTTATAAGTTGTGTTGTTATAGCCTTTTTCACTGTACTTCCAACAATTCAAAGGATAGGCACCTTGTGCATCATCTGGGAAACTTGCCTTATAATAGATGACCCATTTCGGATTTTCTGTAGTGCCTTCATTATAATACCAGTCTTCATTTGAACCACCATTTGGATCAAACCATCTCCATTTTGGATTTGACGAAGTATTATTATATGCAGCCTGCTTGATGTCCGTTGCCTGAATGGCTTTCTGTAGCTTCTCAGGAAGCTGTTTATACCACGTATTTTCTAGATAGTTATCAATGTAGCTTCCTTCATAAGTGTTGGAATACTGGCCATCAGGACGCTTCTCATCTGGTGTTTCATAGGTTCCAACTTTGTAGTTTCCATCTGAATCTACATTTGGCTGGTACTGAATATTACCAAGACTTTCTCCATCAATCAGCATGTATGTATCATCATCTGTCTGACACATAATTATGAATTTCATTCCTTCGATTTCAAGTACTGTTCCTGTCGCATATCCATTCTGAGCTTTAAAAGTCAAAGTGTCATTATAAGTTCCTGAAGTCATAAAGTTGGCCGGATTTGCAGTAAATTTCAGGTCTGCTATCGTAGTGCCTGATGATGTAGTCTCAAGAACAATAGAATTGTTTACGATTTGGTTTCCATCTTTTGTGATCTTATAGGCACCCATGCGTCCTGAGCTGGATTTCATATTGAATCCATTTTCAGATTTAACACTGATTTTCAGACTGGCATTGGCTTCCTCATTGATTTTTGTAGCTGATACAGTCAAAGTATCCTGTTTATTCAAGTCGATTTCAGAAGGAATCGTCCATGTGTAGCTGCCATTGCTTGTATAGCTGACCCCTAAAGATTTTGAATCATGACTAGCCTGTACAGTTGAATTTGTCTGTACGGATGCAGGTGCAACCGCATTTTCGTCTTGCTGTACTTCCTCGTTTTCTGCTTCAACAATATCAAGTATCTTGAATCGGACCTGCTGAGTGTCGATTACAGTTCCTTTATCATCTTTAACATTCACATCAAAACAGTAGACACCATTTGAATTTGCGGTAAAATCTAAAGCATTCTTAGAAGAATCATTCTGTACTAAAAGCTTCTTATCAAACACATCCTTATAGAATTCACTCGAATCCTCTGTTAATTCTAATGTTTTACCAGAATCTGTATATTCCATGTGAAGTGTAGCTGATGTGTTGTCTGTAGAATACGTTGTCTCAGACTTTAATTCACCGCTTGTTTCGTCCAGTTTTGTTTCATTTTGAGTTTTTGTTTTGGTCTTTTTATGAGTAAGCTCAGAAGCAAACCTTAAATCGGTTATAGGTGATACACTGTCTTTTGCCTGTATATTCGTAACACCAAATGATGCCAGAATCATACATGCACTCGAAATCACCACGGTTGCTTGTCTGAGTTTGTTTGATTTTCGCCTCATTACAAATACCTCCTTGTGTATACATAAAGCCATAATTTGTTTCTTACTTAGCTCTACGCATACAGTGAACCACAAAAAATTGTGGGCTTCTTTTATCCTTTATTTTTCTGTTCTTCTTCTAGAATTTCTTCTTTTCTAGACCATCTGGAAGCCGCTTTAGCTGTGATACATACAATAAAAGATAATCCAGCTATAGCTAAAGCACATACAGAACAAATAGCTTCTTGTGTTGACATATTCTTTTTTTACCCCCTATAATCAATGACCAGTTTTGGCTGGACATTGTAGCAATATACATTGAACATGATCCCATTGCCTCCATCTTCAACAGAAAACGCTTCAAAACCTTTTGCAATTAAGTCATTTCCATTATAAAAAGGGGTTACGCGATACATGACATGATTGTTTGTCTGATAGATGTAGTTTCGAACTTTTTCTTCGAATTCTGTGAAGACCTTCTGGTTACAATAAGCCGTCATAGAAGCCAGATTCTTTTCATTCGCATTTTCACCTGCTAAGGAAAAAGCAATCAAATGTCCTCTGTTTGCATACTGCCCGACGGTTTTTAATTGAGATTTCAAAGAATACCACCCAGAAGGATGAACTGATGAGATATCTCCTCTTTCGCTTGTCGGCATTAAATCTTTACCAAGACACGCCTCAGCAACCCCGACACGTCCAAGAGAATCCAAATCAGAATAGATTTCATAACTCACGTTTGTAATTTGGTCTTCCGTAAAATTGGGAACATTATCGTTTACTGTAATATATCCGTTTGAACCATCCGTCCATTCCGGAATATCATTCAATGATAACGCTGACGGGCCAGTTACCGAGTTCTTAGGTGTTTCTATCATTGTTGCTTCTGTAGCCGTTCCTTTTGAGGATTCGGATTTTGAATCTTCTTTTTTTGTTTCCTGCTTTTGTTCTGTTTTATATCCGTCGTTAGTAGTCGTGTCTGGCGATGTTATGTCAATCGGTGCTAACGAGCAAATGATAAGAAGCAGAAGAGCAGTAGCAAACTTTGTGGCTTTACTTGTATTTTTCACGATGTTGCACCTCAAATTGCGAAGAATCTTCAAAATCTTTACGAATCTTTACCGTATCCAAAAAATTGACATAAAGCCCTTTATAAATATTTTCCGAGGCAAAACCACATACCCTTGGGCGTGTGGATACGCCGAGATGTTGCCTTTGTTTCATTGCATACCTCCTAACACTTGTATACTTGTAGTCATCCATGAAGACCTTGCCTGTACTCTTGTCATATTTTTCATCTTTGGGGTTTTAAAACCTTTTGGCATATCTGAAAAATCAATCTTATTGCCAAAGATATCCATAAGGAATGCGTACCCACTTGACATACGACCTTTGATAAAATATTCCTTTCCTAGGTACTTTACTTTGTCAAATTTTCTGAAACCAAGAATCTTGTCTGTGCAGATTCCCTGTTCAGAACGTACACCTTTTGTTTTTTGAAAGTCTCCATCTGGAACGCATTTCTTTTGAAACAGCACTGTCTTTACCTTAAAAGCCTTACCTTGTGTAGCTATAACACAAGCGTCATAATAATGCTCTTTGTCAACGCCAAGATTTAAACGGTTTGCTTTTGTAACATATCCAAAAGTTTCGATAGCTTCAGGATATATCTCTAATAGTTGTTTTCTAATACTATTCATTTGAGTCGCATATTTCAGCGTTCCTTTCACTTTTCCTTTTAAGCTTGGATGAATCTTTCCATCATGCAAAGCTTTGTGACAGGTATGACACAGTGTAATCAAATTTTCACTTTCATCAGAACCGCCTTGAGAACGGAATACGATGTGATGTACCTCCAAATGTGAGTCCTTATGTTTTCCGTGACAGCACTGACAGGTATAATCATCTCGATTAAGGACCATAGCTTTAGTGTTCTCAAAACCATAATTAGGTCCCTTCTGATATCCCCAGTGTTTGACTTTAGGATTGGTTAAAGAAGGGTTCTTCATCAAATGTGTGTCAAATTGTCCTGTTTCCAATACGATAGTGTGGACTGGTAACACGGATTTAATAAACTCAATCTCTTTGACATGACTTTGAATTTTACTCACCATTGTTGGACTAAATCGTTCTTTTCGAATTGAATTCTTTCGGTTCATGAATCTGGACTTTCTGTATCTGGTCTTTCTATTTCGACGGCTACGTCTGTACTTTGCTCTTTGAGTCATCTTTCTAGAAATATCGTTACGCACCTGTACTTCTGACATATAAAGGATATTACCATCTTCATCAGCTACTGCAGTACCAATTGTGCCACTTCCAGTATCTACTCCTAGAGTCAATTTCTGTACATAGCTTGTTGTTTCATACAATAATTTGATTGTGAACGGCTCTCTTCTTATAACCTTGGCTCTTTTACTCTTTAAAAGAAGTCTTGCTATAACAGGCTTGCAAGGCATAAGAGGATAACCATCATTAGAAATTACATATGCTTTCATAATTAAAGTTCTCCTTGACTTACAATAAAGTCTTATAACTATAAACTCTGCCTAATGGCAGGTAATGCGTACTATGCTGTACTATTACCATACAGCTGTTCCGACCTCAACTTGACAATGATATAAGAGCTTACATGCATATTGCACAGAGCTTTTCTTACTCCAACTCAACTTAACAATATGCGACAGAGCAACGGTCTGTTGCGTCAATCGAGGGTGTCGTAACTCAAATATCGTAGCTATAATTTCTTATAGCTGAGTCTGGTGAACTATTGAATGGAAGCCACATACCCTTCGGATGTGTGTGGTAGTTCACCTCGAATGTACACTTTAGCTTTGTATCGGTTTCCATCCTGTTTAAAATACAAAACAGGTATTTTGATTCCCATAATGGATGATACACATGATAATTCGTACTCAATGTCGGAATCTCTTAAACATTCCTTGAAATTCTCATCAATACACGCTGACCACTCGCCATCTTTTTCGCAGTCATGAACTTTTACCAAATCATACAGAGTGCAAATAGCCTTAAATTTTTCTAGACTCTTTTTTTTCAAGCCTTTTCTCCCAACAATATCCTGTAAATTTAATTGATTCTTTTGCATTTTCTTACCTCCTCTAATAGCAAAACAATTCTTCTAAAATCTCTGGCAAATGTTTTAACGAATATATACGCATATAAGAATTGCATGTTTGATTGTGTGGCATTGACATCAGAATCCCTTTTGTGCCATAACGAGCACATTTATCCAGATTTTCGACCTTGTCATCAATAATTACATCGCCTCGAATCAGGTGCTTGTCAGCAATATTAAGAATCTTAGCTGTGTCGAATCCAGGAATTTTTTCTTCAATAAGACCAACTTTTACAACATATTCTTCCAGTGTTGTACAGGCTGTACAGATAAGCACGTTCCAACGACCATCGTTGATTAGGCGTTGAACGATCTCCATTGCTCCGTCTTTTTCCGGCATATTTTTCCAAAGGTTTGGGTCTTTGATAATGCTCATGAACACGTGAATATCCCCCGTTTCAGACAAGTCCCATGTTTTAAAATCTTCAACAGATAAATTTTCTCCTGTGATTTCATTGTATCTTTTTGTTACAGTGCCTAAAAAATCAAAGAGCACATCATCGAAATCCAAAAGAACTACAGGTCTTTTCCGTTCCTTATCCCATTTTTTCGTGATTCGTTTCATTCTCCTGCTTCCTTTCTATATATATTTCTAAACTCTTTATATTCTTTCGAGTCTTTTGACATCGGCGATTTTATAATCGTATTTTCATACAGTGCATGATCAACATGAGCAATACTTTTGCTTTTATCCCATACATTCAGGCTTGCAACCTTGATTTCTGCGTCTGGGAATACAGTTCGAATTGTTTTAATTGCCTGTTGCAGAGAATTTCCTGTATCTACAGAGTCTTCAGCTACAAGGATTTTCTGAATATCCTTATCTTTTACATCTTCTACACCTTTAAGGAATCGAACCTTTCTTTCTGTATTTTTTGCGTGTTTATTTGATTTCAATTCAATCGAAATCAATAGGTTTCGAATACAGTTTGGAAGTATAGCAACAAGAGGACCGATTTTTTCCTTCACCCCATTTCCATCTCTTACTGTACTCACACCAATCATAGGCACTTGAAACACTTCTCTCATTTGTTTTCCGATTAAATATCCGCCTCTTGCAATATAAATAATTAAATCAGGCTGATATACCTCTTTAATGTTGTTTGTCCAAGTACTACATTGTTCTTCCAATGCTTTTCTTGATAATTCTAAATGTTGCATAAATAAAACTTCTTACCCTTTCACATTTTTAGAAATGAGGGAGCATCCGAAGACACTCCCGCAAAATCTAACTTTCAAATATAATGATTCCGTACTTCTCAGCCATTAAACGTTTTTTCAGCTTATATTCTTTTGTACGGACTCCTTTCGCATCTTCTACGACCGTCTCGCCTACGCCTTTTTTATATACAAAATCGGCGACGTAGCGAATCTCACGTCCGTATTCTGATTTTTCAATAAGAACGAAAGGTACTTGTCTTTGCAGATCGTAAATAACATTCCCTTTTTGTAGCAGTTTTAATTCTTTATAACGTTCTGCTTCATGTTTGCTGTCAAATACGATTCCATCTATGCTCACTTTATGAGCATGATATTTGTTTGTTTTCTGCTCTGCTTCATGATTGACCAGAGTCTTATATTCTTTGTCTGTCAAATGAATCATAAATTTTTACCAATTCGTTGCGATATCCAATTGATTCGCATTACCAGCAGCAAAGCCACCAGTATCACACACGATTCCTGTACCAAGACTGGTTTCAACCAAGCTACCTCTAGGATGCGTTCCTAAATGAGCTGCAACCATGATATAGTTCCCAAGCATCTTACAGCCGTCTTCACGTACCCAATATGGGTCATTATTTCCCATGCCTCGCATGATGGATACAACACCGCTCATGTCCAGATTGTAGTAGGTTTCTTTTCCTAAAGGACCGTAATTAACCCCAGCAGACGGGCTCAGCACAGAACCATTCCAAGACGGAGATGTCTGAGGCTGTGTGTTTTGCTGAACTTGTGCCTGAGCTTGTTCTTGCTCGGCTTCCTGTTTAGCCTTTTCTTCTTCCTCAGCCTTTTTCTTTTCTTCCTCGGCTTTTTTCTGAGCTTCTTCTTCAGCTTTCTTTTTAGCTTCCGCTTCTTTTTTGGCTTTTTGAATCATATCTGTTTTTATATCTGTTACTTCCTTGACTTTTGCGTCAACGCAGGAAACGTTTGTTTCTTTTGCAAATGCTGTCATAGTTGTGCATATCATAGATAATACGATCACGCCAACTGCAACAACGGATACCGTTTTTTGTACTCTTGGATTCACCAAATCCCTCCTCGCTTTGCTTTTACGCATTATATTATACCTTACTTATCGTTTAAAATCCCGCTCTAGAGTTAGTACTTAAGCAAGTGGTCATAAATCACTAAAGCAAACAAGCGAATTTTCATTCAATATATGAAATAATATTATATATATGTAAAGGAGAATTTGATATGAGCACTTACTATGAATCATATATCTTTGTCCGTTCGAATAATGACGAACTTGAATACATCGGACCTTATTCCCAAAATGGAAAACCCTGTTCTTTATTTGAAGGTACTGGAAGTTATGTAGGGGAAGTTGTAGGGGAAGTAATGTATGGATATCTTAAGAATCTTAAAATTAAAGATACTTCAGACCCTGTAAAATTTCTAGGCTTTAAATCAAATGAAGAAGATTCATACGGATGGGAAGATGTTCAATGTACAATTTTATCTTGGAACGAATTGGATAACGGAGAACGAGGACCTGTGCGTTATGGGTATATTTACAAGACTCTGAAAAGAAATCTGGAAATCAACGGGTTTGAAAAGGATTCCTATCTTTCAAATTACTATGATGAAGAAGATGACTCGGAATATCCAGGAATCATCTGCGTAGATGAATTTGAGAAGCTTCCTCCAGAAGATCAGAAGAATTATCATTTTGAAACATGGAACGATACAGAAAATGGAACACAAGCACGTGCTGATATGATTACAGTTTTCAAGAACTGGTTCGACAATGTCGAGTATATCTACCACCTTTCTGAGAAGTCTTATCAGGATATTGTTGTGGTTTCGATTGTTTGCTAAGGGGATTACATGTATAGGGCATTAGATTTGGCTAATTATATTGTGGATAAGTGTATCAAAGACGGCACTCCTATTACAAATCTTCAGCTACAAAGAATATTGTATTTTGTACAAAAAGATTTTCTTAAGAGAGGCTCTCAGGCTTTCTCAGATTATATTGAAGCGTGGTGGTTTGGTCCTGTGGTGCCAACTGTTTATTTTTGCTTCTGTGGCTTTGATGCAATGTTCATATCTATATCTAAAGGTGCTGTGCCTAATCTAACTTCTGATAAAAATATTATAGACAACATTATAGAAGCCAAAAGAAGCTTGACTCCTTGGGAAGCAGCAAAAGAAACACATAAAGCCACAGGAGCATGGTCTAAAGTATACGATAATGGAAAAGGAAGGCAGCACATTATTCCTGTTGATTTAATCAAGGAGCTGGATTAATTGCTTGATATAGATGATGGAGGTGTGTTTATTATCTGTAGTCAGAACGCTCGTGACTTCAGTCGTGAAACGAAGGAATCAGATACTATCTGTACGGCACGATTTTGTATCCAAAACACTGTATAATATATT
>ENA-OWZU01000422-OWZU01000422.1-human-gut-metagenome-genome-assembly--contig:-NODE-422-length-13345-cov-6.452897_pt1 | contig 13345 bp, 13 predicted proteins | sample MGYA00249263_ERZ652121 | MGnify/ENA primary metagenome ERZ652121 (study PRJEB26925, sample SAMN05827113) | human gut metagenome | biome: ENVO:2100002; feature: ENVO:00000062; material: ENVO:00002003... | reverse complement strand
GAGATGACGTCGAGTCTCGTGGGCTCGGAGATGTGTATAAGAGACAGATAGAGGAATCTGGGCTCTTCCGTCTTTTGGTGTTTGCGGCAGCCGTTAAACCCCATTTCTTTTGCGACTTGAATATCTTTTGCTAATGCATCATCAGTCGGGGCAGTCATTAAACCAGTTGGCCAATATCCTTGATCCAATATCAGCTTCTGATAGTACGGTTTATTGTTAAGATAAATCATTCCGTTTTCTTGATGTATCTTTCTCAGACCAAAATAACTGGAAACAACATCTTTTATATTTTCTTTCTGCTTCAATACAAATTCTACATCAAATAAATTGGGTGTCTCTGGTGTCCAGGACCAACCTTCATGATGGAAATTGGTTCGAAAAATATAGTTCTGCAACAGGTCAACAGTCAGTATGACTCTTTTTTCGACAAAAGAATGGGACAATTTTGCGACAAGTCCCCCTTTAAAAGCAATACAGCAATCGACAGTTAATCCTTCTCTAAATTCATTTAGTTCCAACTCAGCTACAACTTTTCCTTCATCGAATAGTGGGGTGAATCTCAAGTGAGAAAAATAAACATCTTCCACCACTTCCAGCCAGACAGTTTGCCATATACCCGTTGAATTGGTGTACCAGATTCCCTCAGGTTTTTCTTGCCAAAATTGCTTTCCGCGCGGAATACTCTCATCTTTATGAGGATCTTCTACTCTTACTGATAGTTGCTGATGCTTTTCATTTGTCAAATATTCGGTTATATCAAACGAAAAAGAGGTATGTCCACCGCTATGTCGTCCGACATGATGTCCGTTCACAAATATATCCGCATAATAATCTACAGCGCCAAAATGAATGATTGCTCTCTGACCATCCTGTTTGTTTATGTCAAATTCACGGTAATACCAAACAATATCATGAGGCGTTTGATCATTTATCCCACTTTCCAGGCATTGATATACAAAAGGAACAAGGATTTTCTGATCATAATATTGCGGATGGCTTCCCCATTTTTCTTTCATTCCAACACATTGATCATCAAACGCAAAAAGCCATTCTCCATTCAGATTCTGCCATTTTTTTCTAACGAATTGTGGTCTTGGATACTCGGTTTTATTCATCAAAACATACCTTCCTTTACTTGATCCCGCTTTGTAGGGACATTGATTTCATAAAGCTTTTCTGTGCGACTAAATAAAGTGCGAATGTAGGGACAAGCGCCAACAACGCGCCTGCAGCACCTATCCCTGGGTAGGTCAGATATTGACCTTGCAGCAGCTGTAATCCTGGAGTAATTGGCAATTTATCTATATCATTGATAACGATAGAAGGCCAAAGAAAATCATTCCATGAACTGGTAAAACTGAATAAAGCAACGACTGTCAAAACGGGTTTGATCAAAGGTAGGATGATATAATAAAAGATTTGAAATTCATTTGCTCCATCAACAACTGCCGATTCGTCTAGTTCTTTTGGGATTCCAAGAATAAATTGCCTCACTAAAAAAATATTGTAGACACCTGCTGCACCAGGAACGATGACAGCCATAAACGTATTCGTCCAACCAAGCATATCAATGATCTTAAAATTAGGGATAAGATTCATTACTGTTGGAAACATCATCGTGCCTAAAAGAAGAGAAAAAATCACCTCTCGACCTTTAAAAGATAGACGAGTATAGCCGTATGCAGACATAGATACGATAAAAAGTACTAATAGCATATGCGAAAGTGAAATAATCAGCGAATTGACAAACCATCGAAAAACGGGGGACGATTCATTACCCATCAGCTGCAAATAGTTTGCTAACGTCCATTGCTGTGGTAACAAACTGAAACCTGTTGCTTGGATCTCCATTTCTGGTTTGAAGGAAGTGAAGACAGCCCAGATCAAAGGGAACAACCAAATGATACAAACAGCTAGAAGCAAGAAAAAAGCGATTTTTTTACCTAGTTTATTATCTTTCATTTTCTGTCCTCTATTTTTCTAGTTTTTTTATGCTTACAAATTGGAATATAGATACGATCATGATAGCTAACCCTAAAAGAACAGCCATCGCGGAGGACATTCCCGCTACTGATGTACTGCTTCCAAAAGCATTTTCCTGAATATACATCATCAAGACGCGCGTTGAATTATTTGGGCCACCCCCTGTCAGCATCAAAGGCTGCCCATAAATATTAAACTGAGCAATCGTTGTCATAACTGTCGTAAACAACAATTGATTTTTGATAGACGGGAGAGAAATCTTGAAAAATTTAGTGACGTTGTTTGCACCATCCAACTCCGCTGCTTCTAGCAATTCTCGGGAAACATTGCTAAGCGCTGCAGTATAGATGATGAGATTACCTCCTGCTGTCCACCAAATCGTTACAGCTACTATCGCTAACCAAGCCCATGGTTGCGTACCTGTTAAATGAACATCAAAACCAAAGAGCTCTTTGATAGGTCCAAAAGAAAGACTAAGTAAAAACCCCCAGATGATCATTACAGCTGAAATAGCGAATAATGTAGGCAAGTAAAGAATGGATTGAAAAAAACGGGCAAGTCTTGGTTTAGCTGATAACGCTGCAGCTAAACCTAATGGAATCACGATACATAACGGAACTGACAGTAAAGCAAAAAGCATCGTGTTTTTGAATCCATTGATGAATTGAGTATGATAAATAGAATCTGTATCCCATAGCAACGTCCGAAAGTTATCTAATCCAACAAATACAGGCTGACTGTATAGATCCCATTCTGTCATTGATACGTAAATACCAATCATTGCTGGAATAAGAAAAAATAGGACAAATAAAAGCATATGCGGACCAATAAATAAAGCAGGCCACAAACTTATTTTCCCTTTGTTCTTCAATATTTGTGCACTCCTCTCACTTCAGATTCGTTCGATTTCTTTCGGTTACTTCATTTTTTCATCCACTACTTTTTGGATTTCTTCAAAAGTCTCTTTAATATCCGCCTTTCCGGTAATCATATCCCAAGAACGATTATCATACTCAGCAAATACATAAGAAAGACCATCTTGATCGTTTACCGATAAAGCTTCCTGACCCTTTTCAGTCGCCAATAAAAATGATTGAGGCATATCCGTATACGATTCATTCTCTAACATAGCTAATGAAGTAGGGTTTGCTCCTGACTTGATCCATTCCAATTGATTGCTTTGCAACCAAGTCAAAAATTCGACCATACCAGCTTTTTTATCGTCCGAACGTTCCTCTCTCGTTTTGAACATTGCGAATTGATCAACACCTGTTCCTTGAACAAGATTTTCTGCATCCCATTGTGGCGGGAAGGTCGTTCCCCATTGAAAATCACTAATTTTTTCCATTTGTCCCAATATCCACGTTCCTTCTGGTAAGAAGAGGAGTCTTTGATTCAAAAATAATTTATTTGCATCCTCACCTTCTGGAACCATCAACTTATTATCATGAAGCTTTTTGAATTCTTCTACTGTTCGATACGAATGTTCATTGTTTATATCGATGTTATTCCCGCTATCTAGCCATTCTCCTCCCATCTGCTGATAAAGGTTCGAATAGTTCTGCATCCCCCAAGTATACCCATAACTATATATCCCATCTTCTTTTGCTTTTTGTCCGGCTTCTTCTATCTCTTGGTAGGTGATGATCTCATCATCTAACGCTTGAGGATGGTATTTTTCTACTAGATCCTTATTGTAATACATGATCCACGAGCCCATCGTTGCTGGGATACCATATTGATTTTCTTCTAATTTTCCTACTTCCCAAGCAATTTCTACATAATTCTCTTTTTTCAATTCTGTATCCGCTATCATTTCATTCCAAGTTTCAAGCATGTCCTGATTCTTATAAGTAGGAAGGGCTTCGGATGCAACAAGCGCAATATCTGGGACGCCTCTTCCTGATTTTCCAGCAGTAGTGAGCCGAGAAGTAAATGTATCAGCAGCCATTGAAACAAATTTTACAGGGAAATCGGGGTTTGTTTGATTATATTCGTCGATATTCTTTTTTATCTTCTCCCCATCTGGTCCCCTAGCAGAAGACCATAAAAGAATCTCATTTTTGTTTCCTGAAGAAATATTCCCCTCACCGCAAGCAGCTAAACCAGTTATTGCAAGTGTTGCTACAGATAATGCCATCCATTGTTTTCTTAACTTCATTCTCCTCTCTCCTTTTTAGTCAACTATTTCGTTTACTTTTTTATCAAATAGCTTGTTTATTAAATCATAACACATGGAAGAAAACGCTGTCAAAAGGATATTAAAAGGATTATAAACAGTAAACTAAACGGTTTATATTTATGTTTAGTTTGTACAAAAGTTCTATATATAGTAAACTTGAAACGAAATAAAAAGAAAGGAGATCCGCTATGGAACTCTCCCTTGATCTAGATTCACTTCTTGTTTACAAGGCACTATCAGCAGAAACTCGATTAATCATATTGGACAAACTAGCACAAAAACCACAGACTTCTAGTGAACTAGCCCAACAAATGAATTTAAGCAAAGCCATCATCTCTCGGCACTTGAAAGTTCTTGAAGAAGCTTCACTTATTTCTCTTTTGGAACTTAGCGAAGTGGAGGAAGACAATCGAAAGAAGATTTATTCTTTATCCGTGGACAAAATAGAAATCCACTTCCCTCAACAAATCTATCTTCCTTATAAAAAAAAGAGCCACGAGATTGCTTTGGGTTATTTTTCGGATTTTTCTGTGCAGCCTTCTTGCGGATTAGCTAGTTTTGAAAAAGTGATTGGAAAAATGGATGACTTGCGTTCATTCGTATCAAACGAACGAGTTGACGCTTCCCTTTTGTGGTTTTCAGATGGGTATGTAGAATATATTTTCCCTAATCCTTTAGAAGCTTCCGATCAACCGGAACTATTGGATATTTCTCTAGAGCTTTCTTCTGAATTCCCAGTTTCCAACAACAACTGGCCAAGCGACATTTCCTTTTATATCAATGATGTAAAAGTTGGCACTTGGACCGCCAAAGGAAATTACTCCGACGTCCGCGGAAGATTGACGCCTGACTGGTGGGACAGTCGCTTCAGCCAATACGGTATGTTAAAGCACTTGCGCATCAATACAAAAGACACCGGGATAGATGGAGAGCAGCTATCAATAATCAATCTCTCTGATTTAAAATTGCAGCACTCCCCTTTTATCAAATTCAGAATCGGTGTCGACAAAGAGGCTAAGAACAAAGGCGGATTGACGATTTTTGGGCGCCATTTCGGTAACCACCCTCAAAATATTGTAGTTGATCTTTATTATTCACAAAAAGAAAAACATTGATTTCTCGATAAATAGTATTTATTCCATTAAAATATCCGCTTCTTTAAAAGAAACGGATATAATTAATTATTCTATTTTTATAAATCACTAGGATTGATTTCATCCGTTTCTACGATTGGAACGGATGATTTTTTTAATACTTCAAATCGTTTAACGTCATTCACCCCATACACTTGATACTCGATTCCAGATTTATTTAGTTTATTGATTGTTTCTTCTGTAGCAGCATCATTAGATACTGAGAGCAACGCTTTTTTATAACTTTTTACTTGTTCAATCTCATCTTCAAGTTTATTTTTTTGGTCATATAACCAAGATACTGTGCAGTCAGGATGATTCTTTACGACTTCGTCTCGGATCTTTTTATCCGTCAGTACAAAAAATGAACGTTCATACACACTATTTTGTTTTAGCGTGTTTACGATCTCATTAACAAAATGTTCATCCTGCCAGTTTCCTTTTGAACCATCCACGTTGACAATCATGTTATTTTTTTTGATTTCCTTTACGGCTTCTTCAAAAGTAGGTATCTTAACTTTTTTATTTACGTATTCTGGATAGTTTTTCGTATCTAAATTAAACTTCTTTAGTTGTTTGATCGTGTATGTCTCTGGTGTCCCCGTTCCATCTGTTGTTCGATCCAATGTGTCATCATGCATCAAAAAATTCACGCCGTCTCTACTTGTCCGAACATCAATCTCGACTGCTTGGTAGCCTAATATTTTTGCTTGATGGATACTCTCCACCGTATTCTCAGGCGCAATAATGTGTGCGCCACGATGAGCCACTAAGTAAGTACCTTCATGTTCCAACCAATTATTTGCTAATGAAACACATCCTGTTAATAAAACAGTGAATAGCATTACTATTCCAATCTTTTTTTTCACTTGCCAAATCACCTCAAAAACAAGTATAGCAAACTTAAACCTGATTAAAAAGTTATTTTAAAATGAGCTAAAAACATCCCTTCTGGACTTTTTCTTCTTATTCTGTTATACTAAAGAAACACGAAAGATATTTTTATGCGACACTTTTCATTTGTTTTTATGAAATTTATTCAAAACTGGCGTAACTTCAGAGTTACAAGGATGTATTAGAGGTTAGGGAATACATCGTTTAAATGAGAAATAAGTAATAGTTAGTAATAGTCACCCAAACTTTAAATTAATGAATATTGAATCGTCAGATAGCCTTCTCGAGTTTTCGAGAAGGCTATCGTTTATTTTATGGATAAGTGAGTCCGCAAGTCATTCCTCATCCCTTATCGGAGCTCATCAAGTATTTCTGACTGTCAATGTTGAAAATCAGACGTTTTGTAAGTCTATTTCTTTTTTTGATTGAAGGCATTATCTGCGATACCTTTACGTGTTTTTCCTCTTTTTGCATCATTTGCTAAAATCCCTGAGCGTTATATAAGCAATGTTTCTCTATTTGATATATAATTGTTTTATCATTTAAGAAAGGAGAATTCTAATGAAAACTTTAGATGCTATTGCATTAACTTTATTAATTGTGGGAGGGCTGAACTGGCTGTTGGTAGGCTTGTTCGAATTTGATTTAGTAGCTATGATTGCTGGTGGTTCAACAACTATTTTTGCGAAGATCATTTATATCATCGTAGGTATTTGTGCGATCTACTGCTTGAAATTTTTCCCTATGATTACTAGAAAAGTTGATGAAAGATATTAGAAAGCTATAATTATTAAAAAAGCTATTATCTTCATGAACCTTCCCATTAATGGGAAGGTTTTTTCATTTGAAGTCATCTGATTCCACATGGATAGTGGTAAACTGAATTAAGATAATCTATTTTAGGAGGTACCATCATGAATAAAGGGATTTACGTAGGATTGTTAGGGGTTGTACTACTTTTTTCAGCCTGTGGAAATGCTACAAAGAATTCTATCAATGAATCTTCACTAACCAATTCAACACCTAAAGTCGGTTCGACTAAAAGTACTTCTACTGCTTCCATTACTAATACTTCTACTAATAATGTAGATTCACAATATAGCCAATCAAGCATTCAGTCGTCTACCATTTCTTCAACATCTGAAATGCAAGAAAGAACTGAACCTTCTCTTCCATTGGAAAACTCCGATGAAGCACTTCTATTTCTTATTGCCCATCGTTCCGAATTACAAAGTGAAGATATCGTTACTAGCTTTTATCAAAAAATCGATCAAGATTATTTGTTCACGACTTCTAGCAAGCAGACTCGTGCCCAAGGAGGATCAGGAAGTGTCGGTTTCTATCGAGTGTCCCCAGATGGAGTGATCTCGATTACTGATGCGTACGGCACACCGTTTTGATGATATAGAAAGTTTCACATTTCTGTCTGTTCATTGTGTGTTTTAACGCTATTTTATTTTGAAAAACGCGAACGAGTATCTCAATCGTTCGCGTTTTCTATTTCAAAATTCTCTGGTACGTCCCATTTATTCGCCACCATTTTTTTGTCAGATGCAGTTACACGATATAAGTGACCATTTGCGTCAACTACATAGTTTGCTATAGCTACTTCTTCCATAAAAATATCTACTTCTACTTCTCTAACTTGATTGATACGAACGTCAAACCAATAATGGTTAGCGCTTACAATAGTTGGATCTTCTAACTTCAAATGATAGTATGCCCACTTCTCTACTTGCTCTCTTGTTAAATTTGTGGTATCCACTTCGCTTTTTGTCAGTTGTGTAATAAAATTAGTCGCCGGATGGTTTTCTAAATCCAATTTTTCTACATTTGGGTAAAAGAATTTGCTTATTATAAAAAATGACACGATGATGATTCCTGCTATACAACATGTGTAATAGACGATTTTTCTTCTACGGGTTTTACGCATCGTTTTTATTTGGTAATTTCGCGCTTCTCGATCTCGCCATTTTCGTTGCTGCAAAGCTGTTTTTTCTTTTTCTAAAAGATAGCCGAGTTCACGTTTCTTTTGTGGATTGTTTGTCCTAGCGATTTCTAATTCTAAATGATAGATTCTGCTTTCTTCTCGCCAATAGGGATTTGTGGTTTTTGCCATATTTTCTCCTCTCCAAATTATTTTCTTACTATTATTCTAGCAAACCCTTTCTCAAATTAGAAAGATAACCTTTGTAATTCACTAGATGAAACATTCACAAAGACAACCGTTATACTTGAATTTTTTTCAAAATAGAGTTATTACATAAATAGGGATAAATAAAAAATACTCTATTGAAAGGATGATCAACAATGGCAAATGTACCTAGCATTCGCGACATGTTCCCTGATTTCAATGATATGTTTAGTCCAGCGTTCAATGATTTTTTAGGTGTTTCAAGTTATCCAAAAGTAGATTTAGTTGAAAACGAAAAAGAATACAAACTAACAGCTGATATGCCTGGCTGTGACAAAGAAGACACGACAGTTGAATATTCAAACAACACTTTGACGATCTCCGCCAACCATGAGTCCCATACGGAAGATAAAGAAAATGGCAACTATGTACGGAAAGAAAGACATTCGGTCTCTTACAAACGTTCATTCTATCTTCCTGATGTTGATGAAGAAAAAATCACCGGATCCTTTAAAAATGGTGTACTGAAATTAGCATTACCTAAAACGGCGCACCATCCAAAAGAAACGAAAAAAATCGAGTTATACTAGGAACTTTCGCCTCTCCATGAATGAGAGGCGATATTTTTATTTTTGATAAGAACAAAGTGATTCTAATTGAAATTTATAGTTATTCAGAACTAATTCAATAATCCTAATTAAAATTTCAAACGGTACAAAAAAATATTTTGTTTTGGCGATAAAGATGGTATGATCTCTCTTGGTAAAAAATATGGGAGTTGATCATTTGATTGTCTTAAGTAAACTTTTATTTTGGATACCATTCATCATAATGACCAGTATTTTCTTTTACTTATTCAAAAAACCGAACAAATACTTACTTTTATCTGCTTGTCCAATGATTTATTTTATCCATAAAATCAGAGGATTTTATTATTATGACTCTGGTATTTCATTGTTTTACTACGAAATCGGTTTATTAGCTTCGGCCATCTTTTTCATTTGTGTGTTAGGATATTTCAGAAAAAAATAAGCTTCCAGCCAATTTTGGCTGGAAGTTTTTTATTTTGGTATAAATCTTTTCATTTGATATTCATACAAGTTGATCTATTTTTCTATTATTAAGTACATACCATTGTTACTCTTTGAATGTGGGGGAGAAAAAAATAAAAGGAGCTGGTATTTTGTTAGTTATGAGTAAAGCTTTGTTTTTACTTCCCTGCACATTCATGTTTATTGTTTTATGTTATTTCAAAAGGAGAAAAAAATGGTGTTGGATCGATGTTTTGCTATTTCTTCCCTTTTTTCCGCTTATTTATTTTCTGGAAGAAATTTGGGATGACATGGCATGTGATTCTGCTTTTCTTTTTAGTCATTCCTTTGAGCTTATGCTCTCGCTTATGTTCTTTGCCATTGTGCTATTTTTTTTGAATAAAAAATAATGTATAAACACGTTTTTCCCAACTACCGAAATATGATTTTGGTAGTTGGGGGCTGTCTTTTTTGAAGTATAAATAGATCTCAAATCAATCCACTTTTCTATCCTATTATGTTATTCATAGTAACAAAATCCCACCTAATTTATCTTGTAACTTGATTTTTTGCATTAAAACTAAATAAAAAGATAAAAAAGTGCGGTATTTCGCACATTTTTATTATAGATAAACGTTTAGACAAATTGGATTACTTTTAGGTTCATGATACATTGGCATAGAAATTATTTGCAGATTATAAGTTTACATCATTTAATTATAGTTACATACTATTTCCCCCCTCATTCTCTGATATTCCAAAGATAATTTCTACTTTGTTTTGATTTTTGCAGTGATTCACATGACAAAAATGTTCGACTTTTCGATTGTATTTCTTACTTCAATTCATTAATAATGTGATTGTCACTTGTTTCATTTATTTAATCATTAGGAGGGAAAAATTTGAATACTGTTCGTTCGAAAAGAGGACTTTCTACCTTTGACTTGAAAATTTTAGGGATTACATTGATGTTTGTCGATCACATTCATCAAATGTTTTATCCGTTTGGTGTCCCCGACTGGCTGGATTGGTTTGGTAGACCAGTTGCTACTTTGTTCTTTTTTATAAGCGTTGTAGGCTTCTCACATACACATGATAAAAAGAAATATATGCAGCGGCTTTATCTCTCAATGGTTCTTATGGCCTTCTTTACTTATTTTTTAGGTAATATCGTTCATTATGATGAAGTGGTATTGATGAATAACATTTTCAGAGATCTGTTTATTGGTACGGTCATGATGTATGCAATCGATCTTTTCACTGAGGGAAAAAATACAGGAAGTTGGAAAAAGATTGTTACAAGTATTTTCTTATTCATTTTACCAATCTTGCTCTCATTATTTATCCCGTTGTTATTTTCTAGTCCTGTTATCCTTCAAAACAAAGTTGTTTTTATGCTGATTACATCATTTTTACCTGCACTGCTTTTAGCAGAAAATAATTTTATGGTTCTTTTGATTCCTTTGCTTTATTTAGCAAGAAATCACCGTAACATTCAATGCGTCATCATATCGATTGTTGCTGGAATATTCTTCTTTTTAGGTACGACCCAGTGGATAATGATCTTTTCAATCATCCCAATCTTGCTATATAACGGACAAAAAGGAAAAGAAATGAAATATTTCTTTTATATCTTTTATCCGGCACATATTGCCCTATTATATTTGCTGTCTGCCTTTTTATATAAATACTAGACTGATGAATGACCATTTCGATTTAGTTCCTATCTTTAGTCTTTTTTACCCATTCCATGTTACAATCGCTTTGCAATCGATCTCAAAAAAGGAATCAGGAGGGAAAAAGATGAAGCAACTATTACCGTTTTTGACATATAATGGTCAAGCAGAAGAAGCAATCAATTGGTATCACAAAGCTTTTCCTAACTCCCAAATCACCAAGTTGAATCGGTATGGAGATGCCAATAAAGAGGAATCGGATCTTATCCTTGAAGGCGAACTTAAATTAGGCAATCAAGTAATTGGATTTTTGGATATGTCAAAAGATTTCCCTGCACCTGTCTCCACCTGGGCATCTACCATTTTGATTGAAGTAGATAATCAGGAAGAATTTGATCAGGCATTTCATACATTAAAAGATAGCGGAACCGTAATGATGCATGAAAAAAATTACGAGAAGTATACGGAAGTTTGCTGGGTGACTGACAAGTTTGGCTTTACTTGGCAACTGTTATTCTAGTCATGAGATAAAACGAAAAAGCGATAGTTGACTTTCCATATTTAGTGGATGGCAACTATCGCTTTTTCTCTCGAGTAGCATTACTTTTCTAATTTGAATAATTCGTCTAATGCATTGGAGAATGTTGTTATTTCAAAATCTGGAAATTTCTTTTTAAATTTATCAGAATTAAACTTGTTATCATAATGATATCTAGGTAGTAACTCTTTTAGCTCTTGCATATTTTTATTGAATATAGAACCAAGATCAAACATCCATTGTTTGATCACTTTATATTTTACCGGTTTGCACAACTTTTCTTCCATCAACTTTATCATCTCTTCATATGTTCGACTTACATCACAAGGTAGATGCCAAGTTTGGTTATAAGTGTCAGGATGATTTGCTAAAAGTGCCATGGCTTTACTAGCATCAGGTGTCCAAATCAAGGTCCTCAAAGTTTGATCAGAAATTGGTACCAAAGCAGTCTTATCGTCTTTCACTCGGTTAAACAATAAACTGTTTGTAATACTTTGCGTCTTATTAGGTCCATAAAATTCAGGAGCGCGACAAATCATCACATCGATGTCAGGATTCTCCATTTCAGTCACTAGCCGATCTGCCATTTTAGCTCGAACAGTGGATTTGATACCATCATAAATAAATTTGCTATCCTCAAATTGTTCCGTGTCATTTTTTTCGTACATATAAGCGTTATCGAAAAAAACTAATTTCGCCTTTGTTTCTTTACAAGCCTGTATGACATTTTCTAACATGATTTCAAATTTTGTTTTCCACTGTTCGGAGTCCATTGGTAATCCTGCAGCAAAATAAACAATCTCACTTCCTGCTACAGCACGAATAGTTGCCTCACGATCTAAAATATCCGCTGAGATTAGTTCGTCTGTATCGTTGATTGATTTCGGATTTCGACTAACTAAGCGCAGCTGTTTCCCGTACGTTTGATTGAGTTCTTTTGCTAATTCGTATCCAATTTGGCCATTACTGCCAATAACTGTTTGCATTTAGATAACCTCCTTGATGAATGTTCGTGCTAGTTCTCTTGTTGAATACGGTTTTTGTCCAGTAATCAGATGTCCATCCTTTACCACATGACTCTTAAAGAAACGCTTTTTGATAAAATGTCCTTTTCTCCTTACAGTCCTCTCTTCATTATCAAAAGGAACTACTTTGCTTTTCATCGCTAATCGTTCCTCCGTTTTAGTAAAACCAGTCAATTTTTTATTTGCTATTAAATAGTCATTATTAGCAAGTCTGATATTCAATAAACCTGCTATACCGTGGCACACAGATAATACATAGCCATTTGATTCATAAATATCACTCGCTATTTTTTGTAATGCGTTATTTTCTGGAAAATCCCACATCACACCATGTCCTCCGGTAAAGTAAATAGCAATATAATCTTCACTCTTTACGTTTGCAGGAGACAACGTATTCCTCAAACCTTTTTCAATAAATATTTCATTAGAATAAATGTCCATAACATCAGGATCTAGATTTTTCATACTTCTAGGATCAATCGGCACATAGCCACCTAACGGACTAACAAAATCAGCTTCAAACTGATATTTATAGATTTCTGCTAAAAATTCTACTGTTTCTCCTAGCCAAAGCCCAGTAGCTTTATTTGTTCCTTTATATTGATTGACGTTTGTTTCAACGATCAGAATTTTCTTCACTGTCTTTTAGCTCCTCTATTTCAGTTATTACATCATTCAAAAAATCTCTTAATTTGTATATATTCTGTCTCTTATACACATCTGACGCTGCCGACGACTTAATAGGTGTA
>ENA-OWZU01000420-OWZU01000420.1-human-gut-metagenome-genome-assembly--contig:-NODE-420-length-13376-cov-9.915697_pt1 | contig 13376 bp, 24 predicted proteins | sample MGYA00249263_ERZ652121 | MGnify/ENA primary metagenome ERZ652121 (study PRJEB26925, sample SAMN05827113) | human gut metagenome | biome: ENVO:2100002; feature: ENVO:00000062; material: ENVO:00002003... | reverse complement strand
GATGACGTCGAGTCTCGTGGGCTCGGAGATGTGTATAAGAGACAGTTTCAAGATCGAGTAGATCGTGATGATCACCAACAGACCTCCGCCGATTCCAATGGGAAATAATTTATTTTTCATACATACACTCCAATAGTTAATAGCAAATGTGAATCAGAAAACAGTTATTCACAATGTCTTTCTACTCTAAACCATAATAAAAGTAGAAGTCAAAATATAAGAACGGAACATCAGACTTATTTTAGGAGGCACCTCATGGGCAGTTATTTGAAATATTTTTTAAAGCGTGTCTTTTTTATGTTGATTACTCTATGGTTGATTGCTACCATCACATTCTTCTTGATGCAATTATTACCAGGGACACCTTATACCAATCAAGAACGCTTAAGTCCTGAAACGATTGCAATGCTGAATAAGCAAGTTGGTTTAGATAAACCAGTGATCGTTCAATACGGGATTTACCTATCAAACCTTGTACAAGGAAACTTTGGAATTTCCTTCCAATTTAAAAATCAAGCCGTTGCTGCATTGTTAGCTGGTCGAATCGGTCCATCATTGCAATTAGGTTTGCAGGCAATCGTATTTGGTACCTTTGTTGGAATTATCTTAGGCACAATCTCAGCAATGAAGCAAAATTCATGGGCCGATACTGCTTCAACTTTAGTGGCGATCTTAGGACGTTCGATCCCTAACTTTGTATTCGCTGTTTTACTTCAATATATTTTCGCTATGAAATTGCAAGTTTTACCGATTGCCAAATGGGAAGGATTTGCTTATACGATCTTGCCAACTCTGGCGTTAGCTATGTCGCCACTGGCCGATTCGGCTCGTTTCATCCGAACCGAGATGGTGGAGGTGCTTCACAGCGATTACGTTGAACTGGCACGGGCGAAAGGATTGAGCCGATGGGAAATTGCTTTCAGGCATGGATTACGAAATAGCCTGATTCCCTTAATGACCTTATTAGGCCCCTTAGCGGTCGCATTGATGACTGGATCACTCGTGGTTGAAAACATTTTCGCCATTCCAGGAATAGGAGAGCAATTCGTAAAATCAATCATGACCAATGATTATCCAACGATCATGGCCGTAACAATCCTTTACTCATTCATGCTGGTCTTCGTCATTTTAGTCGTTGATCTACTTTATGGGTTGGTTGATCCTCGAATTCGTCTATCAGAAGGGAGCAAAAGCTAATGGAAATGAAATATCCTTCAATCGTTGATATTCCTGCTGATGAATTTCAACCCTTACAAAAAAATACGGAAGAGGAGCGCGAGGAGATTGCGGCCCCTTCGTTGAATTTCTTACAAGATTCTTGGCGTCGTTTGAAGAAAAATAAAGCGGCAGTCATTTCAATGGTGCTTTTGATCGTAATCATCGCGATTTCGATCCTAACAATTTTTGTCTCGCCTCACAATCCAAGCAAGCAGAATGTGGATTTTATTAATTTGCCGCCACGAGTACCTGGAATAAATATCAATGGTCTAAATGGGAAAACCATGGTTGCTGGTGAATTAGTCGATAAATACGCGCAAGCAGATATTCCAGATAACGTAAATTATCTATTAGGAACAGACGGGTTGGGTCGTGATGTGCTAAGCCGTTTGTTCATGGGGACACGGATTTCATTGTTGATCGCCTTTATCGCAGCCCTTTTTGATATAACAATCGGCGTCGCTTACGGATTAATTTCCGGAATGCTAGGCGGCAAAGTCGATAACGCGATGCAACGTTTTTTAGAGATTCTTTCGGGAATCCCAAACTTGGTGGTTATGATCTTGATGCTGGTTGTTTTTGAACCAGGAATATTCTCGATCGTGGCTGCAATGGCGATCACCAACTGGATACCGATGGCACGGATTGTCCGAGCCCAAACCCTTAAGCTGAAAGATCAGGAATATGTTTTAGCGGGAATGACTTTAGGTGAATCAAAATGGAAGATCGCCTTCAAGCATATTATTCCGAACATCTCCAGTGTGATTATTATTCAAATGATGTTCAGTATTCCGACTGCGATTTTCTTCGAAGCCTTTCTAAGTTTTATTGGGTTAGGATTGACACCGCCAGCAGCTTCATTAGGTACTCTATTGAACGATGGATACAAAACATTCTTGTACTTGCCATACTTACTATGGATTCCAGCGGTAACTATCTCGCTGATCATGATTTGTTTCAATTTATTAGCCGATGGTCTACGTGACGCATTCGATCCGAAAATGAAAGAGTGACGATATTATGGAGAAAATTTTAGAAGTAAATAATTTGAACATTTCGTTCGACACCTATGCCGGAAAGGTTCGAGCGATTCGCGGTGTGGATTTTGATTTGAACAAAGGAGAAACTCTGGCAATTGTAGGGGAATCAGGCAGCGGGAAATCTGTTACAACTCGTACGATCATGCGCCTGCTTTCCAGCAATGCCAATATTGATGAAGGACAGATTCTTTTCAAAGGTCAAGACATCGTTAATAAATCAGAAAAGGAAATGCAAAAGATCCGTGGCCGTGAGATTGCAATGATCTTTCAAGACCCCATGACCTCCCTTGATCCTACGATGACAATTGGCAAGCAAGTAGCAGAATCGTTGCGAAAACACAAAAATGTATCGAAGAAGGAAAGCTTAAAAGCGGCGTTAGATTTGTTGAATCTAGTAGGGATACCAGATGCGGAAAAACGCTTGAAAAACTATCCTCATCAATTTTCAGGTGGGCAACGTCAACGGATTGTAATTGCGATTGCGTTAATCTGTAATCCAGAAATTTTGATTGCTGACGAGCCAACGACTGCTTTAGATGTAACGATTCAAGCGCAAATTTTAGAATTATTAAAAGAAATTCAAGAAAAAATTGAAACGTCGATTATTTTTATTACCCATGATCTTGGTGTCGTGGCGAATGTTGCAGATCGCGTAGCTGTAATGTATGCGGGGAAAATTGTAGAAGTTGGAACCGCCGAAGAAATCTTTTATAATCCGCAACATCCATATACCTGGGGATTGCTTGGATCTATGCCGACGCTAGAAAGCGAGAACGATCGTCTGTACGCAATTCCCGGCTCGCCTCCAGACCTATTAGATCCGCCAAAGGGCGATGCCTTTTATCCGCGAAATGAGTTTGCTTTGAAAATCGATGCAGAGCTGGAACCGCCATTTTTTGAATTATCTGACACCCACAAGGCTGCGACTTGGTTGTTAGCACCACAGGCAACAGTAATTGCACCACCAGCCGAAATTCAACGACGTTGGGATATTTTTCGTAAAAAACAAAATCAGTATTCTGCTTAAATCGCGTATAGAAAACGGAGGACTATGATGGAAAAACGATTATTAGAAGTAAAAAATTTAAAACAATATTTCAATACTGGCAGTAAAAACGAAGTCCGTGCCGTTAACGATGTTAGCTTCCATATTAACGAAGGAGAAACATTTGGTTTAGTAGGAGAATCCGGTAGCGGAAAGTCCACTACCGGCCGAACAATTATCCGTTTAAACCAAAAAACAGATGGAGAAATACTTTTCGATGGCAAAGATGTGACTAAAATTCACGGAAAATCTGCATTGACGGAGTTTCGTCGTGATGTGCAAATGATTTTTCAAGATCCTTATGCCTCTTTAAATCCGCGAATGAAAGTCAAAGATATTATTGCTGAAGGCATTGATGTTAATGGAATAGCTAAAACACCAAAAGAACGGGACAAACTTGTGAATGATTTGCTGGAAACAGTCGGATTGAACCCAAGTCATGGCACTCGATATCCACATGAGTTTTCCGGTGGTCAACGGCAACGGATTGGGATTGCCCGTGCATTAGCAGTTCGTCCTCGTTTTATTATTTGTGACGAACCAATCTCGGCGTTGGACGTTTCAATTCAAGCACAAGTAGTAAATTTATTACAAGATTTGCAGAAAGAACATAATCTGACCTACTTATTTATCGCTCATGATTTGTCAATGGTAAAGCATATCAGTGATCGTATCGGTGTCATGAATAATGGCCATCTGTTAGAAGTCGGAACTAGCAATGAAATTTACCATTACGGTGTGCATCCGTATACAGAAAGCTTACTGTCGGCGATTCCAATGCCTGATCCCGACCACGAGCGCCAGCGTCGCCGAATCAAGTATCAGACAGAGCCAAATGATGGAAAAGCACGTTCATTGCGAGAAATCGCACCGGGTCACTTTATCTATTCTTCTGAAGATGAAGTCGCCTATTATAAGAAGAAATTGCAGCATTTAAAAAATGAAAAAGCCATAGCAGTTTAAATAAAATAGAAAGTAAAAAAATGGAGACACATTGGATTCTTGCTAAAAACAAGATTAAATGTGCTCCATTTTTTTCTACTCATATCCAAATTTGAGAAATAACCAAAAGTTCGTTACAGCTCTTTTTAATGTATGAAATCCTTTAAGAAGCAATGTGTTTTTTTAAAAGTATCAAGCCTGAGATTATGATAGTGGGAGTTTTTAAAACATGAAATAACCATCTCTAAAAAGTTAGCTTTTGCCTAACTTTTAAAGACGGTTTAAGCTTAGAGTGATGAAACACTCTTTTGACGTTTATCTTAATGAAAAATAAATTACTATCTAAAAATTTATCCAAAAAAACAAAAAATGCCACCGCGCACATTCTTTTCGAAACGTCCGAAGACGCCAAGAATGTACCGATGACGTGGGTTTGGCACCCAATGGGCCGTGAGGGGCTCGAACCCGCGACCCGCTGATTAAGAGGACGTTATTTAATGAGGTTAAAGGATGACACGACATGATACGAAAGGAAATAAGAAAGTTTTAACATAGCATAAAATTTAGTGTTTTGTTGCTTTCTGCCCCTAATTCTGCCCCTTGGAACAATGAATTACTGTTATTTAATATCCTTTTTCAGTAAATTATCAAATGCAATCGTAGCTGTATCTTGTTGTTTCTTTAGAGCGTGACCGTAAATATTCATCGTTGTGTTGTAGTCGCGATGCCCTAAGCGCTCTTGCAATTCTTTAGCAGTCATTTCTGGATTGCTTAATAAATATGTTGCAGATGTATGTCGAATATCGTGAAATCTAATATGTCTTAAATTGTGACGCTTAGTGAATCTTTTGAATTTTTTGTATAGGTAACTTCCACGTGGGAGAGTTCCATCTTGTTTAGTGTCAAAAATAAAGTAATGATCTAAACGGCTTACTTTTAATTTCCAGCGAATCTTTTTGTTGTGGTTAATCAAATCTTTCAGCACATCAAATAAGTAGGCAGGACCAGAAACAACCTTTGAATCATCATTATTTTTAAGACCTGGTAACAACTGTACGTTTGATTTTCCATCTACCTCGGATATTCTTTGATGGAAGACAATTCTTTTATTGTCAAAATCAATATCTTTTTCTTCTAATGCCACGATTTCGCCTTGACGCGCAGCAGTGATAAAGGCAGTGAGTATAAGTGCTTTAATTTCAATATCTTCAGCGAAGGCAGAAGAGATCATTTTGTTGATTTCCTCCTCAGAGTAGGGTTCTTCAACGTTCTTTTTAACTCCCTTTTCCTTTGGAATCTTTACTTTTTGCGCAGGATTGTCTTTAATGATCCCATACTCTTCTTGGGCAATGAGAAAGACACTATTGATTGCGTAAAGCATTTGCTTTTTTGTAGCTCTGCTAAGTGGTTTTTCAGAATTACGTCCTGGGTCCTTTGTATTTATTCTCTTAGCATTAAGAATAATGTCTTTAATCATGTATGGCTTAATATCAACAAGGGAAGTATATTCAAATTTATTCATAAATCGATTATTGATATGTTTATTGTAGTTATGGAAAGTTTTTGGTTCCAGGTTTCTTGATGCTTCTTTCATCCAAAAATTTTCCACAAACTGACCAAATGTAATGGTTAGTAAATCAATGTTTTTCAAACCAACCGTTTCAAAATCTTCTATCCAGTCATCTAACAAACGAAATGCTTTTCTGATATTCGGAGCTTCTACGTTTTTGCTCGTTCTTTTAGGATTTCCTTTCTCATTATATCCGAGTGTGATTCTGAGTTTGTACTTTCCGTTTCCCAAGTCTTCTACAGAGCCTGTAAGTTCTTTCCTTTTTCTTGCCATAATTGAATCAACTACCTTTCTTTGATACAATAGGCAAAGCAAATAGGCCTATTGCGGGTTTATTTTCTTTAGCACACCAAGTAGCTTGCCGGCGGTTGGTGTGCTTTTTAACCTGAATGTCTAATAGGTTGAATAAAAATTGATTCACTATCAAAGAAAAATTGATAGTTACGATGAAAATGACTAGTGCCATATTTGTTAAAGTAGTGAGTTAGAGAATCTTCAATGAAATCGGGAGTTACCTCTAAAAACTCAGCACATTCATATTTTGTATGACAGTCATTTAAAGCACAGTTTAATAAGTCATCAAGTGTGACAAGAGTTTCAACTGCATATCTTCTGGCTTTCCATTCTTCCTTCCAAGCACCAGGGGAATTATAATCAACTATATTCCCTACTGATCTTTTGTAATGTCCATATTCTTCAGCCAGAACAATTGTTTTCTCAATCATACTTTTAGTCTTGTCTAAATAAATTTTGCCATTCCTATAAAATCCAGTATATCCAGTAGCGGATTTTATGTTTTCTTCATAAACTGGGAGTTCAGAACTAATCCCATCTAACAACCTCTCGTATTTGTCCATATTAAAAAACCTACTTCTTATCATATTTCCTATCTATTTCATCTAAAACAGAATTAATATTGTCTAAGTCATTTTTAGTAACTTTCCTTTTAAGGTCATCTGAATGGGCAGCAAGCGTGAATGGTTCGCTTGACTCATTTTTCGATGCTTGTTCTTGTTCATAAAGGTTTTGACTAAATTTAATAACAGATTTTTTGCTGTCGTTACTCAATTTAGAGAAAATTTGATTTGCTTTCTTAGTCAGAAAATCGGTAGTCATAGAACTTTGTTCATTTGATATTAAGTCAAATAAGTGTTGAGGTGAAACTCCTAATGCTTTAGAGTATACCGAGATATCCTTTTCGGTAATTGATCTATTTTGGTTTTCATGATTGGAGATAGTATTTTGACTAAAGCCGGTTATTTCACTAAGTTCTTTTTGAGTCATACCTTTTTCTTTTCTGAGGGACTTAATTGCTGGACCAATAACATTTTTCACGGTACATTCTCCTCTCCTATGAGAAAAATATATCACATGGCGAGATAATAGTAAATAAAAATATCTCATGTTGTGATAAAAAGCTTGCAATATATCTCGTAATGAGATATATTATTTTCGAAAGGAGGTATTCAAATGTCTTTGAAAGTTGATAAGCGAGAGTTAAAAGTTCAATTTCTGTCTCCTAAAGAAAAGTTGAGACTGGAGAGGAGAGCCAATGATTTGACCACTAGTAACGTTGCTGAAATTATTGGAATTTCTAGAGAACAATATGAAAAAAAGGAAGCTGGAAAATATCCGTTCCAAGATTATGAAATGTTAGTTCTGTCTCAGTTTTTTAATAAAAGTGTTGGTGATTTATTTTTTTAAAACAAAATATCTCATTGCGAGATATTAGGGGCTCAAAATATGAAAGGAGCATGGAGTTATGCAACAAATTGTACAAGCTAGTTTAGAAGATTTACAGATTTTGTTAGCGGAAAACGAAATCAAAAATGAGGTGTGGGAAATGCCTCAAGCTGCAGCGTTTCTTAAAGTTCACCCTGACACTGTTAGGAAATATGCAAAAGAAGGTTCTATTCCTGGTGTGAAGATCGGTACTGATTGGCGATTCAGTTCAATTGCTCTTTATGAGTATGTAGCAAGAAAGAACGAAGGAGTTCAAAAAACAGCATAAGGAGGTGAGAAAGTGTTTCCGATTAAAAAGATGACAATGTTTAACCTAGTAACAAATCTTTCCATTATTGCGATGACTCTCATTGATTACAGAGCCGGATTGATTACTGTACTACTGCTTTTCATGTTTGAACATGGCGATGATGTAGTAAAACGAGGAAAAAAAGCAAAGGATGTCGGTCATGAAAATAGCGCCTAGTATTGAAATTCTTGAAAGTCGAGGAATCGAGGTACGAGAATTCAAAATCAATAAACGAAAAGGGATTGAAGTTTATACGATCCTCGGAAAAGAAAATGGCCGTGTTTCAACTTTTCAACTGAACGGCGATGATCTCATTTATTTTGACAGAGGATCAGGTGAACCGGTTGAGAGATTGGTTCATAGATTTCCTAGTCGATCGAGGAAAGAAGAAATGAAAGCTGCAATAGAGCATTAAAAAAGACCACCAAAAATGGAGGTCTTTCGAATGAGTCATGATTTAACTCATCTCAGCAAGATTATTATATCATGCTCAATCCTAATAATACAGAAAGACAAGATTAGAGTTTCGGAGGTATTGAAGATGGAGTTTACGTTAATTAAAGAAAAACAACTAAAACTTACAGTCAGTAAAAAATATGCGAAGCCATATATTCAAAAAATCAAAAGTATTGTTTGGAATCAGTTTGATTCAGTGTGTGAGTTCGAAAACAATTCATTTGATACTGACGAGGAAGTAGAAGTAACGCTTTTCTTCTTATGTACGGAAAAGCAATATGATCATTTGTTGGAAATCATTAGAAATAGATTCCAAAGTCCGATTCAGATGGAGGTGATATAAATGCAAGAAATAAATGTTTTGCTAAGCGAAATGGATAACGGCGCACTTCAAGAGAGATTTAATCATGAATTCGCCGAAGTTACAAAAAACATCATGGACCCGAACACAGATGCAACTAAGAAAAGACAAATCACTATCACTTTTGATGTTTTAGGGGATGAATACCGTGATCAAGTTCGTTTGGCTACGCAAGTGAAGTCCAAGCTTGTGCCACGTGATTCCGTTTCTTCAAAAGTTGAAATCGGTCAAAAAAGAGATGGAACGGTTGTAGCTAATGAAATCAAAAGTGGAGAAGTAGGACAAATGTTTTTCGATGAGAAGGATGCCACATTAAAGGATGATAAAGGCACGCCAGTAGAAGAAATCGAAGCACAACAGGAACAGGCTCAAAATGGAGTAATTGATTTTAGAGGAAAAGCTCAAACAAATTAGGAGGAATAATAATGGCAGAAAATATTAAGGATGCTTTGCAATACGCTGTTGAATTGGACAATCAAAAGATGGTGATTTTTGACGAGGGCGGAAAGAAGTATTTCGATCGATCAAAGGCAACGCTACAAGAATTAGAGGGCATCAAGTACGCTGATCCACTTCAAGTGAATTCTTTGACAGGGCTTGTCGATTACCTGCATTCAAAATTTGATGATGTGGTCAATCGGGCAAGCGATAGTTTATTGATTCATGTGGTAAGTCCTACAAAGGTTCGTGTCTATTCAAAATTGGATGCTGATAGGAAAAGAGAAAACCTAATTGCTGCGACTGCTTCAATGGAAAAGTTCCCTTATGGACAATTCATGGATTCTGAACGTTTTATTATTAATCTTCAATCGCTATTTGTTCGTGATCGTGATGCAGAGGCATTACTAAAATGTGCCAGTGCTATCCGAATTGAAGGTGGCGGTGACCTAGAAGATGATGGTGTTTCTCAAACTGCAACAGTAAAAGTAGGAGCTGGAACAAAAGGAAAAGCGGAAGTTCCTAGTCCTGCTGAGTTGCGGCCGTATAGATCATTTTTAGAAATTGAACAACCAGTTAGTGCTTTCATTTTCCGAATTAACAAACACGGTGATTGTGCTCTTTTTGAAGCAGATGGGGGAATGTGGCGCTCGTATGCAATGGAATCTATTAAAGAATACCTTGAAATGGAATTACGGGATGAAATTGCTAATAACCAATTAACTATTATTGCTTAAATAAAAAAAGCCACCTCCGCGAAAAGGTGACTTCTGAGTTTGGTATAACTCGTTCGACAAGACAAGTATACCATTCTCAGATATTTTTTGCAAAAAAACGTTGATATATCAGCGTTTTATTGTCCTCGTAATAGGTATTAACTTTACGGACAAACAGAATATCAAGAAAAGGTGTAGTCAAATGAGGTCGTTTGTAAGAGAGAAAACAATTCACGCTGGAGACTACAAAGAATTATCTCTATTCGTTAGGACTAGCGAGCAAGAGAAGGCAAATAGGAGATCGAGAAAAAGAAAGAAGAAAGTTTCAAGACCAGCTCAAAGAAATCTGAACGATAAAAATAGTAAGCAGTATGCCAAGTGGTTGCTGTACTCGAATTTTACTGAGAAAGACTATTATCTGACATTGACTTATAAAAGTAAGTATTTACCAGCAACGCCTGATGATGCAAAAAGAGTGATTGATAACTTTCTTTCAAAGCTTCGCCGTTTATACAGGAAGACAAACGAAGAGCTTAAGTACATGTGGTTTACAGAATTTCAGTATGACGATGACACGGGATATGTAAAAAGGCTGCATCATCATGTAGTGATAAATCGTGGACCGTCAAGAGATGCAATTGAGGATTGTTGGTCAGTCGGTCGAGGTAAGAATAAAGAGAAACTCGGTCGGACTCATGCAGACTTAATTCAGATGTCGGAGTCGGGCGGTATTCATGACTTGGCGATGTATTTGACCAGTCAGGAAAAGTATAAGAACGGCCGATGGAAAAAAGGTCAGAAGCGATGGTCTTCAAGCAAGAACTTAGTGAAACCGTACGAGACCAAAAATGATTATAAGTATTCACTTAGAAAATTTGAAAAGATTGCTACTTCAACGGATGCCGGAGAAGAAATACTTTTAAAGAATTATCCAGAGTATCAAGTCATCGGAGAAATCAAGGTAAGGCATTTCGAAGATTCGGGATGGCATATCACGGTTGAACTATTAAGACACGATGCAATAAGACCAGGGTAGGTGAATACATGAAAAAGAAACAGTTTCTGATTGCTTGTTTAAATGACGATGACAAAATCTATGAGATGAAGGAATATTTTCTGTTACTCGTTTCATTCTTTTATCCACGCGGCAGCTTCAAACTCTATAAAGAAAAATCGGTTATTTCGAATGCAACTATGTCATTTCATTTTATGACTCCTAATCAAATGAATTATTTGGATGAGCATATAAAGTTCAATGATGTTGTTGGCAGCCGAAATTTTATTGAATTTGCTAGTTTCGATTCAAAACATGCATATAAGTATTTCAAGACAAAAGTTGGAAAGGTGGGTCCAGATGGGCTACTCAAAAAGTTGGCAAAGTCGCGTAAACAATCAGGTAGGTAAACAGTTTGAAGAAATGATCCTTGCTGGATGTGAGTATTACCGTATTCATGAGATAGCAGAGATCAATAGAGTTCCAGAGCATTTTAAAGTTATTGCTACGTTCCGCGATGGATTTTTCAAAGGCGTGTTTACAGGTTTGGCACAACAAGACTTTGCCGGAACGCTTAAAGGTGGTCGTTCAATAGCCTTTGAGGTAAAAGCTACCCGGAACGACCAAATCAAGTCAAATGTCATTTCTAGCGAGCAGAAGAAAAAGCTTAACTATCATCAATTGATGGGAGCAATGACGGGTGTTTGTGTCAGAGTGAAGAACACATATGCATTCATCCCGTGGCAAATCTGGTGTGATATGAAAACTAGATATGGGCGGCTCTATATGACCGAGAACGAAGTAAAAGAATTTGAAGTAAGAACGCCGGGCTTTGTTGATTTTTTAAATCCAGTAAAGAGTGATCAAGATGTCGTTTAACATCAACCTTATCGCGGCTGGTTTATCAAATTTCTGCGATGAAATCGGATGGGATTTAGTGCAGTATGCTGCGAATCAAAAGAATAAAACACAACTTCATGGCGTGATTATTGACGAGAAAGGCAATCGCTTTGAAGTTTTGGGAACACAGGCAGGAAAGTATTACAAGCTTTTGGGGAATAAGAAGTTCGAACAAATAGACAAAAAGGCGCTGTTAGAAGCAAGAAAGGAGAAAAAGGTTTGGTAAAAGATAGTGAACGTTTCAGATTTTTAATGGCACATCCAAACTACTGGACTGATGAAAAAATCCGAAAAGAAGCAGATGAAATAGGCAAAAGGATGTTCAAAGGGCGAGATGTTCCAGAAAAAACGGTTGTCGTCACAATGAATGGTCGGGTTGTTTTGCGTGGAACCGCAAAAGAAATTGCGCAACGATCAACAATGAACCCGTCAACTATTAGACATTATGCATCTTTAGAGAAAGAAGATCGATTCGGGAAAATGTATAAATACGAGAGTTGCGATGAAGACGAATTGGGAGAAATGAGTGTTGCGAATGTTTAGGATTTATTTTTATAAGAAAGATGCGCTTGTAGTTAATGAGCGTAGCAAAGAATTCTATTTTACTAGCTCAGAAAAAGCGGATCAAATTGCGAGAAGTAGAATACTGACCATACATCCTAAGTATGCACTTCATAATCAGGCAGATTTACTGCTTGAGCTTGGATATAGAAAAATTGCGATGCAATAAAGGGGGTGTGAAATGGATATTTTAATTCGTTTAGGAATGGCAGTTGGATGGATTTTAGTGATACCAGCGATTCTTTTCACCATAGTGTCAATCCCGATGCTATTTTCTAGTGACACTGATGCAGCAACGCCTTGCGCATTCTGGATGGCATTTGTAATGTTTATAGTTCCAATAATCTCATGGGTAGTAACTGGGGATGCTGCAACAATTTACGAAGGTATTGCATATTTTTTAGGCGGTAACTTACTTAATTAATGACAACTATCAAGGAGGTTTTGAAATGAGAAATAAATATTCTGGTTACTGCTATCGCTGCGGAGGTTTCGTTGATCGTGGCGAGGGGCATTTCGAAAGAAAAAACGGGAATTGGCGGCTTCAACATGCTGATTGTGCTGTGAAATATCGTGGAACTAAAGTACAAGGCAACGGAATACGACCTGAACAGGAGGCTAAAAAATGTCATACCCAAAATTAACAGGGAATGTATACTGCGCAAACTGTTCGAAGAGAATCGAAACCAGCTGTCTTACGGTTCGAGAGAATCATTTGATTCAGAACTATTTCCAATTTGAAGATGGACGCGACAACATCTTTTGTAACTCAGATTGCTTAGCAGAATCGTTAATAGCAGAAGAAATCTATTTGAACCAGGAGGACAGCGAATGAATATAGAACATACAGCATTAGACGAAAAGGGATTTATTGAGAAAAGTATCAGCGTTCAAAATTTAGATAGTGGTAATTACCTAGTGACAGCTTATGAATTACCAACCGGTAAAAAGAAAGAACGAGTTATCACTATGGAGTTTACGCAAAATGGAATTAATGCCTTATTGGGTGGAATGATGGCGGTAAGTGGGAATGTTTTTAACAAACAAAAGTTCCGGTAACCACGCCTATCATATAAAAATAGAGGCAGAAGCCTCTATTTTAA
>ENA-OWZU01000419-OWZU01000419.1-human-gut-metagenome-genome-assembly--contig:-NODE-419-length-13382-cov-62.091318_pt1 | contig 13382 bp, 16 predicted proteins | sample MGYA00249263_ERZ652121 | MGnify/ENA primary metagenome ERZ652121 (study PRJEB26925, sample SAMN05827113) | human gut metagenome | biome: ENVO:2100002; feature: ENVO:00000062; material: ENVO:00002003... | reverse complement strand
GCAAAATGTCAATAGACACAACATATAGTGCCCACGCCCCTTAGGGTAGGGGAGTGGGCACTAAATAGGGACTATTACAAGATATTAAAGCATATCAAATGTGATTTCACAGTTGATCTGTTTGCCGGGTTGTACAGGGGCTTTAATGACGACACTTGCAGTAGTATTATCATAGCATGCATGTACAAGTGCATTGTCGGTGGAATTATACAGATAAATATCTCTGTAAACGTTACCGGGGAGTTGTGCAAAAGGTATATCACCAAACGCGGCCGCAACAGAGAAACTTGTATCTGTAGGGGCAGCAGCGATGAAATAGCCGTGAATTGCAATATGCAAATTCCGGCCATCGAAAGATGCATAACTTGCATCAGCCCCGTTTGTAAAGTTGGGTGCTGCAATCTTTGTAATGTTGTTTATCTTTGCCGTTGTGATGCTGCGGCAAGTGTTTTGGCCAAGGGTCCATGCACTGATCTGCTGTTCATATTCGGCATATTGGAGATCGATATTGCCGCAATCGGGTGCCACATAAATGCCGACACGCTGACATTTTACATCATTTTTGTTTGTAGCGAGGATCGTACCCCGGATATTGTAGCACCCCTCCAGTATTTGGATGCCAATATTATATGCCTCGGTTCCTACAGGAACCTTAAATCCATTTGCATCGAGCAGTAGCCCGGAAAAAACGATGTTGTTACTTGCTTTTTCGACGACTACCCCGTTAGCGTAGCTCTCCTGTACCTCGGTGTTGCAAAATAGTTCGCGTTTTGCGTTATACAAATGTAGGGCTATTGATCCCGTAATGGTGTGTGAAGCATCATAAGAGGCGCGCCAACCGTTCATCTTAATCGCCAGGTTACACCATTTGTTCGCCTCGGTTTCGCACAAAATGCCATTATAGCAAAAAGTTACTACAATATTACATAATACCGAATCAGAAAATTTTGCGTCGATTCCCAAATCGCAGGTATCCACAAAAGCGTTGATAATGGATACATATGCAATATATAAGCTCGAATTGATGCCAATGGACCACCCGGAGACGATAATGTCCCTGATAGCACTATTGCGACACTCCAGCGCATAGGAATCGCCCTTGATCTTACGATATTCATCGTGATTTTGTTTTGCCGTGTCCATCCATGTTTTGTTACGGATATAAATGCCACTTCCTGCCCCGTTGGTGGCCCCTACTCCATAAAGGGCCAGCGATTCGATACGAATCGTAAAATAAATGTTATCGTATGTATGGGGGGCCTTGTATTCGAGGTCATAAATAATTCCATTGCTGGCGGTGATCCATATAATGGCCGTGTCGCGCATGTTCTCGCCGATTATTCCGCAACCTCTTTTCATATATAGGGCCGCCGACATATAATAAGTTCCGCTAGGAAAATATACTGTCTGTCCGGCATCCAACAGCTGCTGCAGCTTTGATGTATTTTGTGCTGCTGCACTCTGGTCATTAGCTTTAATACCTGCTAGGGGGGCGGAGATATATATCGGCATTTGATTTATACTATTTTGCAGCTGCGTGTCGGCGTTTTCTCTGGCCGTTTGCTCGTCTTTAATGGCCGTCTGTAGCTGCGTGTCGGCGTTCTCTCTGGCCGTTTGCTCGTTTTCAATGGCCGTCTGCAGCTGTGTGTCGGCATTCTCTCTGGTTGTTTGCTCGTTGTCAATGGCCGTTTTATTTTCTTTAATAGCCGTCTGGAGCTGCGTGTCGGCGGTCTCTCTGGCCTTTTGCTCTGCGTTCAGGCCATCAGTAAACGCATTGACGAGGTAGTGTAAAACTTCATTTGTGGAGCTGCTCACGCAGTTAGAGCCTGGTACGTAGCTATCACCGGCAATCATTGCTTTTGTGACGCGCACCAGCGCCCCATTGACCCATACAAGATCGTTGACAGCTCTTGCAGCTGTGGCGGTGTGGCTGTGGCCCTCATCGATGGGAGTAATGGCCTTTTTTACATTGGCCCAAAGCTCATCGAAATTGCCGATTTTTGTCCAGAACTCCACACGATCAAGAGACACACCGGACGGCACCGGCTTTACGGAAAGATACGCGTTGCCGTGGCTGTCCACTACAACGGTGTTCGCCTCATACTGGCGGGTAATGTCCCACTGGATGGGGTCCGCGTACTTGATCGTGGCCAGGCTGACGAAATTCGTCAGTTTGGTGTTAAATTCGTTCAGTACCTCAATAATCCAATCAAGATTGAGATCATGGAAATTGGTGTAGGGGGCTTTGTGAATAGGATTGATACCCATTTTTATTGCATCTCCTTAATAGACCATCAAACAAAAGTTTGCCCGGATGTCCGTAACGATTTTATGAACTGCATTTTCCATTGCGAGGGTCAACTCTTTGGCAATAAGGTCTTGCGGGTCTCGCCCTGCCCGGCCCTTCTCGATCACGGTGTCATTATAGCCGTCTTGTGACTCTGTGGTGCTGTTATCGGTGGTTGTCTGATCGGTGGTGGTCGTGTCCGTGCCGCTGCTGGTGATGATGTTCCCAGTACCTAGGGCCGTTGTGCTCCTCTCCGCGGTTTGCAATGTCCCACTGTCGAACCCCGTGACGTCCCGGGTGGTGCTGTCACTGCCGGTATTACGGCCGGTGGTAGTCAGGTTAGGCGCTCTTGTAGTCGTTCCCTTTATGCCGTTAGTGCGGTTGATTGTGCCGCCGCTGGTTCCTGCATGATCGGTTGTTCTGGTTCGGTCATCGGACGCCAAGGCGTCATATTCAAGACCCAGGGCAACAGCGTACCGGGTCCAGCTCGGGAGCATTGTTTCCGAATAGACGCCCAGCGCCCGGCGCATCGTGGGGCCGTCCGCATACAGTACTTCCAATTCCAGAGTATCAAACAGTAATTGATTGCAGACAGTATCTTTAGATACACTGTCGGGGACTTTCAAATCATCGAACAGCTCCGGATAACCTGCCAACAACCCGTTAAAGCTCAAGGTCGCGAGCATCGTTGTTCACCTCCTGTGTATTAGTATCGGGCGGAAAACGCCAGTCAACCCACAAAGTAGACTTGTCAATTCCAAACAGTTTGTGTACCCGCCCACAACCACGCTGCAAGCTATCCAACCAGAGCGACGCTTTGGCAGCTGTTTCGACGTTGTTTGAATTAACTTCATCGGTTAGCATCCGTTCTTTCTTGCTGGTATTCGTGTTGGGGATGCCGACCTCGGTATCGAACAGTGCTTTAATGGTTTTAAGGGCTGTAAGCAGTTCGTTGGTGATGAAGTTCCCTTTGAGGTCAGTTGCAAAATGCATCCATGGGGCCTGCCCGGATGCCCCATTCTTGGGTGCTTTGAGCAAAGACGAATCAACGAATACAGCGGGGTCGCCCTGCATAATTTCGTCAAACATCTTTTTGAAAGATTCTGCACCCGCTTTGTTGCCTGCCGCAAACACGTAGGCAAGTCGGCTATTGATTAAATTGCTCTGGATGGTCTGGGCGGCAAGAGCCATCATGTCCCCATAATAGGCCACAATATCCACCATCCCACGGTAATCGGGCTGCAAATTGATGATCTCGCATTGTTTCCCGATCTGTAAATAGGGGGACCCTTTAATAAAAGGGTTTGAAATGATGGAGTGTGTGGGATTGTAGAAGATGTTAATGCCGGTTAGTCCCATTCTGTCATAGACTAACCCATAGCGGTCAGTGTTAAAAACCGTTACACCGCCCGAACCAAAAACAAGATACTGCAAGCGGTTACTGGGCCATGTTTCGGGCAATGTCCATCGGACCATAGACACGGCCTCAAGAAACAGGTATTTACGGAAATAATAGGATAGGCTGTTGCCCTTGGTGTGCATCACGGAGGGAGTCACCGGGGACACATGGGCGTTAATCTGCTCATAGCTGTAGGGGGCGCTCATAACAGACGGCCCCCTTTCGCCATTTTAAACAGCAACCATACCGGCAATTTTCCAGTAGGCCACGGCCCGGGACCCGGCCCGGGACCCGGCCCGGGACCCGGCCCGGGACCCGGCCCGGGACCCGGGTCAGGGCCCCCGCCCGAGTCCCACTCTACGTCCCACGCGCCCACCTGATTCGGGATTCGGATAATGCTGGACGGGTCCCTTAGGTTTCCGGCTGCATCGGCATACTCCCAATGTGTGTGAATGCCCGTAACGTAGCCAGTATCGCCCTGTGTGCCAATGAATTGCCCCTTAGCGATCGTGTCTCCCACGTTCCAAATTTGCGAGGCAAAATGTGCGGCACGCCATGTCGTGCCGTCGGCCATTCGCACTTTAATCATGTTACCCCACGACTGATCACCAGATGTACTACCATTCCAGTGCTGGGCCACAACCACAACGCCCGCCTCGGGCGCGTAGGCTTTGTGGTTGCCGTGGACGGTGTCAATGCCCCGGTGTGGGCTGCCGTCAGAGTACGCAGGATAACCGGCTGTCACTCTGATTGGTGATACATCAGTAATGCACTGTTTATATACTGCCATTGTTCATGCCTCCTACTCTAAAAAGAATCCATTTTTCATATAACTTTTAACGCTGTCAATCTCGGCGGCAGTCGCGGGTAGCGCGATGTCGGGGTCGTCTACCATAATGAAACCGGGGATACTGAACAGCTGCACGCGCTGGCAAAGGGGCCTGCCGTGGTGCTCGTTGTTGTCGTCCACCAGATCATAAAACGCCCCTGTCAAATATGGCGTGATGCCATATTTGGCAACACTTGCCCCTCCGCCCTTGGATTGACTTGCAACTGTCATCTGCTGGGCACCAGACGCAATACCGTTGGCAATATCGCCCCCTCCAAAAAAGGATTCAATACCCCCGGCAATAGCACCAACGGCGGTTTGAACCAGTCCGCCCAAACTTGCCAATTCATTTACATTGGTAGCGATTTGCGCCAGCTGTACAGGTACCGAGACGTTGCCCGACGTGGAAAAGAAAATAGTGTAGAAATCTTTATTAAATGATAAGTCCAGTATTGCGTCACCTGTGCGGTAGTCAACAGTTAAGCGGCAATACAACGTGCTTTGCAACACAAACAGGTTAGCATTTAATTTAATTTCACCAAAAGGCGGACAATACAGCGTATACTCGGAATAGGGGGCCCCGTCTGTATAGACACCCCTTGTAATGTGTTGCGGATGATGGGGCGTCGAAATGCTGAACGTAAATACCTGCTTGTCATTATTATTCGCTATGACATAAGCGTTCCCGATATTCTGCATTTTCCACCACCCAACGGGAATTTCATTGATTGGGGTGCCGATTGCCGTATTGCCACAGGGGATCCAAAACGCTTTTGAAATATACTGAATCGGGTTGAACAGCGCTTTAGTTAAGTTGCTGCTGATCTCGTCAGCGCTAATATTCAAATAATCAGTATTTTGCAAAAGAGCCGCCATAAGCTTTTGAAACGTGGTGCCACTCATTGCAAGATAGATTGCTCCACCAAATGACACGTACCCGGGGGCATTGACGGCCACAACAAAAAATCCTTGACTGCCACTTTCCGGGTCATCCGTGAACGGCGTTGAATTTGCATAAATGGTCCTCGTGGTAATCGTTGCTTTGGTGGGGTACAAATTATCTGCAATTTTCGGGTCAAACTTTGCCGACGATCTAACCACATATTCGTAAGAGTAGCCAATCTCAAAGCGATAGCTTGCAAGAGTGTCAACAGTCAGCGAGGCCATCCAGAGGCCGTCAGCATACGTCCAGTTATTGACCCAGTAATACCGGCTGAATGTGGGGAGGTAACAATAATTGTACCCGGTAGGGTCTTTCTGTGTTTTGATCTTGATTTCCGGGTCAATGATGTTGCAAGGGGCTTTGATGTCAATTTCAAGCCCCTGCCCATTGCTGGGCAGCTTTGTGCTGTTTGTGCGCTTCGCAAATTTGTAAAATGTAGCTTGCATTTTGTGCCTCCTATAAAAATAACCGGCAGGCAATGCCCACCGGTGCTGGTCAGGACTTCGAGGGCTCGGCGTCCTTGTAAGTGCTGGTTTCCAAGATAGAGGCTTTAGCGGCTTTGCCCGTGCTGGGGGTGGTAACGTCGCCGGACGTCATCAGGAACAGAACGGCGTTCTCGGTAAAGTCATCGTACCACGACCACCCGTAGTGATACCAGAAATTCGTATACAGGCCTCGGGCGTTCATGGGGGTCGGGACGACGCGGGACAGCTTCGGAGTGTATCCGATTGCATCCCAGTCCAGCAGGCATCCGAACACATTGGACAGCTGCACCGCGGCATTCTTGGATGCCACACCGGCTGCACTGGTCACAACCGGCGTCGCGGAGATGGTCTCGCGATTGTCGAGGCTCTGCCAAAACGTGACCTGTTCGGCGTCGCGGTATTTTAGCATATTATCGTGGAACACCTCGGGAATCACGCGGGCGTCGATCTGGCTCTGCGTGCCGCTGTACAAATAGAGGTGCTGCCGGTCATAAGGCGTGTGGCGCATGATGTTGTACGTCTTGCTGCCGATCTCCCAGTTCTGATGCCAGTTGATAGAGCGCTCTTTCATCAGGCGGGAAATGTCGTTAATACGGCCATAGGCGTACTTTGCAAAACCCGGGAAGTTAGCTTCTTTGTAGACGTCCTGCACCGTCAGTTTGGTACCCTGCTGGGCGTTGTACTCATCGAGCAGATAAACAACGCTGTTGCGGCTGGCCACAGTCATGCCGGTCAGGTGGTTTGCCATCAGGTTGTTGGCGAGGTTGCGCCGGTCGGCCTCGATCTGGTTCGACAGGTGCAGCACGAAGGAGGACCAGAACTGCGCCAGTTCCTCGGGGCCCTTAAATGCTGCCTCCATCTGGGTATCAGCCTGGGTGTATACGCGGCTGTAGTTGGTCTGGCCGTAGTAGTTTGTCTGCAGGACTTCAGGTTTGTGGACTTCGTACATATCCACGCTCCGGCCGTCCTCCAGCGCCCACGCCTTGTCGGTGATGGGGTCAGTGTCACAGAAATTGATCTTCCTAACATGGTTTGACCAGTCGTCGCCCGTAACCTGCAAGCGCTTCAGGGGTGCATCGTAGGGGCGGACGGCAAAAATGGTACGTCCCAGTACCTGGCCGATCGCTTTGGTGTAATTGTCGGGGCCGGTCCGCAGCGTGGCCTGCGCAACAGACACAAAGCTAGACGTATCTACGATGGGAGACGTCGGTTCCTGACCAGTGGCCATCTTATTAATCTCGGTCAAAATTGCGGCAATGTCCGCAAAATCCATACCAAGAGGCATATTACTTTACTTCCTTTCCATAGGTCGGATCGATAATTCGGGCCGTCACAGTGGCAGCATCTGCCGTCGGCTGCTGCTGGATGCCAAGGCCCAGCGCGTTCGCTTGCAACGTCTGTGTCATGGTCTGCATTGCCTGCGCGGTAGTCTGCTGACCCTGCAAAAGCTGCTGCAGCAGGGTCTCCAGGCCATCGTACTGTGGCGCGGGCTGCGGGACGGGCTGCGGGACGGGCTGCGGGACGGGCTGCGGTGCGGGCTGCGGTGCGGGCTGCGGTGCGGGCTGCGGCGCGGGCTGCGGAGCAGGCTGCGGCGCGGGCTGCTCCATAGCTTCAATTTCTGCTTTGGTGTATCCGGCCATCGCGAGGGCCGCTTTTTCACTGATTTTCAACTTTAGTTGCCTCCATTACAACATATGTATCATGTCCCAGACACTTAACGACAAGGTCTTTGTCTCCTTTGGTGACTGGGCCCACTGCGCAGCACTGCCGCGTGTGGTCGGCGTTGGCCCAGTCGCTATAATAGGCAACGCCCAAACGAGCGCACAAATCATTCAGCAGGAACGCGCGTGTGTTTGTGATAGATTGGGCGAAAATGATATAACAGCCCATTGGTTAACTCCCCTTCTTGATGTCGTCCAGAGCAAGTCGCATCTCGGTGATAGCTGCCGTGTTCTCCTTCACAACGGTGTTGCACTGATACCACATCAGCAAGAAGGCGGCAATGGGAAAACCCACGTTAGAAATAGCCTGGATCATACTATTAGCATCCATTTTTGTACACCTCCAATACAGATACAAGTAAATCCCCGGTTCTTGCGCCGGCTAGCGCTTGCCCGCCCCTTCTGGGGGCTGCCTGTGGGCACCAGGGATTAACTTTAATATATAACAACTGCGTAAAAAAGTCAAGTACCACAATATTCACGGAAGAAAATTTCATCCGAGTACCGCTCAAATTCAAGTTGCCGCTGCAAGTATGCGGGCCAGATGTACCCATACGCGGCCCTAAAACGTCTTCGCTCATAGTCGCCGGTGCCATAGGTGGGCATCTCGCCAGACCTGTGGCGGCATACATAATATAGTGGTCTGCTCTTATGTTCGTAGATGCAACACCGCCCAATTTGTACAAGCGGGTAGTATTCACGCAAGGGCCGGGACACAACCAAACTCTTTTCTTCGGCGCTGTACTGATTCTCGATAGCTGATCTGTAAAAATCTGTGCCGGTCATGGACCTATAGAGGGCCGTATTTGCTTTTTCCTTTGCAATAGGGCTATCCACAAGATCAATCAAAAGAATGCCTTTATCAGCAAGCAGCTTTACGCGCTCTTTCTTGCCGATCATCTTTTCTACTGTGTCGGTGATCTCCCATTGCATATAATAGGGGTTTGCCATGCCAACAGCGTTTGACATGCACAACAGCGTCAAGGGCTTTTGCCCTTGTAGTTCGCGGTTACGGTTGACTGTTTCATAAATGTTGGCAAGGCCCACGCCCTCACCGCGTCGGTAATAGTCGGATTCTTCTTTCTGGTATTCGTCCAGAATGATTATATTAGTATGAGGACTTGAAAAACCACGGGTGCGAGCAAGAGTGACCACACTACCCACTACGCCCGACATCTTGGCTGGTTTAATGGGCGCCCCTGTATCCGTGTGGGCTCCTGCGTTGCCCACTTCATATAGTCCCACCATCTTGGGCAATTTGAACGGGGCGTAATGCGTTTGTAAATCGTCGTTCAACGGAGACCACGGCCACATACTGGGTGACGCACAAATAAGTTCCGCCTGCTGTGGCGTGCGACGCAAATACAGAAATTCCTCTTCGGTCTGGTGGATGTGCTTTAGCGCTCCATAGGTCTTTCCGGTGCCACGTCCGCCCCATATAAAAATAATGGGTGCCCCGGTTGACAAGATGCCGTCCTTGTCGGAAAAGTTCGGCCATCCTTCATCGGTATAAAGTTTAATCATCAGATAACCTCCATAATCTTGTACCCTAATATCTTTGCGTATTCGTCAGTAATACCCAACGTATAGGTATTATCACAAATACACAGGTTTCTTGTTATGTGTACCGTATGCCCGTCAACCACAAAATCGGGCACATTGGGGCGATCATTATAAATAACCTGATTTCCGGCCGCCAAACAAAAAGTAAACCCAGGCTTAAATACCTCAAAACCACCCCACAGGGCCAGCTCTAAACCGCCCTTCCGTTTGCTAACTCCGGCTATGGTAGTAGTGATCGGCCCACCTTTTTTATAGGTAGTTGCGTATTTTTTTGCGCCCCACGTCATAAACTCCGCATAGCTGCGCTCCTGCTCGTATACGCCCATATAATGAGTGTTGCCTTTTGGGTCTGTAGCGCAAGCGCCGTTATCTTTTGCGAGCTGCTTTACGGCTTTGTTAAAGCCCGACAAATCAATATTGCCCATATATTTGACACTGTCAGTGTCGCAGTACACGCCATTCTTGCCGGCTGCCCATTGCGCTATTTTTAGGCGCTTGCGAGTATGGGCAGTAGTCCATACGCCCCATTGGTACGGTAGAAACAAATGGGGGCAGTGCTCGTTATAACTGCCCTCTGGGTCGTCGGTGCATTCGCTCCACAGTTCGTCGAGGTTGTCCTCGTCAAAAAGTGTGTCCAGCTGCAAGGGATCCTGTGCTGTCATACCATAGTAACTGTTAAGATCGCCCTTGGCCTTAACATAATACAAATCTTGACCGGCTACACCTTTAAGGGATGTCTTGCCGGTGTAACTCTCTTTAACACAATCCGTCAACGGTTTAGGCAATTTGCCATAATCAGAAGTGTAAAGGTCCAGAACGTTAAGGGCGTCCCAATCATATTCTTTGGCAATGATTCTAAAATCTATATCTGTAATGGTGATTTCAAAATGATCAGCAGACAGCAATCGGCCATTGTCGTTGATGTATCCTTCACAGTGCCGAACCTTCGCAAGGGGGATATAGGGAAATCCCCACCACTTAAAGCGCTGGCGTAAGCCTTTTACTTGCAAGCGCATCAAGCACGCCTTGCCATGTCTCATACATTGCATTAGCCGCTCAACGGTGGCTGATTCCTGCCTAAATGGAGTCATAGGGAAATAGCATTCACACTGTGCGGCGGGGTAGGCGCTGGACATGTCAACGGAGCCGACGTTTTCTAAGTGCAGCCCCACATAATAGCGGTTGGCGTGAGTGTCGCCCCCTCGGAATGCCTCGCGCAGCATTTGATACAATTCCCACGACGGCAAAAGGCGCCTGACCCGTTTAATACCCCATTTGTACATAGCTTCACGGGCCATCCGTCTAACATAGCCGGTACGCGTCAATGGTAATGTATACAGGTCGTCCCCGTCTCGCTTCATCTCGATTAACAGGCACTCCACAATGCACCTAACATCGTTGATGCAATACGCTAATTCTGTAGATGTCAGGGGAGTCCATGGATACCGCACTTTTGAATAATCAAGAGCGCCTGTTAATTTGGCATGAGGGGCCCCCAGCTGCTTGCCCCAAGCATCAAGGGACAAGTTACTGTGTCTCATACTGCACCGATATTCAATAGCGCGGTTGTCACATTTCAGAACGCGCCGGGGCTTGCTAGCAAACACATCGCCCGGGCCGAAATCCAAAACACCCGACAAATATTGGAATTCGTGGGCAAGATTATGCACATAGATACACAAATACCAATCGCCCTGTGGGCCACTGTTTGCCTGCAAGTAGTCGCTGATTGCACCTGTAAAATTTAACCACTCATCCCACGTCCTGCCAATAATGGTAGTGTCCAAACCTACTTGACATTGCCAGATATACATAATGGTGTGGGGGTTGTCGTCGGCGTCAACACACACGTGGCTTGTCTCAATATCAAACGCACAAGGCATATCTACATACAAACGCTTCTTGTTAGTTTTGCGCTTTTTGCCTTTTGTGTGCTTGCGGTCTAGGTGCTCCATCAGCCAGGGAAGAGGGTTATAATTATAAGCCTCCTCCAAAACCTCCGCGCAAGTCGGTAGAGCTGCTCCCCTCGCTATAGTCCCATTCTTTGCCATAATTAACCTTGCCTTGCTGCCACTTTACAAAATCGTCAATACTGACATTGTAGCCGCCTTTCTCGCGCCAATACATGACCGGCTGATCGGACGGATAATAGTACACACCCGATGCCTTTATGATCTCCCACCATTCAGACAGGACCGTGTATTGATCCTGGGTAACATCGGAAATGTCAATGCCTCCCACTTTCATTTTTTGTTCGAACTCCTCACGCGCCCCGCCGACGGTGGAACCCTTAGAACGCACAAACCGCGCCACATCCGCCAAGGCTTGCTCCAACGCTATTCGGTCCCCGCGCATTGCCTTTAGAGTCGGAAAACCTCCGGCAAATTCTTTATAAACATCGCTGGTGCCGCTGATGGAATCTTTTGATAGTCGCTTAATACGTTTCTGCGCAATGTCACGCAGACGAGTGTATTCTTTGCGCATCTGACGATCGGGCCACGACTCCAAAGCATACGGGGTGTATAGCTCCGGACTGTATTTAAGAGTTGCCCTTGCTTTAGCTGCGCCTGCTGCCATGTTTCTTGCGCTCCTTTCTATCTAAAATCATATAATACCAGTCCAGAGGGTCTGCTTCGATGCCCAGACCATTAAAGATGTTTTTCGCCCATTCGGAACGGAAAAAATTAACATCTTTATTTGCGACTCCACTGTATACAATGGCAGATGCAAGATATATCAGGGAGTCGTCGTGATTCAGCAAGGATGCTCTGTTATCTTTACTTTTCATGGTGGCCTCCTATAATAAATAAGGCCGCCGCATGTGCGGCGGCCACAGGTTAAACCAGATTCAAAGACAAAACCTGACCTTTTTTGGTGCTGATAAGCACCGGTTTGATCTTCACCGGCTCCGACCACGTGTCAGGGGTTCCCAGCAGCGTTAACATACGCTTCAAAGACTGATACACGCCGACGGAGACGCAGGAATACGACTGCCCATCATCGGTAATGAGGACGACACGCGGGGCAATCGTTTTGCCCTCGGGTACGTCATCCTTACTTACCTCCACGCACTCCACAGAGACATGTACCAGCGACAGAACCTCATTGACATGCTCCTTCAGCTTGTTGGCGGGGTTGCTGGTCGCGTTGTAGAATGCAACCGCGGCAGAACGGTCAGACAGATTCATGTCGGTATAGCCGATGCCTGTGTTCATCACATCCGACACCATCACAGCACCATTGTTTTCGGACTTCATCATCGCTTCGGACATAATACAAAACTCCTTTCAATATGTGCCCTGTCATTATCAATACCGGGCGGGCGGGTGGTCCCGGTAGACGGCCCGAGGCCGTTTCGACTTATTTTTTTGTGTTAAGGTATTTACGATAGGCCGATAGCACCACATAGCGGACGGATTCGGCCCCCTGGTACATGAGAGCGGATGATTGGCAAGTGCCTTTGTAACCCTTAAGCGTGTTCACCTGCTCGTCGCAATGCTTGAGTGCTTGCCGATAACCGGCCAGCCACGCACGTTCAGTTGCGGCCCGGAAGGTTTCTTTAGGGTCCTCATACTCGCAGCACGACAACGTACCGTCGGGGTAAATCTCGATGACGAATTTACGCATTTCCATCTGTTGAGTCTCCTTCCCATATAAGATTCATAGTCTTGGCAAGAGTGACGAGCACCTTGATACTATCAATAATGTCATTCTCGGTCAGTTCTGGTAAGTTCTGACCATCAAGAGTAATGTTATCATCGGTCAAAGTAATTTTAATCACGACTTCTTTTTTCATTGGGCCCCCCTCACTTTTCAGAATGATACTTATTGTATTTTTATTTCATTAAAAGACCCCCTCTCGGTTTCTTTCAAAATGCGATAAAGCTACGATTAGTTCTGCGCATTCCTCTTTTAATATTGTACTTTGCGAATATTTATCACATTTTCTAAACAAATTAGCAGTTTTCTAATACAGAAGTTAATAAACTTTTCATTTTCGTTAACCAGCCTTTCTTTGATCTCAATTACTTAATGGATTGTATATAGTATACCACATACTAGATTGTATATGTTGCTTTATACATTGCAAAAATTGCTATACTCCCCTACCCTAAGGGGCGTGGGCACTATATGTTGTGTCTATTGACATTTTGC
>ENA-OWZU01000409-OWZU01000409.1-human-gut-metagenome-genome-assembly--contig:-NODE-409-length-13544-cov-41.311958_pt1 | contig 13544 bp, 14 predicted proteins | sample MGYA00249263_ERZ652121 | MGnify/ENA primary metagenome ERZ652121 (study PRJEB26925, sample SAMN05827113) | human gut metagenome | biome: ENVO:2100002; feature: ENVO:00000062; material: ENVO:00002003... | reverse complement strand
GAGATGACGTCGAGTCTCGTGGGCTCGGAGATGTGTATAAGAGACAGGTGTATATAAATGAACATAGAATAAATTACGGGTTTATGAACAATAAATGTAAATGATTTTGAGAGTTTTTATAACAAAAGAAGTGTGTCCAGAAAATGACAATTTTATGGACACTCAAATATAAAAGAACATTGACCTAAGAAGGTGTATTCCATTTTGTATCCATTTATTTGAATTTAGTCCAGTTCTAACTATCTTTTTTTTCAAATTTAAGCTAAAATGAATTTATAAATAATGGCAAGAATATTAATATCAAGGTTCTGTTGCGAAGTTTTAAAATCAAACGCGTTCTCTCTGAACTCCAAATATCTTAAGCTGTTATTCCCATTAATACCTGCTTAAATTGACGGTTGGTCAGAGATAATATTTTTGAGTTTCAGACTTTGCAACAGAACCGTCGTATCTTTAAGTTTATAAATTCCGTTCTATGCGTGTTGATGCGGAAGAAATCAAGAAGAATTTGATGGCACAGAATCAAATGTCTGGTGGTATGTTTAAGATAGACAATGATCCACGTATTACCAAAATTGGACATTTCATTCATAAAACAAGTCTTGATGAGCTTCCACAATTTTGGAATGTTCTAAAAGGTGATATGAGCTTGGTAGGAAGACGTCCACCAACATTGGATGAGTACGAATCTTATACACCGGAACAAAAACGTCGCCTCAGCTTTAAACCAGGTATTACTGGTCTTTGGCAAGTAAGCGGTCGAAGTGAAATTACTGATTTTGATGAAGTTGTAAAACTAGATGTTGTTTATATGGACGGATGGACAATCTGGCGCGATATCAAAATCTTATTGAAAACGATTAAAGTAGTAGTAATGAAGGATGGAGCAAAGTGATGGCTTTCTCCATTTCTATTAATGGTGATTAAATGACAAAAACAGTTTATATCGTTGGTTCTAAGGGAATTCCAGCAAAATATGGTGGATTTGAGACCTTTGTTGAGAAGTTGACAGAGTTCCAACAAGACAAAGATATCCAATATTATGTAGCTTGTATGCGTGAAAATTCTGCTAAATCAGGAATTAGAGCAGATACTTTCGAACATAACGGTGCTAAATGCTACAACATTGACGTTCCAAATATTGGGCCTGCACGTGCCATCGCTTATGACATTGCAGCTCTTAATAAGGTCATTGAAATTGCTAAAGAAAATAATGACCAAGCACCGATCTTTTATGTTTTGGCTTGCCGAATAGGTCCATTTATCTCAGGTATTAAAAAGAAAATAAAGGCTATCGGTGGTACCCTTATGGTTAACCCGGATGGACATGAATGGCTTCGTGCAAAGTGGAGTCTTCCGGTTCGTAAGTATTGGAAAATCTCAGAGCAACTCATGGTTAAACATGCAGATCTCTTGATTTGTGATAGTAAAAACATTGAATCTTATATTCAAAAGGATTATGCGAAGTATCGTCCTCAAACAACCTATATCGCCTATGGAACTGATACAACTAAATCTCGATTGACTAAGGTTGATGATAAGGTACGCACATGGTATTTTGAAAAGGGTGTCATGGAAAACAATTATTACCTTGTTGTAGGACGCTTCGTGCCTGAAAATAACTATGAGGCTATGATTCGTGGCTTTATGGCGTCTAACTCTGACAAGGACTTTGTTCTCATTACCAATGTTGAAGAAAACAAGTTCTACGACAAGTTGCGTCAGGAAACTGGTTTTGACAAGGATCCTCGTGTGAAGTTTGTCGGAACTGTTTATGACCAAGAATTGCTCAAGTGCATTCGTGAGAATGCCTTTGCTTATTTCCATGGTCATGAGGTAGGTGGCACCAATCCATCCCTTCTTGAGGCACTTGAGTCTACTAAGCTCAATCTCTTGTTGGATGTTGGCTTTAACCGTGAAGTCGGTGAAGATGGTGCTCTCTATTGGAAGAAAGAACAATTGGCAAGTGTCATTGATCAAGCTGAGCGATTGGATGAAGAAACTATCGCAGACCTCAACCAAAAATCAAGTAATCGTATCGCAGAAGCCTTTACTTGGGAAAAAATTGTTATAGACTACGAGAAAGTATTTAAAGGATAGAAATGCAGAAAATTTTATATCTTCACGCTGGTGCCGAAATGTATGGTGCTGACAAGGTTTTGTTGGAGCTTATTAAGGGTTTGGATAAAGATGCCTTTGAGGCTCATGTTATCTTGCCTAACGATGGTGTCTTAGTGGATGCATTGAAAAAGGTTGGAGCTAAAGTAAAAGTTATCGATTATCCAATCTTGCGCCGTAAATATTTTAATCCTAAGGGAATTCTTGAGTATTTTGGCTCTTATAATCGTTATTCAAAGCAAATTGCTAAATATGCTAAGGATAATGGCATTACTCTTATTCACAATAATACGACTGCGGTACTTGAGGGAATTTATCTCAAACGTAAGTTGAAACTTCCTTTGATTTGGCATGTTCACGAGATTATCGTCAAACCAAAAGCAATCTCTGATTTCATCAACTTTTTGATGGGGTGTTATGCTGATACGATTGTGACAGTTTCAAATGCTGTGGCCAACCACGTCAAGCAGTCTCGCTTTGTAAAAAATGACCAAGTTCAGGTCATCTATAATGGTGTTGACAATGCCGTCTATCATGAAATGGATGCCAGCGCAGTTCGTGACCAGTTTGGTATCGCACAGGATGCCTTGGTTATCGGAATGGTTGGTCGAGTGAATGCATGGAAAGGTCAAGGCGACTTCTTAGAAGCCGTGACTCCAATCTTAAAAGCTAAACCAAAAGCAGTAGCCTTTCTGGCAGGTAGTGCTTTTGAAGGTGAAGAATGGCGAGTTGATGAGTTGGAAAAGGCTATATCAGACTCACCAGTAGCTGGACAAATCAAACGTATCGATTATTATAGCAAGACGACAGAGCTCTATAATCTGTTTGATATCTTTGTCTTACCAAGTACCAATCCAGATCCTCTACCAACTGTAGTTCTCGAATCTATGGCTTGTGGCAAACCTGTAGTCGGCTACCGTCATGGTGGTGTCTGTGAAATGGTTAAAGAAGGCGAAAACGGCCTTCTTGCCACACCAAATCAGCCTGCAGAATTTTCTAAAGTTATTCAAGAATTGGCTGATAACACCGAGAAGAGAGAGCAATTTGGCAAGGCCTCTGTCAAACGCCAAAAAGAACTCTTTTCATTACAAAGTTATATTCGTAATTTCTCGGAGTTGTATAAGAAATAAAAAGAAGTACTAAGAAGTAATAATATGAACAGCGAAACACTAAAAAATAAATTAAAACCAATCGTTTATCCAATTATTAATTTTATTCCTAGACGAAGACTTAAGAATAAAAATTTTACTATCATTTGTGATAATTGTTGGGCTGGAAAAGTCTATCAGGAATTGGGTTTGCCTTATCAAACTCCATTTGTAGGGATGTTTGTCTTTTCTCCCGATTACATAAAGATGCTCAAGAATTTAAAATACTATTTGAGTGGTAATATCCCTTTGACATTTGTTAAGGAATCGAAATACATCAAAGACTTTGATAATGCCTATCCTCTAGCACTTCTTGATGATATTGATATCAGCCATTTTTCATTTCGAGAATATGGAGAAGATGAGCCTAAACGTTATTATTCTTGGTCACAGAAACATGGCTTGAAATCGATTAATTTAATTGATGGTAAAATAGTTATCAAACATCCGCTATATACACATTTTCAAATTCATGACAATTGAATGTCCTGAATTTGAACTTGTAGAATCATTTTATGTTATCCCGAATAAGTTGGTATTTGGAGAAGAACTTTCGATACAAGAAATCGAAGAAGTCACTAAAAATAAATTCTATTGGGAATATGTCAAGTCAACATTTTTTAAAAAATTTAAAATGGAAAAATGGTCGTTAGAATTTATTCGCCATAAATTAAGGATGAAAAAATGAAAAAAGATGTACTTTTAACTGTCGTCATTCCAGTTTATAATGTCGAAAAATATTTAAAACGTTGTATTGAGAGTATCCTTATTCAAGAGTGGAAGAACTATGACATCTTACTTGTAGATGATGGAAGTACTGATAGTTCTCCTCAAATCTGTGATGATTATGCTAAAGTTTATGACTTTATCTCAGTGATTCATAAAAAAAATGGAGGTCTTTCTGAAGCTCGCAATACTGGTATTTCACATGCTAAGGGTGACTATGTTTATTTCCCTGATTCTGATGACTGGCTTGAACCACAAACATTTAAAGAATTAGCAGACGTGTTGGCATACCAAGAGTTTGATATCGTTTCTTTTAACCGTGAGTTTGTGAAGGGTGAAGAAGATACTATAGTTTCAGATCCATTAGTAACTCAAGTGTATGAAGGTAAAGATGCTTTTGTCCAAATGCTCAAGCATAGTTATATCACAGGTTTTGCCAACGACAAAATTTATAAAAAGTCTCTATTTATTGATAATAATATTTCTTTTCCAAAAGGAAAATATTATGAAGACTTGGGAACGAATTACAAGCTTTTTCTTTCAGCTGAGAATGTCTTTGCTACCAATCAAAAGTATTATCACTATTTAATTGATAATCCGGATTCCATTACACAATCTTGGAATGAGCAGAAGTTTAGTGATATGTTTGAATTTTATAAAGATATTTTCTATTCTGATTTTGTTCGTTCACGATTAAATCAAGAAGAATTACAAACCTCACAGCTATATTATGTGAATGGCTTGATTCATATCTTGGCAAGCTTATATAAATCTAAATTAGATAAAAAATATATAGACATTACTAATCAAGTGAAACAAGAGTTACTTAAGCATGGTGTTTCTCTTTCTCAAATGAAAGAGCAACCAAATAAGTTAAAATATATATTTTTTAGATTTAAAGTATTAAAACTGGCTTTTAGTATTCAAAACATTTTCTGATATGATTTAGGAGTTTAATTTGCATTCTTTATTCAGAGTTTTAGGTTATGAAGTCTAAAATATTTACTTCTGATAACGGGATACAAAACGTTGGCCTAATTTGAGTAATTTGGCTTGGAAAAATATTTTATAGGTAATTTAATATGGAAAAAAAAATTGATTTCGTTGTACTTTGGGTTGATGGAAACGATCCGGAATTCATTAGAGAAAAAAATAAATACACACCTTACATTGAGCAAATCGATAATGATGAAGATAATTTGCATCGTTATCGTGACTATGGAACTTTCAATTATTGGTTTCGAATGGTAGAGAGGCATGCACCGTGGGTAAATAATATTTATCTTATTACTAACGGTCAAAGACCGAAATGGTTAAATGTAAATCATCCTAAACTTAAATGGGTTAGACATGAAGAATTTATTCCAGAGGAATATCTTCCAACATTTAATTCTTCTGCAATTGAGATGAATATACATCGGATAGATGGTTTATCTGAAAATTTTGTTTTTTTTAATGATGATATGTACCTAATCCAAGATGTTAAATATAGTGATTTTTTTGTCAACGAAAAACCGAAGTTATTAGCTGTTTATGAAGCCTTAGTTCCATGGTCTTCTTTTTCAAAAATTTATTTTAATGATGTACTTGTTCTTAATAGACATTTTCCAAATAAAAAGGCCTTGAGACAGTCACCATTTAAGTTTTTTAATATTAAATATGGTCAATTGATGTTAAAAAATATCTTATTACTTCCGTGGAAGATAACTGGATACTATAATCAGCATATCCCAGTTCCGATTAAAAAAAGTACTCTAGCTCATTTATGGAATATAGAGGAAGATGTTTTTATTCAAACATCCAAAAATAAATTTAGAGACTATAATACGGATATTAATCAGTATCTATTGTGTTACTGGCAAATTGAAAGTAATGATTTTATACCATCTAGTAAGGATTTTGGGAAATCAATCCCAATTACAGCTATTGAAGAACTTCCTAAATTGTTATTAAAAAAACGAACAAAATTACTTTGTGTTAATGATGATATGGCGATGACTGAAAATGATTTAAAGAAATTTTCTAAAATATTGTCCGAACGTTATCCAGAAAAGTCTCAATTTGAATTATAACTTTACAGTGTAGTTATTGGAGTAAATAGATGAAACCTAAAATTTTGCAAATGGGAGCAGATAATTTTGGAGCAGGTGGTAGATCTGTAATAGCATATAATATGACTCGCCCCTTGACGAATGACTTTCAAGTAGATTTTTTAGCAATTGGAAAATTGAAGAATCCTAGTTTTCATCGAATAATTGAAGAAAACGGGGGACATGTTCAACATGTCAAGGAAGTATCAAGTAAAATAAAAAGGCTAAGAAGTATCTACTCTATTTTAAAAAAAGAAAAGTATGATATTGTTCATATTAACGTAGATGATGCTATCGAGGGACTGTTTAATATCATTCTGTCAAAGCTTTCAGGTGCTAAAATAGTGCTTCATGCTCACACTACTTCATCTAGTCGTGGTGAGGGATTTTTTGGCAGATTAAAAATGTTATCGGCAAAAAAGATAGTTAATTTTCTTGTTGATTATAAGATGGCCTGCTCACTTGAAGCAGCGGATTATTTGTATGGCGATACTGATTTGTCTGATGTGGCGATTATAAAAAATGGTATTATAATCAATGATTTTTTATATAATGAAGAGTTAAGGCAAAACGTGCGAGAAAACCTAAATATTCCAATGGAGGCTATCGTTTTAGGTACTGTCGGAAGGTTGTCATATCCAAAAAATCCTGAGTTTATGGTTAGCCTAATACAAACTCTTTTTTCAAAGGCACCTAATTTTTATTTTATATGGATTGGTGACGGTGAGGAACGAGCTAGTATAGAAAAGAAGCTAGATGAAGAAATAAAATCAGGAAGGATTTTATTACTTGGAAAACAGGAACAGCCAGCACAATATTTACAAGCAATGGATGTTTTTTTGTTACCTTCTCTTTATGAAGGGTTTGGAATCGTGAATATTGAAGCACAAGCATCTGGACTGCCTTGTGTGGTGAGTTCTGCTGTTCCAGATTCAGCATCTGTTAATTCAAACTTTTATAGATTATTATTATCTGATGGTGTTGAAAAGTGGTCAGAATTTATTACATCTTTGAGCTTTGAACGTCTTCCATATGGCTCTGCAGAGAAAATAAAAGAAGCTGGATTTGATATAGAGGATAGCGCTAGAAAGTTACGAACAATCTATCAGAAACTGGCGAAGTAATACAAAGGAGATTCTATGTACTCATTAATTATTACTGATTACAAATCAATGATTGACACAGTAGATTATATAAAAAAGTTTATTGATATATATGTAGGGAATGATGTCCATTATATTATCGTAGACAACAGTGAGGAAGAATTAGGAAAACAATTCTTACAAGATTCTAAAGTTGAATTCATTTCCTCTACTTTTAATGGAAAAAAAGTCTATTCTTTTGAAATATCACAAAGGACTATTTATATAATTGATTCCAACGAAAATGGTGGATATTCTAAAGGCAATAATTTAGGTGCCAAATTTGCAATTCAGAACTTTGATACACCATATCTAGTTTTTTCAAACAATGATTTAGAGTTTCCTAATGGCTTACAGTTGCAAGAATGTAAAACTATCATTGAAACGAGTGATAATCCAGTAGGTATAGTTGGTCCTAAGATTCTCACTCCTCAAGGAGATATTCAAAGCCCTCGTAAGCGGATGAATTTTGTAGAAGAAATGATACTTCAGGATTACAATAGACAGTGGTTTGATAGTAAGATACATAAATGGATAGATATTGACTATACTGCTCCTGAGGGTGAGACTGGATGGGTTAGTGGTAGCTTTATGTTTGTTTCTAGAAAAGCTTTTGAAGCAGTATTAGGATTTGATGAAAATATTTTTCTTTATTGTGAAGAAATGATTTTAAGTGAAAGAATGAGGAATAAGGGATATATGACTTATTTCTATCCTGAATGGACAATTTATCATTATCATAGAGGAGCACATAATCCTGAGTCAGAGAAAATTGCCCGTGTATCAAAAAAATATTATTACAGAAAATATAGAGGAGCCTCTACGATTTCTTTAAAAATATCTGATATGTCCTACTTTTTATGTAAAAAGATATATCGATTGAAAAAAATATTGGATGGTACGTATTTCAGGGAGAAAAAACATTGAAATTTAATAAATATCTTTTTCTATTTTTACTATTCTTTTTAATTGAATTCAGAGGCTTTTATCTAGTAAGTTGGCCGAGTTTACTAGGAGGAGCTGCTAGTAACAAATTGGGTATTGCATTTTATGCCATAATATTATTTTTGGTATATTTTATCCAAAATAAAGGAAAACTTAAAGTAGGTATTTTTGGAAATTATATCCTGGTTTTTTATCTAATTCTGATTTTAAGTTCACTTGTGTCCATGTATTTATTTGGCTATTCAATTACGCAAGTATTGTGGGATATCCTGCCTTTTTCAATCTTACTTCTCTATTTTCCTCTTTGTGAGGTATTTCAAAAAGATAGTAACTATGCACTTTTTGTTAAAATAGGTCAAATAACAATTTCAATAGTATCAATACTGTTTATTATACAAGTATATAAATATCAAGGTTTACCAACAGTATTTTTGAAAATTGAAGATATCATACCTTTAAGCTATATTTATAATTTGACTGTACCCTTACGTATTTATAGTGTTTTTGAGGGGCTTGTTCGGATTTTTGTCATTTTAGTTGCATGGAAAATTATTGCAAAACAATTTAGAAGATCTTTTTGGGACATCATTAGTTTATTATTGATGTTAGGTGCTATTTTTTATGTCGATCAGTCTAGATACTATTTAGTAACAGTGCTAGTAGCCATTTTATCAATGTACTTGATTTATAATAGGAAGAATCTAACAGTATCATCATTGTTAGGTAGTCTGATTTTTGTTACGGCAGGTTTTCTCATTATTTTTAATAGATTTGGTTCAATTTCTGATAGTATTTCAGATAATACTGGTTCCTCGTTTGCTCGTACAGGTGCAATTGAATATTATTTAGATAAGATTTTCACTTATCCATTTGGGTTGGGGTTACATATTCCTGATAAGGGAACTTCTTTGTATTATTTGATTAAAGGACCCGATGGATATTTTAATTATGATGATATCGGGTTATTTGGAACACTAGGTTCCTTGGGACTCCCTGGATTTATTTGGTATATCTTTTTAACTATAAAATTAGTTATGACATGGATAAAGAGATTCAGTTCTAACGCATTAACTTCAGGACTAATGATTAGTTTTGTGATGAGTCTTACTATCATGTCTTATCTTGATAGGCCACGGATTATTTCGTTAATGTTGACAATGGTTATTGTCAATAAAGAATCTTTAAAATTAAATAGAGATGGAGATTTAATAGATGACTAAAAAGATGGGAGTAAATGCTGCTTTAAATTTATTTAAAACAGCACTTTCAATTATATTCCCTTTAATCACCTATCCCTATATCAGTAGGATATTAGGAGTAGAGAACCTTGGGAAAATTAATTATACAGCTTCTATTGTAGGTTACTTTTCTTTAATTGCTGCCCTTGGAATTTCTACCTATACTATTAGGGAAGGAGGTCGTATTAGATCTAATTCTGAGAAGTTAAGTCGTTTAGGTAATCAAATTTTTACTATAAATATTTTATCGACGGTAGTCTCCTATCTGTTGTTATTATTAGTTGTCTGGTTATTTATTCCAAATAGAGAATATCAAATTCTGATTTGTATTCAAAGTCTAACAATTGTTTTTACAACATTGGGAGTGGATTGGATAAACGTTCTTTTTGAGGATTTCTTTTATATTACGATTAGAAGTATTATTATACAAATCTTATCGTTGATATTGATGTTTGTTCTTGTTAAAACAGCTAACGATTTGTACCTATATACATTTATCTCGGTAATTGGTTCAGGAATATCTTGTATTTTAAATTTAATCTATTGTAGAAAGTATTTGAAACTCTCTCTAGTTTGGAAACTTGATCTAGTAAAGCATTTTAAGCCAATTATGGTCTTGTTTTCTGGTGGTCTAGTTATTAGTATCTATGCTAATTCTGATATGCTAATATTAGAGTGGTTCAAAGGCGCATATTACGTTGGATTATATGCTGTTGCGGCTAGAGTGTACACAATCTTAAAAAATTTATTGGCTTCCATCTATTCTGTTACAATACCTAGATTGTCACATTTGTTTGGTGAACAGAAAATTGACGAATTTAAAAAAAGTTATACCCAAATACTTTCAGTTGTAACTCTAATCTTAATTCCAATGAGTGCAGGCCTTATTGTTTTGTCTCGGGAGATTATCTTATTTTTAGGTGGAATTAAATTTATTGATGCTACTTTAACATTACAATTATTAGCTATTAGCTTAATAGGAGCTATATTTGGGGGAATATTAACCTATGGCCTTAATATTCCAATTGGACGTGAGGCTGTAAACCTAACAGGAGCGTTATATGGAATTATTGTGAATATTGGAATTAGTCTTCTTTTAATTCCCGTATTTAAACAGAATGGTGCAGCAGCAGCAACAATCGCTTCAGAATTTTTTATTGTTTTATATAACTTTCTGGTTGTAAGAGAAAGTGGAAAATACATTGATTTTGTAATATGGAGAAAGAACTTAGTTCAAGCTTTGCTAGGTTTCTTCTCTATAATTATCATTGGTTTTGGGATTAAATTATTTGTATCTAATTCACTTCTTTTAATTTTTAGCATTACTTTAGTTGGCATAATCGTCTATTTATTAGAGCTCAAACTTTTAAAAAATCCATTGTTAGATCATATTTTAGATATGGTTAAACATAAATTTAGGAGGGGTTAGTTTGAAGATTGTAATTCCAAGAATTATTCATAACAAAGAACAACTGACCTGGGATTGGTCCGGGACAATAACTAATATAAAAAAATATTTAGGGAAATACGAGATTGTTGAGGAACAGAATATTTTCTATACTTTTAGAATGAATGTGCACAAAATTCTTGTTCGTTTAGGTATTAGAAAATCCGATATGAACATGACGTATATAAAATATGCTGAAAATCAAGTTCATCTCTCTCCAAAGGATGTTTGTCTTACATTTGATGAGTTTCCTTTATCTTTTCCTGATAATCCAGTTTATATCTATCAAGACTTGAATCTTCATTATTTGATAGAGAGTTCTCAAAACAATAGTCAATCGTTCAAATATAGTGGTTTTCAAAACGTCCCGGATTATATTATAGATAGTCGAATGAGAAAACAGGAGATATTTTATAATCAAGCCACTGGAATATTTACTATGAGTAAATGGTTTTCAGATTACCTGATCGCTCAACAAGGGCTTCCAGTTGAAAAAGTTCATTATGTGGGAGCGGGAACAAATATGGATAACCTATTACTTGAGCACTCACATAAGGAACGCAATAAATTTTTATTTATTGGCAAAGATTTTTTACGTAAAGGTGGAGATCTTGTTTATAATGCTTTTGTTTATTTGCAAAGTAATCTCATGCCGGAGGCAGAGTTGTACATTATAGGTCCCTCAGATGCTCCGATGGAATTTAACAATCCAAATGTTTATTTTTTAGGTAATCTACCAGCTGATAAGGTTCAATATTATTATAATATTTGTGATGTATTTGTTTTACCATCCCGATTTGAAGCATTTGGAATTGTATTTGTTGAAGCTCTTTGCTATGGTTTACCATGTATTGGCCGTAATTTAATGGAAATGCCAAATCTAATTCAAAATAATGAAACTGGATTATTAATACCTGCTGAAGAGGAAAATCCACAGGTTTTAGCTGATAAAATGTATAATCTAATAAAAAATGAAAGTTTCTTTAGAAATGTTCAGACGAAACAAGAGTATTATAAAGCAGAATATTTGTGGGACACAGTTGCAAAAAGAATGATTTCAGTGATGAAACAAGATTTAGATAAGATGTAGTTATCTCGTATACATAGATACTGTTTTGAATTCAATTTATTCTGTTTTTTTATTTAAGAGATTCCAATGGAATCTTTTTTATATGGCTCTTTGTCAACTGTAGTGGGTGACGAAAAGCTAACATCTAGAGAGGACCGGATAGGTCTTCTTTTTATGCATGTTCAGAGTGATGAAGACACGCTTCTTAAAGTTGATAAAGTTTCTAAAACCGAAGCCCAAGCGTTTGAAGTCTTTGATCAACTTATTAGTCGCTTCAAGTTTCACGTTTGAATAGTCCGTTTCTAGTGCGTTTTTGTTGTATTGCTTGTGTCTAAGAAAATTCCTAAAGACAGTTCGAAAATAATGATTTACCTTGCTCCTATTTTCCTCTATCAGGTCAAAGAACTCACCTACTCTCTTCTCCTGAAAATGAAAAAGTAAGACCTGATAAAGTGTATAGTAGTCAGTAAGCTCTTCTGAAAAGTCTAGTGTCTTCGCAACGACTTCATGTGGTGCTAAAGTTTGACGGAAAGTCTTTGAATAGAAAGAGTTGAGAGATAACTTACAGCTGTCCTTTTGGAAGAGTCGCCAGTGATTTTTCAAGGCTCGATAGGGTAGTGACTTCTTATCGAATTGCTTCATAATTGCAATTCTTGTCTTTAAAAAGGCACGTCCAAAGTGCTGGATGATGTGGAAACGATCAAGAACGATTTTTGCGTTTGGAAAGAGCTTGCGAGCCAGTGGAATATAAGCTCCAGACATATCCATTGTGATAAACTGTACCTGTTGTCGGACTTTCAATGGATACTTCAAAAAGTAGTTTCGTATAGTAGTTTGGCGGCGATTATCAAGGATGGTTATGAGTTGGTTTGTCTCATAGTTTTGAGCCACAAAAGCCAACTCCCCTTCTTGAAACCAAACTCATCCCAGGACATAACAGCAGGGAGTTTGTCATAATGTTCCTTGAAAGTAAACTGATCAAGCTTACGATAGACAGTGGACATCGACACGCGAAGTCTTCTTGCAATATCAGTTAGTGACACCTTCTCAGTTAGGAGTTGTGTAACTTTTTCTCGGACTAGATTGGAGATTTGGTAGTTTTTCTCAACGATAGATGTCTCAGCTACCGTGACTCTGCTACAATTTTTACACTGGAAACGACTTTTTTTCAGACGTAGTAGAGTTGGCGTTCCCGCTTGCTCGAGAAGAGGGATTTTAGAAGGCTTTTGAAAGTCGTACTTGATCATCTTTCCATGGTAATGAGGACATGATGGTGCAGGATAATCGAGTTTTGCTTGAATCTCGATATGAGTGTCAGTTTCAAAAACAAGTGAAATCTTGATATTTTGGTCCTTAATTCCGATTAATTTTGTGGTATTCTTAATAGGTCTCATAAGTTCTTCCTAATGGTAGGTTTGGTTGCTTTTCATTATAGTTCTTATGGGACTTTTTGTGTACACTCAAAAAGCTCTATAATCTCTACAGTAGTTTTACCCACTACAGAAATTATAGAGCCGTTTTTTGATGTGCACCCCAAAAGTTAGACTTTTTTGGAAAGGTTATAATTGGAAAGGTTATAATAAACTAGACACAAAGTTAAGAGAAATCGTGGAAAGGTTTA
>ENA-OWZU01000408-OWZU01000408.1-human-gut-metagenome-genome-assembly--contig:-NODE-408-length-13546-cov-55.138759_pt1 | contig 13546 bp, 10 predicted proteins | sample MGYA00249263_ERZ652121 | MGnify/ENA primary metagenome ERZ652121 (study PRJEB26925, sample SAMN05827113) | human gut metagenome | biome: ENVO:2100002; feature: ENVO:00000062; material: ENVO:00002003... | reverse complement strand
AACATTCTCAATCGTGAAGAATGACGATTATTGGGATAAGAGCGCAGTTAAAACTAAAGAAATCGACTTCCAAGTGGTTCAAGACCCTAAAACTTCATTTAACCTTTATAAACAAGGTAAGATTGTCCAAGCAAGTATTGGTGACCCAGACCTTTTCAAAGCAAATAAAAATAATAAAGATGTCGTATCTTTGGATGAAGCAACAACAGCTTACATTCAATATAATCAATCTGGGAAAAATAAAGCTCTTGCTAACAAGAACATTCGTGAAGCCTTCAACCTTGCTACTGACCGCCAACAATATGTTGATACAGTAACGCCTGCTTCGAATCCTGCGACAGGCTTAACACCAGCGGGTATGGCTAAAACAAATACTGGTGAAGACTTTGCTAAGTATGCAGCACAACCATATAAATACGATGCCACAGCAGCTAAAGCAGCTTGGGCTAAAGGATTGAGCGAAATTGGCGAAACTAAACTTACTTTGACTTTAACAACTGATGATACATCAGCTTCTAAAGACTCAGCAACTTTCCTTAAACAAGCATGGGAAAAACAACTTCCAGGTTTGACTTTGAATATCAAATCAGTACCATTTAAACAACGTTTGAATGACTCTACTACTGGTAACTTTGATATGGTTATCTCACTTTGGGGTGGTGACTATGCTGAACCGTCAACTTTCCTTGATTTATTTGTAAAAGATGGACCAAATAATAATGGTAAAATCAATAACGTTACTTATGATAAAGCCATTAAAGCAGCTGAAGTAACAGATGCGCTTGATCCTGAAAAGCACTATGCAGACTACAAAGCGGCTGAAGAATCACTTTATACAGAATCAAATCTCAATCCGCTGTACTTCCGTACAACTCCAGTCCTCCGTAATCCTAACCTTAAGGATGTACGCTTTGGTTCAACTGGTTTAATGTATGACTTCAAAACAGCTTACCTCAAATAATAATAGAGTTTTAGAGCAAGAAAGTTAGGATTGGCAGATTGCCAACCCTATCTTTTGCTTAGATTAGGAAATTTTTTATGATTAAATATATTCTTAAACGTTTGGGGCTTTTGCTTCTGACTTTGTTCCTGATTGTGACATTGACTTTCTTTATGATGCAAGTCATGCCCGGAACACCTTTCTCAAATCCCAAACTAACGCCAGATCAACTGGAAATTTTAAAACATGCCTATGGTTTAGATAAACCGCTTTGGCAACAATACTTTATCTATGTAGGACACATGTTCACAGGTAATTTTGGAACATCATTTGTTTATACAAACCAACCTGTTATTACAATGATCGCTCAACGTTTACCAGTTTCAATGCAACTTGGAGTTCAAGCGCTTATTCTTGGGACAATTCTTGGAGCCTTTATGGGAAAAGCTTCCGCTCGTCGTAAAAATGGCATCCTTGATGGAATTTTCGGTTTTGTTTCAGTCCTTGGGATTTCAGTTCCTTCATTCGTAATTGGTACCTTAATCCTTCTTTACTTAGGATTTAATTTGAATCTTTTCCCAATTTCTGGTTGGGGAACCTTCTCACAAACAATTATGCCAACAATCGCTCTTTCTTTTGCTCCAATGGCTGTGGTAACTCGTTTTGTTCGTTCTGAAATGATTGAGTCTTTATCTTCTGACTACATCTTGTTAGCTCGTGCTAAAGGACTTTCTGAAAAAGAAGTGGTCAATAAACATGCATTGCGTAATTCATTGATTCCAATGTTGACTTTGATTGGGCCAATGGCTGCCAATCTTTTGACAGGTTCGGTCTTGATTGAAAAAATCTTTTCAATCCCCGGGATTGGTTCACAATTTGTTGATTCAATTCCAGCCAAAGACTTCCCAGTTATTATGGCAACAACAATTGTCTATGCAGTAATCTTGATGCTATTTATCTTAGTTACAGATATTCTGACTGCAATTGTTGATCCACGAGTTCGTCTCTAGAAAGGGTTTGTCGAAATGGAAAATTTAAATAAAGACTTCACCCTTGTTGGTTCAAAGGGTTCAGATTCAACAGAAAAAATTGCGAAACCTGCCTTGAGTTTTTTCCAAGATGCTTGGCGTCGTTTTAAGAAAAATAAAGTAGCTTTGGTTGCCATGTGGATTATTGCGATTACATTGGTTTTCTCAGTAATCTCAGCATTTGTTGTACCACAATCAAAGGCAAATTACTTTGATCCAAATAAATCACAAGTTTATGGAAATCTTCCGCCAAAACTATCAGGTGATTTACCATTTTGGAATGGTGAATTTAAAGCACCGGGTTCTACTGAAAGAACAGATGTCTATAAATCACAAGATGTTCCAAGCAAAGACAAATATGTCTTCGGGACTGATAAATATGGTCGTTCATTAGCTAAACGAACAATTGTTGGTTTGCGTATTTCATTGATTATTGCCCTTGCTGCCGCCTTGATTGACTTAGTAATCGGGGTGACCTATGGGATTATTTCCGGCTGGATGGGTGGAAAAGTCGATATGGTCATGCAACGGATTATTGAAATCATCCAATCTGTACCTAACTTAGTTGTAGTAACAATGCTTGCTCTACTTTTGGGACAAGGAATTTCATCAATTATTATTGCGATTGGTCTATTTGCATGGACCGGGATGGCCAGGCAGGTACGGAACATGGTTCTCTCCTATAAGGAGCGTGACTTCGTCTTGGCCTCAAAAACTTTAGGACAATCTACTTGGAAAATTGCAGTAAAACATTTGTTGCCAAACGTTTCAGGGGTTATTGTTGTCCAAATCATGTTTGATATTCCAAGTATGATTATGTATGAGGCTGTTTTATCAGCGATTAACCTTGGGGTTAAACCGCCAACGTCTTCTTTGGGGACTTTGATTAATGATGGGATTGCAAGCTTGCAATTCTATCCATTCCAATTGATTATTCCAGCAGTAGTATTGTCTGTGCTTTCACTCACATTTATCTTCTTTGGAGATGGTTTGCGTGATGCATTTGACCCTAGAGCAAGTGAGGATTAGAAATGGCAGAAGAAAAAGTATTAGAAGTTAAAAATTTGCATGTCAATTTCCACACCTATGCTGGAGATGTTAAAGCGATTCGTGATGTATCTTTTGATTTAGAAAAGGGACAGACCCTAGCGATTGTTGGTGAGTCTGGCTCTGGTAAATCAGTAACAACAAAAACTTTGATGGGCTTGAATGCGAAAAATGCGGTAATACCACAAGGTGAATTATTATTTAAAGGGCGTAACCTTCTTGATTTAAAAGAGGAAGAGTGGCAAAAAATTCGTGGAAATGAAATTTCAATGATTTTCCAAGACCCAATGACTTCTCTTGACCCAACAATGCGTATTGGAAAACAAATTGCTGAACCTTTGTTGAAACACAACAAAGGAATGAGCAAAGCCGATGCCATGAAACGGGCCCTCGAATTGATGCAACAAGTCGGAATTCCTGATGCCGAAGTGCATATTAATGATTATCCACACCAATGGTCAGGCGGGATGCGTCAACGTGCAGTTATCGCGATTGCCTTGGCTGCTGACCCTGAAATCTTGATTGCAGATGAACCAACAACTGCGCTTGACGTTACAATTCAAGCACAAATTATGCATATGATGGCTGAATTGCAAGAAAGAATTAATTCATCAATTGTCTTCATTACCCATGACTTGGGAGTTGTTGCTGGTTTTGCACATAAAGTGGCGGTAATGTATGCGGGTGAAATTGTTGAATACGGAACAGTTGAAGAAATTTTCTATAACCCACAACATCCATATACTTGGGGGCTCTTAGATTCAATGCCAACGGTTGATTCAAGTGTGGACCGACTGGTTTCAATTCCAGGAACTCCACCTGATTTATTGAATCCACCAAAAGGAGATGCCTTTGCAGCACGTAATAAATTTGCCTTGGCAATTGATTTTGAAGAAGAACCTCCATACTTTGAAGTATCTCCAACACATTTTGCCAAAACTTGGCTTTTAGACCCACGAGCACCAAAAGTAACGCCTTCCGATAATATCTTGGCACGCTGGAAACGCTGGGAAGAATTGAAAGGGGATAAATGATGACAGAACCTAAAAAAGTAATTGAAATAAAAAACCTTGATTTGACTTTTAATAAAGGAAAGAAAGGGGCTAATAAGGCAATTAATAATGTTTCTTTAGATATTTATGAAGGAGAAACATTTGGTCTCGTTGGAGAATCTGGTTCTGGTAAAACGACGATTGGTCGAGCAATTCTTAAACTTTATGATAATTTCATTACTGGTGGAGAAATTCTCTTTGAAGGTAAAGATGTTCGTAATTTAAAAGGTTCGGAGTTGCGTGAGTATCGTTCAGAAGCACAAATGATTTTCCAAGATCCACAAGCTTCATTGAATGGACGGATGCGCGTTAAAGATATCGTTGCTGAAGGACTTGATGCTAATGGTTTAGTAAAAACAAAGGCTGAACGTGATGCTCGTGTATTGGAACTCTTACGTTTGGTTGGATTGAACGATGACCATTTGACACGTTATCCGCATGAGTTTTCTGGTGGACAGCGTCAACGGATTGGGATTGCACGTGCACTTGCCGTAAAACCTAAATTTGTCGTAGCTGATGAGCCTATCTCAGCACTTGATGTTTCAATTCAAGCTCAGGTTGTTAACTTGATGAGAGATATTCAAGCAAAAGAAAACTTGACTTACTTGTTTATCGCTCATGATTTGTCAATGGTTAAATATATTTCTGACCGAATTGGTGTCATGCACTGGGGGAAAATTTTGGAAGTTGGAACTTCTGACCAAGTTTACAATCATCCAATTCATCCTTATACTAAGAGTTTGCTGAGCTCAATTCCGTCACCAGACCCTATTTCTGAGCGGGAACGTACTCCAATTGTTTATGACCCAACGGCTGAATTGGATGGACAAGAACGTGAAATGCGGGAAATTACTCCAGGACATTTTGTTTTCTCAACAGAAGCAGAGGCAGAAATTTACAAGAAAAACGCTACTGTATAAATAAAAAATTTAATGATAAAACAATTAGTTTTGCTGATTGTTTTTTCTTTTGTTTAATTACCAATCGAATGAATTTTTTAACTCTTTAGTTTGTTGGTAAGATTTATAAAAATCAACTATAAAATCAGGGCAAATTTTGATATAATTAAAAGAACTATTTTTTTTTGAGGCTTAACAAATGTAAAATAAATTAAAAATATAAATGAATAATTAAAGAAAAAGAGAGTATAAATGACTTTACAAGAAGAAATAAAAAAACGCCGGACTTTTGCCATCATCAGTCACCCGGATGCTGGTAAGACGACGATTACAGAACAATTATTGAAATTTGGGGGAGCCATTCGAGAAGCGGGGACTGTAAAAGCTCGTAAAACTGGTAATTTTGCTAAGTCAGACTGGATGGATATTGAAAAAGAACGTGGAATTTCTGTAACAAGTTCTGTCATGCAATTTGATTATGCAGGCAAGCGTGTTAATATCTTGGACACGCCTGGGCACGAAGATTTCTCAGAAGATACTTACCGAACATTGATGGCAGTTGATGCTGCGGTCATGGTTATTGACAGTGCTAAAGGGATTGAAGCACAAACGAAAAAACTTTTCCAAGTTGTAAAACGCAGAGGGATTCCGGTTTTCACTTTCATTAATAAACTTGACCGTGATGGACGTGAACCGCTTGATTTACTTTCTGAATTGGAAGAAATTCTTGGGATTGCTAGTGTACCAATGAATTGGCCAATCGGAATGGGGAAAAATTTCCAAGGTCTTTATGATTTTACGCATGGTCGTGTGGAAGTTTATCAACCTGAGGATGGCAAACGTTTTGTTGAATTTGATGAAAATGGGGAAGTGCCGGCTAGTCATCCTTTGACAAAAAATCCATTCTTTACTCAAGCTTTAGAAGATGCTGAATTACTTTTGGATGCAGGGAATCAATTTTCTGAGGAAGAAGTTGTTGCAGGGCAATTGACACCAGTTTTCTTTGGTTCGGCTTTAACTAGTTTTGGGGTAGAAACTTTCCTTGAAACATTTTTAGAATATGCCCCAGAGCCTCATTCACACAAAACGGTGGACGAAGAAGAAATTGAACCTTTAAATCCTGATTTTTCTGGTTTCATTTTCAAAATCCAAGCAAATATGGACCCACGTCACCGTGACCGAATTGCTTTTGTTCGGATTGTATCTGGTGAATTTGAACGAGGAATGGATGTTAATCTTATTCGGACGGGTAAGAAAGTGAAACTCTCAAATGTCACACAATTTATGGCTGAATCGCGAGAAAATGTTGAGAATGCTGTAGCTGGTGATATTATTGGGGTTTATGATACTGGAACTTATCAGGTTGGGGATACATTAACCACAGGTAAATTGAAAAAATCTTTTGAGCCATTGCCAACATTTACCCCAGAGCTCTTTATGCGTGTCCAAGCGAAAAATGTGATGAAACAAAAATCTTTCCAAAAAGGAATTGACCAATTGGTACAAGAAGGAGCCATTCAGCTCTACAAATCTTATACAACTGGTGATATTATGCTTGGTGCGGTTGGGCAACTTCAATTTGAAGTCTTTAAAGACCGGATGGAGCGTGAATATAATTCTGAAACAATCATGACACCAATGGGGACAAAAACGGTTCGTTGGATTAAAGAAGAAGATTTAGATGAAAAAATGTCTAGTTCACGTAATATTTTGGCACGAGATCGTTTTGACCATCCTTTATTCTTGTTTGAAAATGAATTTGCCATGCGTTGGTTTAAAGATAAATATCCAGATGTTGAATTAATGGAACAATTTTCAGTATAAAATTACTGACAGATATTTTATATAGTAGAAAAGCTTATATTCTTTAAAAAATATCATAAAAATTTACTGACAGCTTTGTCAGTATATTTTTTATGAAAATATTTTAAAAAAAGTAAAGGGCGTAAGCATTTTCAGTCAAAAAATTATGCTATAATAGATAAGTTACGTCAGGCGAGTCACATAAATTTCGCCTGTAGCAAGGGTTTCGTACCCTGTAATAAAAAGTTTGGCGTGGGAACACGCAGTAGAAATATAGGTAAAAAATGAAATTTAGTGAACTCGGCCTGTCAGAAGGAATCGTAAATACACTTACAGAGATTGGTTATGAACAACCAACACCAATCCAAGAACAAACAATTAAACTTGCACTTGAAGGGCGTGACGTTCTAGGTCAAGCGCAAACAGGAACTGGTAAAACAGCAGCATTTGGTCTTCCAACAATTGAAAAAATTGATGCTTCTAATCCAGCTATTCAAGCACTCGTTATTGCTCCAACCCGCGAACTTGCGGTTCAAGGACAAGAAGAACTTTTCCGTTTTGGTAAATCAAAAGGGCTTAAAGTTCGTACTGTTTTTGGTGGTTCAAGTATTGAAAAACAAATTAAAGGCCTTAAAGCTGGTGCACATATTGTTGTGGGAACACCAGGACGTTTGGTTGACTTGATTAAACGTAAAGCAATTAAATTGGATCAACTTGAAACTTTGATTCTTGATGAAGCTGATGAAATGTTGAACATGGGATTCTTGGAAGACATTCATTTCATCATTGAAAAAACACCAGAAGCTCGTCAAACATTGCTTTTCTCAGCAACAATGCCAAATGACATCAAAAAAATTGGTGTGAAATTCATGAAGAATCCTGAACACATCAAAATTGCAGCCAAAGAAATGACTGCTGACCGTATTGATCAATATTTTGTAAAAACAAAAGAATTTGAAAAATTTGATGTTTTGACTCGTTTGCTTGATGTTGAACGTCCAGAACTTGCAATTGTTTTTGGTCGTACAAAACGTCGTGTTGATGAATTGATTCGTGGTCTTAAATTGCGCGGTTACCGTGCTGAAGGAATGCACGGAGATTTGGACCAAAATAAACGTTTGGCTGTTTTGCGTGATTTCAAAGCAGGACATATTGACGTTTTGGTTGCAACTGACGTTGCTGCTCGTGGACTCGACGTGTCAGGAGTTACTCACGTTTATAACTACGACATTACTCAAGACCAAGAAAGCTATGTTCACCGTATCGGTCGTACCGGCCGTGCTGGTAAATCAGGACGTTCAGTAACATTTGTTTCATACAATGAAATGGGTTATCTTCGTGCCATTGAAAATATGACTAAAAAGCCAATGAAAGGCTTGAAACCACCTACAAAAGAAGAAGCTTACCAAGCGTCACTCTCAGTAGCTATGGATGATGTCCTTCGTGATTTGTCTGATGATTCAGCTAAAGCAAAATTGGCTAAATTTGACAAACAAGCAGCGAGCCTACTTGAAAAATTTGATGCTAAAGAATTGGTTGCTTTACTTCTTCAAGGTCGCGTAAAAGACCCTGATAATCAAGAAGAAGTTAAGATTACAGCTGAACGTCCATTGCCATATAATGGTGAAGGAAAAGGCTTCAAGAAAAAAGGTAAAGGTGGCGGCGGACGCTACAAAGGTCGTGGAAATGGCGACCGTGATGGCAACCGTGGCGGTTACCGTGGAAATCGTGATGGTAAAGATGGCGACCGCGGTGGAGATCGCAAACGCAACTGGAAAGACCGTGATGATAACCGTGGCGGTTACCGTGGAAAACGTGATGACCGTCGTTTTGACGATCGTAAACAAGGAGAAAAAACTCCTCGTAAACGTACCACAGGAACTGAAAAATCAGCTGGCTTCGTAATGCGTAGCCGTGGTGACAAATAAAAATAATCAAGAAATTTCGGTAAATAGAGGAATCATCAGTTAGCTGATGATTTTTTCTTTTTTCTTTTGTCAGCTGTCAGTAAATTTATTGTTTGAAAGTTAAACAATAAATCTGTCAGTAGTTTTTGAATACAAGATTATTCTGTCAGTAAATTTGCACTGAACATAATTGGATTTAACAAGCTGACGGAGATGACAAATGATTTTTAAAAACTCTGTCGCTTTCCGTCAGTTTAAAGCGATTGCTTAATGAGCTTTAAATCGGTGAATAAAGAATTTGTCAGCTTTACTGATGATTCTGTCAGTAATTTTCACAATCATTTTTTAGAATTTTACTTAAAAAGGACTGATTTTATGCTATAATAGCGCTATGACAAATAACAAATTTAAATCAGGATTTGTGGCGATTTTAGGTCGTCCAAATGTTGGAAAATCAACATTTATGAACCACGTGATGGGACAAAAAATTGCCATCATGTCAGATAAACCTCAAACAACAAGAAATAAAATTCAAGGAATTTATACTACAGAAAATGAACAAATTGTTTTCATTGATACGCCAGGTATTCACAAACCACACAATGCTTTAGGCGATTTCATGGTTCAATCTGCTTATTCGACTTTACGTGAATGTGATGTCGTTTTGTTCATGGTTGCGGCTGATGAACCACGTTCAACCGGTGAAAATATGATTATTGAGCGCTTGAAAAAGGCAGAAGTTCCTGTCATTTTGGTCGTCAATAAAATTGATAAAATTCATCCTGACCGTCTTTTTGAAATTGTAGCCGATTATACTTCACAAATGGAGTTTTCTGAAGTGGTTCCAATCTCAGCTAAACAAGGGAATAATACAGAAAGATTAATTGATACGCTCTCTGAAAAATTGGACGAGGGTCCTCAATATTTCCCAGAAGATCAAATCACTGACCATCCTGAGCGTTTTCTTGTTTCAGAAATGATTCGTGAAAAAATCTTATTATTAACTCGGGAAGAAGTTCCACATTCAATCGCAGTCACTACTGACCAAATGACTCGAGATGAAGAAACTGGAAAGATTCATATCATGGCAACAATTATTGTTGAACGCAAGAGCCAAAAAGGGATTATTCTTGGTAAAGGCGGCGATATGATTCGTAAAATCGGAAAAATGGCTCGTCGAGATATTGAAATTATGCTTGGGGATAAAGTTTATCTTGAAACTTGGGTCAAAATCAAAAATGACTGGCGCGACCGAAAAATGGATTTAGCTGACTTTGGCTACAATCGTGATGATTATATGTAATGAAAATAGCGAATTATCGCTATTTTTGTTTTATTATGAAATTTCCAGACAATTGTGATATAATATTGAAAATTATAATTATTATTGGGGGAAATTATGTGCGGTTTTTTATTTATGGAAACATCTGATTTAACGATAGAAGAGTTTAAAAGTAATTTGGAATTGATTGAGCATCGAGGACCAGATGACCAACAGCATGTTCGTGATACTTTGGGAAATGATTTTGGTTTTTGCCGACTTTCAATCATGGATTTATCAGACTTGGGACGTCAACCCTTTGGTTTAAATGGCAAAAGAGTTATGTGTAATGGTGAAATCTATAACTTTTTAAGTCTCCGTAAGTTCTTGGAAACAAAAGGTTATAAATTTACCGGAGATTCTGACTGTGAGGTTCTTTTACCACTTTTTGAAACTACTGGAATCGAAACAATGGTAAAAATGCTTGATGCTGAATTTGCTTTTGTCTTGGTTGATGAAAACACTGCTGAAATTTTTGCCGCTCGTGACCCATTTGGGATTCGTCCACTTTTTTATGGTTATAATAAAGTAACTGGCAAAATTTCGTTTTCATCCGAAGCCAAAGCACTAATTTCAACATGTAATGATGTGACACCATTTCCTCCAGGTTACTACTATGCCAATGGTGAATTTCATGTTTTTAATGACATTGCTGAGGTTTCAACAATTGTTGAAGAACCTTTGGCTGAAATTTCAGGACATATTCGTCGCAAATTGGAACGTGCAGTCAAAAAACGTCTTCATGCAGATGCTCCAATGGGCTATCTCTTGTCAGGTGGTTTAGATTCATCATTGGTTTGTGCGATTGCAGCTAAGGAATTAGAAAGTCCAATCAAAACCTTTGCTATTGGAATGGAAACCGATCCGATTGATTTGAAATATGCTCGTGAAGTGGCAGATTTCTTACGAACTGACCATACCGAAATTCTGATGACAAAAGAAGATGTACTTTCAGCAGTCCGTGAAGTGATTTGGCACTTAGAAACATGGGATATCACAACTATTCGGGCTTCTATTGGGATGTATTTAATCTGTAAATATATTCATGAGAATACAGAACTGAAAGTTTTGATGACTGGTGAAGTTTCTGATGAAATGTTTGGTTATAAATATACTGACTTTGCTCCATCAGCGGGTGCCTTTCAAAAAGAAGCTCAAAAACGAGTGCATGAACTTTATATGTATGACGTCCTGCGGGCTGACCGCTGTTTAGCGGCTCATTCTCTTGAAGCGCGTGTTCCTTTTGCTGATTTGGATTTTGCGGCCTATGTCATGTCTATTAATCCCAGCAGAAAATTGAATACTTATGGCAAAGGGAAATATCTCTTGCGTCATGCTTTTGAAGGGACTGAACTATTGCCAGATGAGATTTTATTCAGAGAAAAAGCTGCTTTTTCTGACGCTGTTGGTCACTCAATGGTTGACTATTTAAAAGAATTTGCTGACGAAAAATATTCTGATGAAGACTTAGCAAAGGCCAGTGAAAAGTATCCAAAACATACACCATTTACCAAAGAATCATTGATGTATCGTGAGATTTTTGAAGAATTTTATCCAGGATATGAAGATTGGATTCTTGATTTTTGGATGCCAAATCGCGATTGGGTTGGGGCAGAAGTTACTGACCCATCAGCTCGCGTCTTATCAAATTATGGTGATTCTGGAAAATAAATTTTGAAATCTTTATCATAAAAAAATGAATGAGAAATGTTAAAATAGTCACTGATGAAACTTATCTAATGATAATTGTCAGTGATTTTTTTATATTTAAATTTAATTTAGAATACAAAAGAAAGTTGTCAGTAAAAAATGAATTAAAATTTACTGACAGACTTGTTAGTAAATTTTTTGATGTGAGGGAAAAATGCCAGAGTTACCAGAAGTTGAAACAGTGAGAAGAGAGCTTGAAAAAAGAATTGTTGGACAAAAAATTGTATCTATAGAAGCCACTTATCCAAGAATGGTTTTAACTGGTTTTGAGCAATTGAAAAAAGAATTGACAGGAAAAACCATTCATGGCATTTCACGTCGCGGAAAATATTTAATTTTTGAAATTGGCGAGAAAGATCGTTTGATTTCTCATCTGCGGATGGAAGGAAAATATCGACTTGCAAGTCTCAATGTTCCAATGGAAAAACATGACCATTTAGCCCTTAAATTTACTGACGAACAATTAATTTATGCTGACGTAAGAAAATTTGGGACTTGGGAACTGATTTCTACTGACCAAGTCCTTCCATATTTTTTGAAGAAAAACATTGGTCCGGAGCCAACTTATGAAACTTTTGATGAACAGATTTTCCGAGAAAAATTGCAGAAATCGACAAAGAAAATTAAACCTTTTCTACTTGAACAAACATTAGTGGCTGGACTTGGAAATATTTACGTTGATGAAGTGCTCTGGCTAGCAAAGATTCATCCAGAAAAAGTGGCAAATCAACTGACAGAAAGTTCTATTCATCTTTTACATGATTCTATCATTGAAATTTTGCAAAAAGCAATTAAATTAGGCGGCTCAAGCATCAGAACTTATAGTGCCTTAGGTTCAACAGGAAAAATGCAGGACGAATTACGAGTGTATGGAAAAACAGGGGAAAAATGTGTGCGTTGTGGCAATGAAATTCAAAAAATAAAAGTGGCTGGTCGGGGGACCCACTTTTGCCCATTCTGTCAGCAAAAATAATGACTTGATTTTTACTGACAGCTTTTAAAAATTAATTTAAAAAACTCAGTGACAAAGTTAATAAAAAAACGTATAGATAGAATATAGGGGCTTATAAAAAATCCTGAAAAATGCTATAATTAAACAATAAATAAAGAATAACGGAGATAAAATTTGGCAACAAAGAAAAAAACAAATTTTGATGATATTACCAAAAAATATGGCGCTGAACGTGACAAAGCTTTGGCAGATGCACTTGCTCTGATTGAAAAAGACTTTGGGAAAGGTTCACTTATGCGACTTGGCGAAGCAGCCAACCAGAAAGTGTCAGTAGTAAGTTCAGGCTCACTTGCACTTGATATTGCGCTTGGTGCAGGTGGATATCCTAAAGGACGTATCGTTGAAATCTACGGACCAGAATCTTCTGGTAAAACAACAGTCGCTCTTCATGCCGTTGCAGCGGTTCAAAAAGAAGGTGGAATTGCAGCCTTTATCGATGCTGAAAATGCGCTTGACCCAGAATATGCAAAAGCGCTCGGTGTCAATATCGATGAACTTTTACTTTCACAACCAGACTATGGTGAACAAGGGCTTCAAATTGCTGAAAAATTGATTACATCTGGTGCAGTTGACTTAGTTGTTATTGACTCAGTTGCAGCTTTGGTACCTAAAGCCGAAATTGATGGTGAAATTGGTGACAGTTCAGTTGGGCTTCAAGCTCGTATGATGTCACAAGCCATGCGTAAACTTGCAGGACATATTAATAAAACAAAAACAACAGCTATTTTCATCAACCAATTGCGTGAAAAAGTTGGGGTTATGTTTGGTTCGCCAGAAACAACACCTGGTGGTCGTGCATTGAAATTCTACGCTTCTGTACGTCTTGA
>ENA-OWZU01000406-OWZU01000406.1-human-gut-metagenome-genome-assembly--contig:-NODE-406-length-13568-cov-22.555835_pt1 | contig 13568 bp, 17 predicted proteins | sample MGYA00249263_ERZ652121 | MGnify/ENA primary metagenome ERZ652121 (study PRJEB26925, sample SAMN05827113) | human gut metagenome | biome: ENVO:2100002; feature: ENVO:00000062; material: ENVO:00002003... | reverse complement strand
AGATGACGTCGAGTCTCGTGGGCTCGGAGATGTGTATAAGAGACAGATTTAATAGTTAAATTATCATTCTCAACAACTTTGGCGATATTAGAAGTACAACCTTCATCTGTAAGTTTAACTTTCATAGCTTTCTTATCAACAGAAGGTTTAAAACTCCAACCATCTTTAGATACATCACCCATTTTAGCAAGAAGACTATAACCATCACCTTGAAGAAGATTACTCATAGATACAGGAATAGTTACATTTATAATAACATCATCCATATCTTCAATATCAACTTCAGCATTAGTTATTTCTCCTTCTATTTGGGCGTTATGAAGTGCAGCATCAAGAATAGCGTTAGCATCAATACTATCAGCTTGATGAAGAGTATTAGTATAAATGCCATTAACAACAGTAGTTTTAAGAACATCAACAAGATTCTCAATCTTCTTATCGTCAAGTTCTACATTTACACTCTTTCTTATACCAACTCTACCAGTACCCCAATCAATCCACTTCTTACCTTTCTTGTCTTCTGTACCATAATTTCTAATAGCAAATAAAACAAGATTAGTAAGACCTGTAATTGTATTATCTTTAGATTTCTTGAGTTTAGCAAGTCTATCAGTCTCAGACTTAATAGCAAGAAGGTCAGCTTTAAGCTTATTGATATAATTAGTAATACTTTTAACCTTATTAGTCATTTCTTGACCATTAAGCTCAAGCTTTTTCTCCATTTCTGGAGTTATTTCTCCACCTGCTTCTTCAATTTCTTCATAAAGAGCGTACAGTTCTCTATCAATATCAAAAATACTTTTTGCCATATTATATAATTATTTAATTGTTGTAGTTATATCTACATTATGAGAATTTGTATCATCACCAGAATAACTACGTCCTACAGTAACACGAATTTCAACTTCAGGATTAGCTACTTCAAAATCATTAATTACACTAAGAATACTTTTCTTTAAATTCTCTACACGTTCTCTTACTTCTTTAATTGTCTTTTCCATAATTTTATAATTTTACTTTGTTATTACTTTATAAATCTTTAATTCGTCGAAACCAAAAGTTTTCATAGACTTTTTACAAAGTCTATCTTTATAAATTCTGTTATCCTTTATGTAAAATTTATCTCTAATTAAACCAGGATTAGTTCTAACAGTATTTATAAATTGTTTTGTAAGGTCTTTTTCTTTTACTCTAATGATATAATTTTGTTCAATATCATCTGTCGAAACAATATCTATACCATCATCGCTTAAATCTACAGATTCATTATTTACTACACACAAAGGACATTCATCAGTTAACATGAATACAGTTTCAGCAGAACAAAACCCATTTGATTCAAGCCAATCTACAGCTTTTTCGTTATTATCAGCAGCAGTTTCATTTTCTGCGAAACAATCAGTTACATCATAAACTTCAATTTGTCCAGCATTATAATTTAAAATACTTATCCACATGATTATTCAGGATATACTTGTTGAATTAATTGTTTAGCTAATTCACCCATCATAGGATGAACTTTACCACTAACTTGATTACTACGCAAAGCAATCCAATGCTCCCAATCATCAACAAAAGCAGTATGAACTACTTGTGTTTTAGTATTAAGAGGAAGAATTTCTCTAGCTTGTTGTGCAGTCCAACCAAGTTCACGAGTTTTACGATAAACTAAATCACAAACTTGAAGACCATAAAAGAACCAATCTACAGCAGTCCAATTATCTGTATATTGTTCTTCAATTACGTTATTATCAAAGACTTCATTATCATTAAAGAAACCTTCATTATAGTCATGACCTTCATCAGTAGGGTCAACATCTGGAATCCAAGGAAGTTTAGCAACAGTTATTCCATTACCAAATTTACCTTTATCGTAAGCACAATAACGAGTAGATTCTTCACTTACACTATTAACTCTATGACGGTTAAGTTCACGACTAGCACCAATATCTGTTATAAAACAAACAGTAGTTCTTGGCATATAGTAAGGACAATTAGGAGTTGTATCTATAAACTCAAGAGTATCAATAGCATAATTTTCTATTATTACTCTAAGATTTGTAGTAACATAAAGATAACCATCATGATTATTAGTTCTACTATATTTATTATGCTCATATACACCTTCCCACATAGCAGCAGCTCTAGGCATGAAAGTAGGAAATTTAAGATGAACTGTAGCATGTTCACAACAACTTAAATGAAGACTTGTTAAATCTACATCACCATAAGCATTTTGAGCAAGTATTCGTTCAAATCGGTCCTTAGGATTTATTTTACTATACCCAAAGAAATCATTTCCTTTAAAAATAGTTCTAAGAAGAAAATCATAAGCATTTTCATCTTTATTTTTAGAAGTACTTTGATAACAAACACGAGCAGATTTAGCTATATGTTTAAAAATAGCATCAAGTGTATAACCGTCTTGTTTCCAAACTTCAACACTAGGATTTACAACTTTAATCATATTATTTACTTTTTACGTTTAACAAAATCTGTTCCAGCTTCATAATCTTCATGAGATATAGCAACTATATTCTCTTTATGTTCACTAGTAACAGGAATTTCTTTATCGTCAGCAGATAAATTATATACATATCCATCTTTATCTCTACAAAGATGTTCAAAACCATAAGCAGCTATAATTTCATTAGTTACATCTCTCTTACTGGTTTCTTCGATAAGAATAAGTTTATCTGTTTTAACAAGATTAGAAATATCAATGAAAACTGTATCTACCCGCCACGTAGAAGGTATGGTAGGTTCATGTCCATTATCACTAGCTTGCCAAGCTAATAACATATTACAATAATTAGCTAAATCTTGAATAGTATCAAACATACTTTCATCTTCAACATTAAGATTACTGTAACCTTGAAAATCATCTTCAATAAGATGAACCAAACGATTAGCTTTATCATACATTCTAGCTAGACCATATTTATAGCCTAGTTTATCACAACCTTTATTGAAAGCATTGCCATAATCAGCATTCTTCTTAGCCATAAGACTAAGCATTTTGTTTTGTTGGTCACGTAATGCAACAACTTCAGGAGTTACAAGATGCTCTGGAACTACAGGTCCAAGCACCGCTTTCCAATACTTTAAATCACTTTCTGTCATAATTGTTATTTTATATAATTAGGATTTGTTATAAGACCTCTATCTAAACACCATTTAAAAGCTTTTCTAATAGCTTGTTCTGGAGTAATACCACTAATATATTTTATACTATCTCCTTCATCACCAATCCAATTAATTCCATATTGGTCTTCATAATAATGAAGATTAGGAATATAACCACAATCTTTTTCACATACTATAAAATTATCGAATTTTTCTTTTATTGTAATACATGGAAGTTGAGTAAATAATAAAAGTTCATCAGCAGCTTCAAAATCAGTTTTTAAATGTATATGAAGTCGCCCTGTACGGTCTCCTACAATATCTGTTATAGGAAACATTTCTCTTTCTAGTAATTCATTAGGAATTTCATGAGCCATTCCTTCATAAATACTAACTGAATAATGAGAATCTTTTGGGTCTGTTTCTTCAAGCACAACTAAAGCATTATGAGAAACAGCAGTATCAATAGCATTTTTTAATTTCATAATTGTTATTATTTATATTTTACTTTACACTTTGTAGCTTCAACTTCTCTAATGGAATTGTCACTAATTGAACGAACAATATAAATAGTTTTACCTTTACTAAAAAATCCTGGTTGTTCATGCCTAACATCAATTACTTCTCCAGTACAAGTATTAGTAAAATCCTTTATAGAACATTCAGCTTCATACGTATCAACTGCAATTTTATATCCATCAACATCTACTTCTTTCCATTCTACTATCATAGTTATTTTTATTAAATTAAATATCAGTCATTCCCACAGCTTCAATAGTTCTTCCACCATGTAAATGAATCAAATGATTTTCCATACATTCTTCAGTAGTTCTATTGAGAGGAAAAGCAAGTCTATTTTGTAGATTATAATATCTAGCAAAATCTTTAATATCATCAAACCAAAGAATATGACAACCTATTATAAATTTCCATTCTTTATAGCCTGATTTCTCAGGTTCATCTTGTCCACATTTAATAATGTCAACGAACTTATCTTCATAAGAAATACTTGAAACACAAAATGAACCAATTTTAAATTCATCACGTTTAAATCTAAATATAGTTTTACCACTAAGAATATAATCAGTATAAAGTCGATTAAATACATTAATAGCAGTTTCAAGAGGAACTATAGCACCACGACTAGTTTCAACCCAATTAGGTTTACCAGGTTTAAGTCTAAGTTGAGTATTAGAGAATACAGCCTTATGAATAAAACTAGGGATAGGTTCAATGGTTCTTTTATAATAATTAGCATAATATCTAATATACTTTATTTTAGAAGTATAATTAGGTTTTCTCCAATCATTAACAGAACTATTTACCTTAGATAAAGCTTCTTTATAATTAGCTTCTGATTTATCAGCATATCTCTTAGCAAGTTTATCAAAAGCTTCAGCTTTAGCTTTATCTTTAATTTTTACTTCTTCAATATAATCGTCAGACCAATTCTTATTAAGTTCTTTCCAACTAATACCTTTATGAATACAGAACTTAGTATAGAACTTACATTTATTAATTTTAAGAAGTTCTTCATCAGTAAACAGTTTATCTTCAAGAATGGTTTTAATAGTAGGAAAATCAACTTTATAATCATTTATCCAATATGGTTTAGTATATAAAGGTTTACATTTAGGTATAAACTTATATTTATCAGCAAAACCTTTAATCTCAGTAAAATATAGTAGTCGATGTTCACTACCATAATTAGGAATTTGTTTACTTCCACTATTAAGAACTTTATATTCGTGATAATACGTTTCAAGATACTTTTTAATAAGATACGTCATGTGCATCTTAATAAGTACTTTCTTATTCTTTGGTTCAGTTATATCATAAAGAGGAATATCTTCATCAGTTTTATAAATAGTATAACCTACTGGAAGACCAGTTTTAATACTCCAAGAATAATCAGTTCCTTCTTTAATTACAGCTATTTTACGTTCACGGTTAATAACAGCCATACAAGCACCTTTGAGACCTCCACACCAGCCTTCTTTATCCCAATTCTCTTTAATGTAATCAGGAGTAAGTTTTGTTCCTAATGCTTTTCCTCTATGGAAGAAATAACCATAACCAAAACAATAACAATGAAGTTTACCATCATACCAACCAGGTTCATCACGATGAATACCTTCATGAATACCGGCATCTTTAGTAAACGAATGTTTAACTTTACCTTTAGGTTCAGCACCTACTTTACTTTTAGTCATAATTCTATTTTTAAAATGTTCTACAATAAGTACATTTATGCACTTGTTTATTATCAACTATTTATGTCCAAAATTGTTGTATTCAAAATTCTTTCTAATCCAAGCTTCTGCCTTTGGTTTAGTCTTGAACTTCTTATTTTCAACTTCATGCCAAACTCCATAAGGAGCAACTTTATATTCAATGAGAAAAAGACCTTTCTCAATCTTGACTATTCTAGATTCGTATACTTTCATTTTCTGTAATATTTTAAATTCTCATATAACGGATTGAAATTTGGGTCGTGTATAATTATTCCACGATTTACCAAAATGTCTCATAGCAAGCTAAAAAGTGACAAATTTTGAAACTTCGATACACGTACTGATTTGTATGCCAGGGCACTTGAGATAAATGTAATATTTCAAATTCTCGTGTAAGGCGTTCAAATTCAATTTGTTACGAAGATATAAGCAGGCATGAGAAAGCCGCTCACGTAGCAAGGAAAGTAGGTCTAAGCGTACATACCTTTTACGGGGCGGCTTTCATGCTAGATGATTATATGTTTAGTTGATATACTTCACCATCAGGTTGAGCATCAACAAGTTTAACTTCAACATTAATATCTTCAACTACAAAATTAAGAATAGAATCTTCAATAACTTCTTTAGGAATAGAAAATTTTGACCTACTATAATTATCTTTATTAGCTGTAGTAAATGTACCATCAGTATTATACATACTAACAGCTAGAAAATAATCATTTAGTTTAATATTTTCATTCCATCGTTTAAGAAACTTATAAAACCTTCTAAACTTTATTTCTCTACTATATAATCTTTTAAACTTTAGTGAATACCAAGTTTTACGTTTATCTAGTTTTCTTGTTACATTATCATAAGCGTTTAAATTCATAACTTAATTATAATAAAGTAAGAGCATTGTTACAAACGTAATTAATATCATCATTATTGAGATTAAATTCATCAATATTGATAATATAATCACCTTTACCACAATTACTACAATCATCTGTAGGAACATGTATTCTTAACTGTAACATTCCGACATTTATTTCTTTAGGTATAACACCTTCTTCAGTATCAACACTAATTGCAATAGGTCTATAAGTTACAGTCATTTTAGTAACTATACCTATTTTTCGAAGAGGAATAAATTCTTCACTAGGTGTACTATATTTTCTAGACTGTTTTTGATTAGGATTGTAATCAATTATAGAACCAATTCTTAAACCACAGCCTTCATTAATTATATCTCTAATAATATAATTAACTATTTCTTCACGTTTATCTTCTTCTCTAGCTTGTTCAGCTTTAATCCAAGCTTTAGCAATAGAACTTAATAAATTAGTAATCATAACTTTAAATTTTAATCATTAATATCAATAGCCTTTGCATGAAAAGGAACACTCTTAACTCCAGAACGTTCTCTATACTCTACAAAGGCATATTTACCAATAAATTTTTCTTTATTCTTTAATATATACTCTTGTCTTGAATGGTCAAAATTAAGAGTACATTCAAATAGTTCATCATTAATGTCGTTTCTAAGAACAAGTTTACAAAGATTAGTTCTAACTCCTTCAGGAACAACATCAACAATTTTGAACTTAGCATCATCAACTCGTTTATATTTAAGCATAGCTAAATTACGAGCACCAAATTGATAAGCAGAATTAACATCACGAACAATAAGACCTTCAAAACCGAGACTTATAAACTTATCTCTAAATCTTGTAGCATCATAAATATTATTGATATTAACATCAGGTAATAATATGAGTTTACTCTTATTGTTAAGATGCTGTTCATAAGTATCAAAAGTATAACATAATCTACTTATATTATCAATCTTAAACTTACGTCTAGCTTCATAACTCATATTATCAATAGCAATATCATAACACCAATACTGAAGAAGTAGATGTTGAGGAAGCTTTTCATTCTTAACAAAACTATTAATATCATTTACTTTATAACCAGGAATATAAAGTTCACCATCAAGGCAAGCTCCTTCTTCAATCATAGCATCAAGCAAATCATCTTTAATAGCTGGAAGAATTACTTCGTCCATCCAAGTAAGTTTAGAAGTCCAATCAGTACCTTCTCTAGAACGATAAGTAAGTCTAACAGGATTAAACATATCATTAGTTTGTTCAGCACCAACAATACATCTAACACCATTAATTTTATACTGACCTAAGTAACTACGTTTATCAAAAGGTTTATTATCTTTAAGTACTTTTGCAAGCATAGGAAGAACAAAGCCTTCATCAGTAGTATTATTCTTTGGAAGATAAGTATTAAGAAAGTTAAGAAGAACACAGTCTCTGTCTATTTTTAAAGGAGCATTATCTTTAAGTTCAGACACTTCTTTATATCCTTCTTTGCGTTTAGCTTTAATTCGAGATTCTATTTCATTACCTCTACTAAGTTTAGCTTTAATTATTTCACTATGTTTATGCCCTCCTACAACACCATAATGAACTATATACTCATTATCTTGACCCCATTCGTGAATACTCCATGAAATAGGGTCACCTTTAGCATTTCTTTTAAATAGTATCATAACTTAATTTTTAATTTACTAATGAGTTTAGCTCTAGCTTGAGCATTTAATTGAGCAGCAGATGGAGCTTTTTCTTTCTTAGGTTTTTCAAAACCATCAAGAGTTCCTTCTTTAGCTTTCTTTCTAGTAGTACGAGTAGTCTTCTTTAAACCTTTCTTCTTATCATATATGATAGGAGGATTATCTTCTTCATATTTAAGATTACGTTTATGTAAAGCTACAAGTTTAGAAACATACTCATCTTTCTTATTTTCATCAATCCAACCTTGTTGAAGAGCATAATCAATTCCAACAAGAGTACGAGTAATCTCATATTTATAAGGAGTACCTATAGTTTGCATCATTCTCATATCATCTTTAATACGAGAACAATCAAGACGAACACAAGCTTTAGCAACAAATTCATCAGCACCACAAGTACTAACATCTTTAACAGCCATAGCTTGAACTTGTTCATCTACTACCATTGTATATTTCTTTGGGAACTTAATCATGAGCGTTTAGCAATAAGTTTAAATATTACAACTCTTTTCGGTTTACCAAGTCTTCCATGCGCATATTGAGCCATAGCTCCAATATTATCAGTTTCATAAGTTTGATAACATTTTGTTTTTGTCTTACAAGTATGAGTATCATAATCATAATGTAAAGGAAGATGAACCCTATCTCTATAAGGTATTAAAGAATCTATATTTTCATAGTCCTCAGTACCTTTATGAAAGTCAACTTTACCATAAGCAAAAACATTATCAGAACTCAAATTAAAAGATAAATCACCTCTATGTATGATAAAAGCTTTGCCATCATCAAGCAAAGCTTCTTCTTTTTCTGTAATTGGAGCCATAAGAATACGAACTTGTTCAGTTGGTTTTCCTTCTTTATTAGTCATATTAGTATGGTAAATCACAGTCTGATAATCTTTTGAAATAGGCATCGGAATTACCTTTAGTTTTTCTGTATCGTAACTCGACATATCTAAGAGTATCTTTTATAAAATTATCTATTTCATCGTTACTATATTTATAATGCAAATCTGCAAAATCCTTACATTCATAATTGTCAAGACCAAACTCACCACGAGTAATGAACAAATAAGGAATATTATAAGTAGTTAAAAGATAATCAGCACCATCACGACCAGTTCTATCAAAATCTAATAAACTAACAATTAGTCCATCATCAGCTAAACGATTCTTTAACCAATCATATTCGTTAGCTTTTAATCTATAATTTTCACTAGGAAGATTAACTACACCTATTGTTAAAGCCTTTCTATCCCCCCCGTAAAAGGTATGATTAACTAAATGATTACCTAGACTTAATCTATCTTTACTTGATTTAGTAATTATAATATAATCATAATTATCTAATTCAAGATTAGGAAGACCTTCAAGTACATTACAATTAGTTATAAATTTCCTTTCCTTTGTTCTATCTCTAAGTGGGAAATAAAGTTTTATAAGATATATTCCTTGTCTATTTCTACCCAACATATAAGCATAACATGGGTCTTTAGTAGTATATCCATATCTAGGAGTAGGATTGCTACTTCTATCTATATAATACTGTTCAACAGGAATAACAAAATGAGTATTAAGATAAGCAAGATTTACACCAAGTTTATTCCAATAAGCTTTATCTCTACTATTCCAACTACGTGGAACAATTTCAATAATAGCTTTTCTGGATTTACTTTTAATAAGAGCATTTCTAATAGATTCATCTATCTCATAATGATTAACTCGATTATCTATATCATCACTAAACACACTATAAATATGTTTAAGAATAAAATAGAAATCTTGTTTATTATCAGTACTAATAGGTCTTTCATAAACAATACTAAGAACGTAAGCTACTACATCATATACATCACCAAAGAAGCAACCATTAAAATCTCGAACTTTAAGTCTTCCTTTTACATTATATGCAATACCCATACTACTATCAGTATCATCATCTCTAAACACAGACTTAATAAGATGGTTATGTCTAACACAATCATCTACAACATTGATAGGAATATCTAGATATTTTGCAACAATAGCTTCTTGACTTATTCGAGACTCTATAAAAGCCTTTGTAAGTTTAGTAGTATTAATTGTACGTTTCATATTGTATAAATAAAAAAAGGGATAGCGACACGAAGTATCGCATCACTATCCCTAGAACATTAAATCCATTAGAAGAATAATAACAATTTGCTTAGAACGGCATATCCGTATTTGCAGTTGGGTCGAAGTTACTGTAATTACCTACCATGTCATTACCATTTGTAGGAGGAACAATAGCAGCACCACCAGGCATACCAGGAATACCAGGAGCACCAATAGTTGGAGCTTTAGGTTCAGTATCCTTTGGAGTAATTGATTCCTTAACCTTATCTATAGTCAAAATAACTGGAGGAAGAATCTGATTATCTTTCATCTTAACAATCTCGACAAAACCATTGCCAACAAATGAAGGGAAAGACAAGTCTTTACTCTTGTCAACATCTACCCAAGAACCTTTACGATTACGAACTGCACGGAGAAGTTTAATCCAACAATTAATGAATTTACCATTAGCATCCTTAAAGCAAGGTTTAGCAACTGCACCATCAGCAAGATTAAACTGACCGTTAAGCATAGCAGCAGCATTATCAAACATCTTACGATAACCATCGAGAACTGCCTGAGCATCTACTGCTTCATACTCAATATTACCATCCTCATCTTCTGTGAAATCAACAAAATCAAGAGTAAGTGCATCTTCCTCTTCAACAGTCATTTCACGACCCTTGAAATAGAACACATCAAGAATGTGCTTAATAGTATTAAGTACATTATCTACTTGCCATGCCTTATCTCCGTTAGGAATAGTATCAACATTACTCTCAATTGGGAACAATGTCTTAACTGCATAACGACGTTCTTTTGCATCAGCATGATTACTTGCAAATGTAAATACCAAACGAGGCATCTTCAAACCAGCAAAAGAATTACCATCTGCACTCTGAGACCATTCAACAGATACAGAATCAAGATGAGCAATAAATAAACCATTCTGAGCAGCATCTTTCTCATGGAACTTCAAACGACTTACTGCCTGAGTGTTGTTACTAATACCTCTACGATTTACTTTCTTTGCAGCACCCTGCGCATTAGCTGCTGCACCATTAACCTTTTCTGTCATAACTTAATTAAGTTTTAAAACGTTTATAAAATTGACTAAAAAAGGGAGAAGATTATTATTCTTCTCCCTCATAAATAAGATTTTTATTTAATGAATGAAATTACTCTGCATCTGCTCCTGCATCCTCAGCATCAGCGTCACCTTTCTTACCGGTACGAGAAGGAACTTCATCCTTATACTCACCAAGAGCATAGAATGTAATCTCTACATCGTCCTTACCATTATTGTACTTAGAAACAATAGGGTTCTTGATGTCTACATCAAATGAACGCTTCATAGAAGTCTTGTCCTCAAGGTCTGACTTCAACTGCTCCCAGTTGTTAGTATCAGAGAATGAAAGCTTCAAACCAGTACCAGTTGCAGCACCACTTGCAGCAAGCTTACAACCACTTACAGACTGCATCTGTGGAGAAGGCATATCATCTACCTTGAAAGCAGCCTTAATTTCCTCATCGGTAGCAGTCTCAGCAAGCTCATAAGCAGCAATCAACTTATCACGATTATTCTTGATAACCTCATCTACATGCTCATCGAAGTACTTCTTCTTCTCTTCCTTTGTAAGACGAACATTAACCATAATAGGCTCACCTGTCTTCTTGAACATTGGAACACCCTTAGCAATATACCAAGTTGTAATAGCTGCTACACAAGCAGAAGTACCCTCTGGAGTATCAAGGTCAAAACCATTGTTCTGAGCAAACTCAACGATTGCATCAACACGATTAATTACAGCTTTCTCTACATCTGCTGCATCGTTAGCAAACATAATATTGTCACCAGGCATAAGACCAAGAGCCTTAGAAACTGCTCCTGAAACATAGAAAGAACCCTTTGTACTAGAAGCAACCAAAACTGGCTCTGTGATAACTGAGCTAACCTTAACACCACTTGCAACTACATTAATACCGAATGATAAACCGTTAATCTTCATAATTTTAAATATTTAAATTGTTAATAATAAATTATAGTATAATACTATTTAATAAACTCTATTTTAAATCCTTATTCTGTAGGAGTAACATCTTCTGTTAAATCTTCTACGTTTACAAAGTTGTCAACATTAGGATTTGTATTGTTAACTACTTCGGATAATTCATCATCAGACATACAACCCATTAAAATATCGCCAGCTATTTCTCTAGCTCCATAGAAAAAGGCTCTATGACCAATCATTATTCTAGTATACTTTTTAAAAGTATCTTTAGTAAACAAGTCAGCTTGTGCAGCTTCAACATAAGAGAAATGACCAGTAGCATGAGTTTCAATTACTTTGCCATATATCTTCTTATATCTTGTAAACTTGTACTCAGTCACAAAATCAATAGGTTTAGCTGCTGTTCTAACTACAGGATAATTACCTTCTTGAGCTACTTTAGTAGCTTGAATTGTATTAATACACTTAACACATTTACTAGATATTTGAAATTCATCATAAACATTACCTTTCAAATCCATATAATATCTAAGTGGATAAACACCAATAACATCATCAGTAGTTTTACTTTCAGCTTCTTTCTGATTTCGACATTTAACACAATAATCTGGGAGATGTGTTTCATCGTAAACACTATTACCATCAGTATATTTATACTGAGGTACATAATCTTTTGTTATTTCCCAGACTATACCTGCCCTTGATAACAGTGCTTTAGCGATGTGAACGTCAAGACCAGTTTTTCCATTAATAACATGAATATGTTCTATACAAGTACTAAATGGTAAGCGTAAGTCTTGTGCTCGCATTAAAATTGCAAGACCTTCATTCACACTTTTAACTCCACCTTTATCAGTAGCAATAATCTTCTTTAGAAATACTTCTGCATTTGCAAGTTGTTTCTCATCTAGAAGATTTAGAACTCTGATACCTGTATTAACATCATCATGTCTAACAGATAAACCATGATTTTCTTCGGCTTTTGTTTCAACTTCATTCATTATTTCAAAGAGCAATTATATTTATTTCTTATTTACGCTGCAAAGATAAGCATAATTTTTCAATCTACAATACAATAATCATAATTATTATCACTTTTAACTTCAATTTCAGTTTTATTAAGAATTAGATGATTTGCGCCAATAACACGCTCATCTAGTTTTTTCTCCTCTAAAGAGCCTTTATAATATAAGGTGTATAATTGTACCTCTTTAGCGAATTGAACCTTTGAAAGCCTATATAAATAGGTCTCCATGGTATTACACAACGGCGACGTAATTACAACAACGTCTACATTTATGGCTAAATCCTTATCGGGAGAAGCATTTGTAGACAAAACGTGAATAGCACCTTTGTTCATCAACTTTTGAGCTAAATTTTTCTGAGATTTTACACCAAGCATTTTTGGTTTTCCCTTATTAACTCCACTCTTAATTAGAACTTCATTTCCATTATCATCAATAGCAGGAATATTTTCTACTTTATCGTGATAATTATAACAAGTATTATAACTGTCTCTTATACACATCTCCGAGCCCACGAGACTCGACGTCAT
>ENA-OWZU01000397-OWZU01000397.1-human-gut-metagenome-genome-assembly--contig:-NODE-397-length-13757-cov-23.244928_pt1 | contig 13757 bp, 14 predicted proteins | sample MGYA00249263_ERZ652121 | MGnify/ENA primary metagenome ERZ652121 (study PRJEB26925, sample SAMN05827113) | human gut metagenome | biome: ENVO:2100002; feature: ENVO:00000062; material: ENVO:00002003... | reverse complement strand
TAGCGTATTCTTTACTGTTAAAATCAGCTAAATCACTGGAACCAGAGACTTTAAGCTATTCTATCGGGTATCAAGTCATGGCTAAATAATCAACTAGCAATTCGGGTATATTAATAAGTTTTAGAATAAACTAAAAACCAGTTCACAACGATTAAGTTATGAACAAAAAGACTTGTCAAAGGTTTTTCTTGGCAAGTCTTTTTGTTCATGCTCGTTGGTCTGCTTGACGACAGAAGCAGTCCGCTTGCAAAGCGGAATTGGTATATCTATAAAAGATGTTGTTGCCTTGTAATTCTGAATTATCAGACAATTAAAACAAAAGGAATATAAACGTAAACAAAACGCAATATTAATGTTTATTTAAACTGATAATAAATGTATAATAGTAGTTATAGAAAGGAGTAAACATTGAAAGAAAATAATTGGTATACATTTTCAGAGGGTAGTAAAAAACTAGGAAAAAGCCATTCGTATTTGTATAAAAGTATGAAAGATAGACCTGAACTATTTAAAAGTACAATGATTCAAAAACATGGGCGAATTTGGTTAATTTCAGATGAAGGTTTGAATTATATTAAAAAGAACACAAAAAAAGAGGGCGACTGCCTAAGAACAGCAATTCTTAAAGCGGTCTACAAAACAAACTACCACTTTGTTTTTACCCCTTTCAATCTTAACATTTTTTAAGGCTAATAGCCTTAAAAAATTTAATGGAAATAGTCTGAATAATCAAAATATTAGTATATGCCAATTATACTATGGTATATGAAAGAAGTGGTAAGTATGAAAAAAGTAAAGAACATTTTTGGCAAACTTTCTTTGATAATACTAATACCTTATTCATTTATTCTTCTGATATGTGCTATTGCTATATCGTTGATAACTAAATTGATACCCATGCTATTTATGTTTTTACCTGTAAGTGCATTAACAATATGGATATATGGCGAAGTTGTGGCATTGATTACAGCTCACAAATTTATCAAGTGGAGTTATTTTACACCTAATGAATATCCGCAACCAATACCACATCTCTTTAATAGTGGTATGACTTGGGAAGCGTTCGGTAATTGGTATTTACTACCACTTGCAATAATTGTCATTTTAGAATTTGTTTCAATATATGCACAATTAATAGGAGAAGATATTAAGAAAGTATTAGGAAACAAGGAGGATACAAAATGAATGATGAAGAAGCGGTTAGAGCAGTTCTTGGAATTGGTAAATTCACCATTAGCAATATTTATCGGGCAGTCAAAAAAGTTATAGATGATAAAAATAGAAAACTTAGCAAACCAATATTTAATGCAAGTGAAGTTTTAAATGAAAATCTATCAGAGAATAAAGAGGCTATCAAAGCATTAGAAAAAGAATATAAACAAAATGGAGTGGATTTTAAAACACGAGAATTACCTGACGGTAAAACAGAACTCCTTTTCCATGCTAAAGATAAAAACATGATTTTAGCCACAACGGAAAAAATTATGCACGATATGCAAGAAAACCCTAAAAAATACATCAAAAAAGAGCATGTCTTGACAAAAGAACCTAGAAAATCAAAAACGATGCAGGAACGTATCGCTAATGCTAAAGCAAAAGAACAACAATTGTTAAAAGCTAAAGGAGTTAATAAAGCAGTAAGTAAAGGGAAAGGAATGGACTTAGAAATGTAAGTTCGGTAAATGATATGGTTAAAAAAACAAAAATAATACTTTTATCAATCTTGGCAATTTTCATAGGTGTATTTTTCAATCATTTTACTTACTATTTCCTTTTAGAAAAATCTGACGGAATTTACAAACTTATAAATTGTTTAGAAAAAGTAACAAGTTCTCCTTATTTATTTTTCAGTATTCAAACCTATCCTTTATTACTATTCTTACTGGGTTTATTTATTGGAGGTTTAATACTAATTCTTAGCTTGGGTACAGGTAAATATAGACAAGGTAAGGAATATGGTTCGGCAACTTGGGCAACTAAAGGTCAATTGAAACCTTTTCAAGCAAAACCACCTAAAGTAAAAAAAGGCGAAACACCACCGGAAGAAGATATGAATATCATTCTTTCTAAAGATATAAAAATGAGTTTACCTACTCATTCAATGCCTTTTAAATATCAACGTAATAAAAACATCTTGTTAATTGCCGGAGCAGGTGCAGGTAAGACAGAAATGTTTGTCAAACCTAACCTATCTCAATTACATTCTTCTTATGTTGTTACTGACCCTAAAGGGAAGTTACTACATGAAACAGGAAAAATGATGGCAGAACACGGATATACCATTAAATGTTTTAACGTAAATGACTTTTCCAATTCAAACAAATTTAACCCCTTTAAGTATATTCGAGATGAAGTTACTCTAAAGCGTGTTATTCAATGTATTATAGACGCAACTAATGGCGAGAATAGTAAGAAAGGCGAACCTTTTTGGGATAAGTCAGAAGAATTATTGTTGAGTTCTTTATTTTCAATGCTTTATTACAATTATAAAGATGAAGTAGAAAGAAACCCTGACAAAAAAATAGAGTTACCAAAATTATATGAAGTTTCAGATTTAATCAGATTATTAAATAGAACAGATGAAGAAACACCCTCTCCCTTAGAACTGGCATTTGAAGAATTTGAAGAAGATTTTGGTTCAGATAATTACGCTGTTACACAATTTAATAGTTTCAAAAACTATAAAGGTAAAACAAGAAGTAGTGTTTTAGCAATTGCAACCGCTAGATTTTCAATGTTTGATTTAAAAGATATTCGAGAAGTTCTTGATGATGATGAGCTAGACATTGACAGTTGGATAGATAAAAAAACTATTGTTTATCTACCTATCCCTGACATGGATACAACCTTTAATTTCTTAACGACCATGATATTTGTTTTAGCTTTTAGAACACTAGAATATAAAATTGATAATATCCCACCTAAAAATGAATACTTGCACGTTCGATTTATACTAGATGAGTTCGCAAACTTAGGTAAAATACCGAACATCAAAGAAGCCTTAGCTGTTTTTCGTTCAAGAGAAATGAGTGTAAATATCATTCTACAAAACCTTAATCAGCTTAGAGCGTTATATAAAGACGACTGGCAAAGTTTTGTTGGTAACTGTGATACTATCATGTATTTATCCGGTTCTACGGAGCCGGAAACGGAAAAATTCTTTTCAGAGAGAGCCGGAAAAGAAACAATAGATATGAGAAAACAAACAGAGAATAGAGGAGGTCAAGGCTCATATTCAATCAATCATGATGTTTTAGGAAGAGATTTAATCACTAAAGATGAAGTTAATCGCTTGCCACGTGATGAATGCTTGATTTCAATATCATCAATGCCAATGTACAAAGGTAAAAAATTTAAGTTTAACGGACACAAACGTTCAAGTGAATGGGGCAGAAGTCCAAATGATGAAAATTGGTTTGATTTCAAGCCAGTACACAAGAAAAAAATTGTAAATGTAGTTGAAGAAGAAACTTTAAAAGATGATGAATATGTAGAAAATATTTATAGCCAATTTAATGACTAAAGGAGAAAATAATTATGAATAAACTTGAAAATTTAGTACAAGCTCACTCTAACACACTAGTATTTTTAGCAGAAAACCCCGCCCTTGACGGAATTAAGAAGTTATTGATTTGGTTCTTTGGTGCAGGCTCAATCGGTTTAATCATTGTTGGAATTGTTCAAATTGCCGAAAGTATGGCAGAAAGTAATGGAGGACAACGTACAAGAGGAATTATGCTAATTATTGGTGGCTTGTTACTTGGTGGAGCAACATTACTAGTTAATTTACTTTCAGCACCTCCGACAGCTTAATATTAAAAAAATAGCTTTCGGGTCTAAAAATTTATTTTTAGAGCGGATAAAAAGCTATTTTTTTAATACAGATAGACAAAAAAGAAAGGCAAAAAATATGGAAAACTTGATAGAAGACATATCAGAAGCAAAGGGTGTCCTGATTGGAGAAATTGTTCTAGTTATTGCATGGTTTTATTATTTAGGACACTTGGATAAGTTAAATGAAAAGCTGAAAGAATACTATTTATCATCGGACGGAGCGGTTGTAAGAGCCTTTAAAATCGTTTTTTCGGAACAAAATTCGTCTATTATGGGGTATCTGTTTGGCGGACTAGTATTATTAGCTTTGCTTATTGGTGTTGTTGTTGTTTTATTCAAACAAGGAAACATTTCGGTAGCTTTAATTACTGGTATTTTGAATTTAATATTGATGTTATTTGTGTTTAAATCACTTTTAGCACCGATTTTAGTAAGTATCATCATTTTGTTAGTTGTTGTTGCCATAGTTATGTTTTGTTTTAATAATTAGCAAAAGAAATTAGGAGGTTCATTTTATGGACTTATTTAAAGTTTTAGGAGGACAAGAAGCCGATTTTAACACTAATGCTTGGAAATATGTAACTGATGTACTTTCTAGTTCAACTGTTAAAGTAGGAACATATTTAATCATATTTTTCCTGATTTTTGAAATAGCAAAAATATTTGAAGAAGCGAATAGAAATAACGAGGGAACAGTAGTACCTATCACAATGCTACAAGCAGGAGTTACCGCTTGTTTAGCAGGTGCTATGGTCGCAAGCGTTCATTTAATTTTTCCTTTTATTAATTCAATTAGTGCAGGTGCTATTTCTTTAATTAAAGATTTAGGAACGTATAATGTAATTTCTCCGTCAAGTCCGTCAGCACCGTCAATTTGGGACGGTTTAGGAAAAATTATGGCTTGGGTAATTGAGTATTTAGCAGGAACGGTAGCTAGTATCATTGTCTTAGTGGTTATAGTAATGAGGACTTTGCAAATGTACATCTATACAATACTAGCCCCTATAGCCTTTTCATCTTTCGCTTCAAGGGAATATCGCTCTATCGGTATCAGCTTTTTAAAACAATATTGTGCGGTATGTTTGCAAGGCTTTGTTATTTTAATCATTTTAGGAATATCTAATTATTTTTCAGCTCCAAACGGTAGTGGAACACTAGCCGGAGGGTTGGTCGCTATTATAAAACCAATTGTTGTTGCGGTTCTAGTCTTTCAATCAGGAAGAATTGCAAAAGAAGTCGTTGGTTTAGGAGGTTAAAAATGAATTTTAATGTACGAGTATATAAAGACGGTTCAAAAATACATGCAAAAGTTTGTGGCATGACATTCAGACAATTTTTAGCATTATTGATGATATTTTTAGCTACCTGTCTATTGATGTTAAATTCTTTCATGCTACATATCAATGAGGTTTTATATAACATACCTATCTTGCTGTTATTGTTTGTTGGGTTGTTTATGACACTATTTAAATTAAAGGGCTTGACAGGCGACAAATATTTTAAATTAAAATGGAAATATATGACTACACCTAAGATAAGAACTTATCAAACAGAAAGGGTATTAAAATATGAGCATAAAGAATTTATTCAATCAAAAAAAGTCAAAGAAACAGACCCCTTTATCTAAGCATGAAAAGTTAAAATTGAAACGTTTGAAAACTAATGCTAATCGAGCTAAAAAAACTTCTAGTCAAAATACGTTAAAATACACTTCTCTTTTTGAAAATGGGTTGATGAATATTGTTGATGATAACTATTCTATGACCTATGAGCTAGGTTCAACTAACTATGCAACTGCGACAATTGAAACGAAACAGACCATTTTTGAAAAATACAATTCAATGATAAACACTATTTCTGACGAGGAACATTTTCAATTAACAATATTAGTATCAAAAGTTCATAGTAAAGAATATCAACAAAAAAATGAATTTGAATTACAAGGAGATGATTTCGATTATTTAAGAGAAGAATTAAACCATTTAATACACGAAAATTATAAAAATGGCTATAACAATTATCAAATAGACCGCTACATTACTATTTCAACAAAAGCCGAAAATAAGAAAAAAGCGTTAAGTAAATTAAAGAATACTGAAACGTTACTAGCAAGCTCACTAGCTCCTATCGAAGTGCCTATTAAGCAACAAACAGGTTTAGAGAGATTATCTTTATTCAACAAAATTTTAAACTATGACAAGCCTTTATATGGAAATTTTGACGATATAAAAAAATCTTGTCTAACGACAAAAGATTTAATCGCCCCTCAATCTCTGAAATTTAGTCAATCAGGTGTGGAAGTTGGCGAACGATTTAATCAGGTGCTTTATTTAAAGGAGTTTCCAATGGAATTATCGGATGGACTTTTTAAAGATTTAAGCATGTGTGGGCAAGAATTAGTGATTACAATACAAGCTGACCCTTACTCAATTATTGAAACGAGTAAACGTTTAAGAATGCAAGCAACAAGTATTGAGAGTGAAGTTATTAAACAACAAAAAATTGCAATTAAAGACGGTTATTCGCCTGATTTTATCGGACGAACAGCAAAAGAAACACAAGAAGATTTAAATGAGGTTATCAATTTAGTTCGTGAAACAGGAGATAAGCAGTTTTCATCTATCTTTTTAGTCTATATAACAGGAAAAACTAAAGAAGAAAGAACTGAAAACTCAAGAATTATTAAAGCACTTGGAGAAAAATATGGTGCAAATTTTGAAACTTTAGATTATCTACAAGAAGAAGCCTTAAATTCTGTGTTACCTATTGGAAAGAACTATACAGATTGTGAAAAGACTTTTCAACGTGATTTGATAACACCTAACTTATCAGTCAATTCGCCTTTCACAACAGTTGATATTAACCACAAAAAAGGTAAATTCTATGGTATCAACTTATTTTCTCATAACATTATTTCAATTGATAGACGAGATGAAAGTATGGACAATTCCAATGGGCTTATAACTGGCGTTTCCGGTTCTGGTAAGTCTATGACAGCTAAAAATGAAATTGTTACTACTCTCTTAAAAAACCCTAAAGATGAAGTAATAGTGTTATCTCCTGATGATGAATACAATGATTTACCTGAAAAATTGGACGGACAACTCATTAAAATAGCACCAAATACTAAACATCATATCAATATTTTAGATTTACCAAAAAAAGAAGATTTAAAAGACGGAGATGACCCAGTAGGTTTAAAATCAAGTTTTCTTGTCAGTTTATTTTCATCACTTTTTGAAACAGTATCAGAAATACAAGAAAGTATTATTGATGAAGTAACAATAGAAACTTACCAAAAACATGAAAAACCAACGCTTTTAGAATGGTACGAGGTGCTAGAAACTAAAACCTTTAACAATGAAGAAGCCTTAGATTTAACTCAAAAAATTAAAATGTATATCACTGGTTCAATGGATATTTTTTCAAAAGAAACCAATGTTGATTTAAATTCAAGATTTATCGTATATGACATTAGTCAATTGACAACTAAATTTAAACCTTTTGGCTTTATGGCACTAGAAGAAAACATTTGGCAGCGTGTGGTTAAGAACAACGCAAAAGGGATAACAACGTGGGTTTATTTTGATGAAATTCAAGTTTTACTATCCGGAAAATCAAGTGAAATAAGTCGTGAAAAATTCAAAGATATTTGGTCAAGAATACGTAAATATGGCGGAAACCCTACTGGTATTACACAGTTTATTGATACCGTCCTAGAAACACCGGAAGGACGGTCAATGTTTTTCAATTCAGAGTTTTTAGTTCTCTTGAAACAGAAAAAATTTGCAATTGAAATAATAAAACAGCACTACAACATTACAGAACAACAAGAACAATACCTAAAAACACCTAAAAAGGGTAGTGGTCTAATTATTGCAGGTAATGCGATTGTGCCTTTTGAAAACACAATTCCTAGTAGCACAGAACTATATAAGATTATGCAAACGGACTAACGAGGTGCTTTATGGCAGGAAAGTATATTTTTAAGAATGGAGATAGATTAAAAAGAGAATTAAATAAGGTACTCAATCGCAAAGAGATTAAGAATAAGATTATCTTAAAAAAATCAAGCACGAAAGCTATCAAATTTAAAACTACAAAACCTTTAAAAGAGTTTAAATTTAACATAAAACCTATTAAAAGAACAAAGTTTAGAAAAATAAAAAAAATCACAAGAGTTGCCAATAAAGCTAAACAGATAAGCAACCCTTATGTTGTTGGTTTTTCAGAAATAAACGAAAAAGATAATAGTAGTGCAGATGAAAAGGCAGTTGGGTATACTAAAAAGACAGTAAATACTACTCGAAAGAAAGTCGCTGTTAAAACTAATAGAGCTATTTCTAAAAAACTACTCCAAACTAAATATTTCGGTAATAGTAGAACTCTTTCAAGATATTTAAGAAAAACAGACCCTAACCAAAAGTTCTTAAAAAGGAACTTGAATAGAGTTGAAAAAAAAGCAAGTCAAAAGATAGCCTTTGAAGCTGTAAAAGTAGCAAAAAATGTAGCAATGGCAAGCAAGGCAGTTGTTGGAGCAGTAGCAACAACCGTATCAGGTATTATCTCTTTTCCTTTTCTAATTGTCGGAGTGCTTGTTATTGTAATTGTCATGGTCGTTTGTGTGTTTACCGGACAAAATGATAATTGCGTAAAACCAGTTGACCCACAACACGAAGAGGTTGGAAAGCCGGCAAAAAGCATTGATGATTTCATTAAAAGTCATAAAGAAGCCTATATTCAATCATGGAAAGCAGGAGGCTTTCTACCGTCCGCAAGTATAGCTCAATCAATGGTAGAAAATGGTTTTAATTTTACAAACCCTAGTGGTACTTCCTTTTGGAAAGCACACAATATGGGGGGAGTTAAAACAAGTAAACTTTCTGATTTTCCAATAACAATTGCCACGTATGGCAAAGATAGTATTGATATAACAGGAACAAAGGCAGGAACAAGCGTAGGCGATAATACAGGCGGAGCGTACACTTATTTTAAAGACTATAACGCAGGCATAGTTGGTAAAGCAGAGTTCATGGCACATCAAACTTTGTATAAAGGAGCAATCAATAACACAAACCCACAAGCAACCTTAACAGCAATTTATATGGGAGGTTGGGCAACAGACCCTAAATATTTAAGCTCGCTTTTAAGTGCTTATAATACGTTAGGTCAAAATTATAAGTTTATTGATGATGAAGCCATTAAAAAATATGGAAAAACACCATATCAAGCAAACCATATTATACCTAATGTAATACCAAACAATGACCCACATAAAAATGATAGCAAGAATACAAACGAAGTAAATGCTGATGATAATGGTTGTGTGGTAGACCCTAACACATCTAACGGTAAAAATGGAGCACCTGTTTTAGATTTGCCTAAAGAGTATATTGGAAAACTCACTTTACCAATGCCTGACGACAAAAACTATTCAGGTAATAATTATCCTTTTGGGCAATGTACTTGGGGAGTTTATAATCGTCTTGCTCAAATTGGAATGCCGATTGAATGGTTTAGTGGCGACAGCGGAAATGGCGGTAATTGGGGAGCAAGTGCTAAAGCTAAAGGCTATAAAGTAGAAAAAGGAAAACCACAAATTGGTTGGGGGGCTAGTGTACCGGCAGGAGTAGCAGGTTCTGACCCAGTAGCCGGTCATATAGCAGTAGTTGAATATATTAACCCTGACGGTTCTATTCTTGTAAGTGAAACAAATGTAGTAAAAGCAGGAACTGGTACACGTAGTTGGCGAGTTTTAAGTAAAGAAACAGTATCTCAAATTCTATTTATTCAAGGAAAGGCACAGCATGGAAAATAAATTTTTTAAAATATTAAGTGGTATTTTCGGAGTAGCATTGCTTATTGCAGTAGTAGCTCTGTTTGCGACAAGCATTAGTGCGAACATGAAATTGAACGAAAAAAATACCAGTATCTCTAAATTATCTGCTGAAAATCAAAAAATTAAAAAGCAAAATGAAGAAACACAAAAAGCAGGTCAAGGTAAAGTAGATGAACAAATAGAAAAATCAACAAAAGGCATTTTAAATGCTTTCTTGGTATATGATACAAAACACGTTACTGTTAAAGAACAACGAGATGAAGCCGGAAAATATATGACGGAAGAAGCCTTAGAACAAAACATAAAAAAAGTTGCTAAAGATTATAAAGCAAGTGTAAGTTCTGTATCAAAAATTAAAGGAAGTCCGGATATATATATTCAACCCACCAAAGATAATTTACAGAAAGTGCTTGTTGTTGTAGACCAAGAAATGGTAATTGATACTTACCCTACCGAAGCAAGTTGGCAATATGTTGGTACTTTTGATAAGAAAAAAAATATCTTTGTTGATTTCCATGTGTTAGGAGAATTAACTAAACTTGATACAAAAAATAATTAAAGGGTCAATAGTGATAGCCCTCACAGGCTTTCTGTTACTTGGTTTAAATTTTTATCGCACCGAACATAGTCAAGTGCCTATAAAAAGCATAGATAAAGACAAAATACAATTATTCTATCGTGATGACTGTCCGGACTGTAAAAAGATATTCAAACAAATTTATCTACACAACCTAATCAAACAAGATATACAGTTTATCAATCTTAAACCAATCAATAACAGACACTATATTGATGAGTACACAATTCATACTGTACCTACTTTCATTCACAAAAATAAAAGATATGCAGGTACTCAAAAAGAGAAAATAAAGGAGATTTTAAAATGAATAACCAAACCTTACAAGAAAGAAAAGAAGCATTAATTAAGCAACAAAAAGCTCTAATTAAAAAAAGAGATAACATCAATCAAGAACTTAAAGAAGTTAAAAAGAAAATCGAGGATAGCGAGAAAGACTATCTTATGGAATTTCTAAAAAATTCTAAAATGACAATTCATGAAGCGATTGAAAAACTTAAATCAAACAATGATAATCAAAATCATTATCAGTAACTAGCTTTAGATAACTAATTTAGCGTGGATCTGAAATTTTTGGTTTTTAAAATTTAAGACCAAGCGGAAGCTATCCGAGAATATAGCTATAAGGAGGTTTAAAATGAATTTAGGGACAAAAAAAAGTTACTATGTGTTTTCAAAAACGGATATTAAGAAGTTTAAAGAAGAAAATAACAAACCTTTAGAATACATTGATTTAATTAAGTTAGTTATTGATACAAACTCTGAATTGTTGAAATTATATGAACTAAACACAAAGTCAGTTGAAATATCAAAATTTAATAAAAATGATAGCCTTATTCACTCACAACTTTTGAAATTACCTTTAGAAGCTGACACCGATTTTGATAAAATACTAGTCAATTTTAACGAAACCAAACCACCCAAAATTGGAAAAGCTACTAAAGTTGATAAAGCTACAAAAGACTTGACGGTAATCAATGACAAGGCTAATTACATTGAAAGAAAAGATTTTGAAAAAATATCAATCAAAAAAATATCAATCATAGGTTTTTCATTTATGACTGTGCTTATCATTGTCATTGGTTTTGTACTTAACCAATCAATCAATCGTGGAAATTCAGAACAAGAAAAGCTATCACAAGAACTGATAATCACTCAATTAGAAACAAGCGGAAAGTATGACAAAGTTGCTCAAAAGATGAAAGATTTTAATTATCCTAAAAAAGATATTGTTAATATGTATCTTGAAAATGGACAATTTGTGAATGCACTAAAAGCCGATAAAAAAGCTATTACAAGCGTTTTAGATAAAATCGATACAATGAACAACAAAGAGCAACAAAAAGCCTTAAACGAGCTTAAAAAGGCAAATATTACCTCTAAAAAAGAAAATACTAGTATAGACTTACGATTAGCTTTGCTTAACAAAGATATCGATTTTCTCAAAAAGAATATCAAGTCCGTTGATAGTCAAGCCTTGTCAGATAGAATTGTGAAGCTATTCATAGACGAAAAAGAATATGCTTCGGCAAATGAACAACTCAAATTCTTTGCAAACAAAGCACTAGACAAACAAGCAAAGCAAGCCGAACATGACGATAAAAAGCAAGCCCTCACAAACAAAGTGAATGAGTTGAAAAAAGCCGTATCAGATACTCAAAAACAACTGGATGGAAAGAACACACAACTTTCAGACTTGCATAAACAGCTTGATGACTTGAACAAAAATGACAAATCACCAGACAAAGGCAAACACGTTGATGATAAAAATAAAGAGATTGACAATGCCAACAAAGACAAGAACAAAATCTCTGACATTCTGAAAGACCAACAAGGCAAAGAAAAAGAAGCCCAAAAAGCAGTAGATGATTTTAAATAAAAATTCATGATGAAAAAGTTATCCTAGCCCTTTAATTTTTTCGACAAAACGTTTGAAAATCAATGTTTTACATGATATAATAAGTTAAAACAATAGTTGACCTCTACTTGAGTGAGGATTGAATAAACAATAGTTGACCTCTACTTTAGTGAGGATTGAATAAACAATAGTTGACCTCTACTTGAGTGAGGATTAAAAAACATAAAGGGCTAAGTGAGTACACTTAGCTTTTTTTTATTGAAAAGGAAAAAGAGCTATGGACTTATATCAAGCGAAAGATGACTACTTAACAGCCCTAAAAAAGTATGATAGCCGAGTGCTAGTAAATTCTCACGGAAAGACTTTACGCCCTTATTACTTTCTAAAAACAGAAATCGAGGGTCAACAATATGCTATTCCTTTCTCTTCGCCTAAAGCAAACGTTCGATTTAACCCTTTCACTCAAATCTATATCAACGGTAAAGACCAAAAGCAAGGACGCTTATTTTTACTCAATATGATACCTTTTGAAAGTCAAGCATTCCATAAAATTGAGTTTAAAAAAATTGCTAATGATATAGGTTTTAAATACGCAACTCTTTTAGATGAACAAAAAGATGCTTTGTTAAAACAACAAAATATCATTCAAAGAAAAGCATTGAATATTTACAAAGCAAGGTACAATAAAAATCACTATAAGTATGAAATGCTTCAAAAAAACGCTTGTGATTTTAAAGGACTTGCTCAAATATCAAAACAATACATTCAAGAAAACAATAAGAAAAACGGAAATCATTTATTTTCAAAAACAAAAAATGAAAGTAGGGAAAACATGGTTATTAATTTAGAAAAAGCAAAAGATAAAAACATAGAAACAACAAAACAAGGTGCTGATTCAAGCATTCAAGAATTGTTAGAAAAAAAAGATACTAAAGGTTTATCTAACCTTATCAAAGAAAATATTTCAGACTACAAAAATTCAGAAATGTTTAAAAACTATCTAAAATTTGTTGCTTCTTGCCCTCACTATTCTTCAAGAAATTTGAGATTTTTACAAAAACAAAAACCTGATGTTGGTTTTGTTGGTTCTTTCGGAGCATGGAAAAATCAAGGTTACCATGTAAAAAAAGGCGAACATGGTTTAAAAATTTTTATGCCTTGTACGAGAGATAAAAAAGATGTCAACGGAAATAAAATACTAGACAAAAATGGAAAACCAAAACAAGAAATTTACGCTTTTAAATTAGGAACAGTTTTTGAAACACACCAATTAGTTGAGTATGAAAATTTACCAAAACCAGTTGCTTATGTGCCGGACAACCCTGATGATAATCGCAAATTATTTTTCTCAATCACAAAGGCAAGTGATGTACCAATTAAGGTTTTAGAAACAGCAGAAATGTGTTCTGGGGCAAATGGTTTTTACTCCCCTACAACGAAAGAAATTTGTTTAAGTCCGGACTTAAAAGGTTATCAAAGAATTAAAACTTTATTGCATGAAATCACTCATTCAAAATTGCACAAAGAGAGTCAAGAAGTTTTCGGTTCTGAAAAATATGCTTTACAAGAATTGGAAGCAGAATCTACCGCTTTTGTCGTTGCTAATCATTTAAATATTGACACAAAAGATTATTCAATCGGCTATTTAA
>ENA-OWZU01000394-OWZU01000394.1-human-gut-metagenome-genome-assembly--contig:-NODE-394-length-13828-cov-33.769985_pt1 | contig 13828 bp, 13 predicted proteins | sample MGYA00249263_ERZ652121 | MGnify/ENA primary metagenome ERZ652121 (study PRJEB26925, sample SAMN05827113) | human gut metagenome | biome: ENVO:2100002; feature: ENVO:00000062; material: ENVO:00002003... | reverse complement strand
TCTTCCGACTTCTTCGAGAACGGCGTGAAGCCCGTCTTGCTGACAACAGCTTTACGACATCGTTGCGAGGAATCAATTCCTCTTGATAAACGACTTTCTTCTCTGTTGTAGCAGCCAGACCAATATGTTTGCTTCCTGCGTCTACACCAAGAGATACAGGTTGTGTTTCTTTTGTGCTTTGATACAAAAGCTGTATCGTAAATGGGCAGCGTTTCACTACTTTAGCAAGATGACTGTTTAAGAGCCTTCTTACTTTTCCGTGCCTTGCAGTCGGCATAAGAGGCTGTCCATTGATATCTAACACATATACCATGTAAGACACTTCCTTTCTGTATGATATGTTTAAAGCAGTAAGCCGGCACATATCGAGCCGTAAATGACACCTTCGCCAATGTTAACGAAAGGTTTGATGGATAAAGGACTATTGCCCACCATACACTGTTCCTACCCTACAGAACTGTTTAATATGTCCCCTTAGAGCCGTAGACTAGGTGTTACATCCACGGGTAACTATATATTCTCTCTTAACGTAGTGCTCAAAGCACTTAGGCTACTCACTCTGGGTTGCAATATAAGATATCACAACCCCACAGGGATCCCTGTGGGTGCTAGTGAGCCTCATTTTGCTTTGAATAAAGGTAGTTTCTCATCTTGAGCACGTTTCACAAGGGGAAGAAGAATTTTCACATTCGCACGACAGTCGTCAACAGCACGGTGAGCATTGTATGTAAATCCAATCCATTTTGCTAATGTTGTTTGTTTTAGGTTGTCTACATAACCTTGTTCCTTCAATCGTAAATCTTTTGCCAAAGTCAAAGTGTCTATATAATTTGAAAAGCTCCATTTTGTATCAGCTCTTTGAGAAGCCTCTTTAAAGAACGGAATATCAAACTTAGCAATATTCTGTCCTGTGATCACAGCGTTTTCACCACACCATTCAATAAAACGTCGAACACATTCTGATTCAACCGGTTCATCTTTGACCATTTCATTTGTGATGCCTGTAAGCCCTGTAATCTTCTGTGAAATATAAATCTGAGTACCCGTTTGAGTTTTTCCTGGGTTAACAAGCTGGCTAAAGCAATCGACTTCTCGATAAGTTCCATTCGCTGTTCTACGCATTTTTACGGCACCAATTTCGATAATTCGACAAGATTTTTTATTCAGACCTGTTGTCTCAAGGTCAAATGAGATAAATTCTTCTGGAAGCTCATTGAAAATCTGTTCTTTGAATGTACACACAGGCCATCGCACACATTTTCCACGATGAATCGGACTTCCACATTTTGGACATTTTTGCATATTTAATACTCCCTTTTAATATATTGAAAGGCAGTCGGTAACAACTGCCTGATATACGCTTACAATTAGCCGAATAATACACCTGTTTCATGCAGATAAAGAATTACAAATAAGATTCCTACTGCAATGGCACCGCCAAAGGCTCCAATAAGGACAGAAACCCATTTGTTTTCTTTTTGAGGTTCTATATCTTCACTTTGCTGCATTGGCATTTCAGCATCCTGATATCCCTGCTGATAATTTTCCTCAGACTCCATATACATTTGATTCTGTGTTTGAGGTCCTTCGTATTCCTCTTCATAGTCCATTCCGTAGCGGCTTCTTTGAGAATCCCATCTTGACTGCTGATTGTACATGTTTTGTTGTGGAGTCGCAGGTTGCATACCATAACGTGAACGAGACATTTCATAATTTGAAGGACGATACTGGCGTTGCTGAGGATAACGAGGCTGTGGTGCATACTGCACGTTGTGTCGTCCATTCTCATAACGAGCAGAACGTGAATACGTTTGTCGTGGAGCTCTGGAAGGCTGAGGAGCTTGATTTTGTTCGTACCCGTTTCCGTATCCATTATCATAATCATTATTTGAATAATCATCTTCATAAGACTGTCTTCCATATCCAGAATTTCTCTGTTTTGCTTGATATGATTGTCTTGATGATTGCTGATTGTATCCGTAACCGCTAGATGTTCCTCTAGCTCCATAACTTCTGTTTCTATATTCTTGTGGCATTTTCATTTCCTCCTTTTCTTCCCATTAACAAAATGAATATTGTTGCCTTTGTGCTCGCTCTTTGCGTAGCTGTCTAATTGCATCGCCTTCCGTCCATTCGGGAAACAAACTACTGTTCCCCTTCATATGACGAGGGTTTTGCTCCTGATAATTCGAATAAGCTCGAGGCTTTTGGTGGCTTTCCGTCTGCACTTCGTGAAATTCAACATCAATAACTGTTTCTGCGTTTTGATTTTCAGGTCGACTTGTTCCAATATGCACACCCCACAAAACCTGCATTACACCAATCATATTGTAAGACTGTGCCATCGGTGAAAATTTGGAACCGTAGAACGTGATTGCTAATCTGGACATAGCTTCAGGTAAAGTAACTGTATATTCTGTGCCTTCGAAACGGCTGAATTCCTCATCCAGTGACATGAATCGCAAATGTGGGAAATCGTCAATTTGAAACGCATCGTTGTTTTTCATCAACACACCAACTGTTTCTGATTTCCATGCTACATATACTGCATCCAAACCACCCCAGCGAATGAATTCTTCAATCACTTCTGGATAATATGGTGCCTGACTTAGTTCATTTTCATGAATGTGAAGATATCTTGTCGTCCTTCGATTATACTGATGTCCAATCGGATGAATCAGCGTATGAAATTCTCCAAGAATCTTTGTCTTGTCACCATCGAAGCAAATCTTATATGCACCAATCTCAATAATTTCTTTCCAGTCAAGTCCACTGATATTACCAAGTGTACTGACATTGTAGATAATGTAAGTTTTGTTCTGTTGCATAAATTCTCCTTTCCTACAAATCAAGTTCTTTCGCTATATCATCGACACCTACGAAAGCCTGAACCTTATTAGATCCTTTTGTCACTTTGTATAATGTCGGAGTTCCATAAATGACAATTTCATCTATGTCAATCGTATAATTTGTTTTATCATTTGAATCACTGCTCCATAGCAGGTTCTTCTTGATAGATGTTTCTGTTGCAATATCACTTGCTGTCGTTACATCACAGAAATAGATTTTCTTTCCAGATTTCTTAAATCCTTCCAGATTCTGATAAAGTTTCGATTCAATTTGATTGCAGTAAGGGCAATCGTCTTTATATAGAAGCACGTAGTAGCTTTTATCCTTGTATCCAAAGACATCGGCTTTTTTTGTGTTTTTTGAGATTCTATTCTTGAACCATTCACTGTTGCGAAGGCTTTCTGCTCTTGAATCGATTTCAGAAGTTTTCTCAGCTCTGTCATGAGTTTCGAAATCATAAGAATCATATGCTGCGAGTTCTTCGATTTTATCGTCAAGTTTCTGCATCTGTATATTCTGCCAAACAAATCCGCCAATAATACCAGCGATTACCAGAAGTATAACTAAAACCCTAACTACTTTTGAATAATACAGAAATTCACCCAATGAAACTTCAACATATTCTTCGTTATTGTCTTGCTTCTTATCTGACATTACGCAATACCTCTTGGCTTATGTTTGTTCAACACTCGAAGTACTGCACGAACATCTTCATCAGACATCGTTCCAATTGCACTTTGAAGTTCCTTCAACATTTCAACCTTGTTTGTAGGAAGCGAATTATTTGAATTGAATTTTACCTCTTCGTTTGATTCGGCTCGTGCCTTTCTCAAAGCTTTTACATCTTCGCCTCGCAGGCTGTATTCACGAATCAGCGATGCTTCAACAGCATCCGTCATTGTTCGGCTTCCTAATTCAAGTTTTGACAAGTATTGAGGAGAAACATTCAATCTTTTTGCCATGTCTTTTTGATATTCATTGTGTTTTGCTCGCAATGTTCTCAAGAATACACCAACAGCATTTGTTTTTTTGTTCTTCATTACTCATCACCTGCTTTCTTCTTATTTTTAGATGATGATTTTTTTGCCTTTTCATCAGAAGCTTTTTTTACTTGAATTTTCTTTGTTGAAGGACGGCAGGCTACATCTTCAATACTTCCTAAAGGAATATCGTCTGACAAGAACTCTGTTTCATCATAGATAAATGCATCCTTTTGAGCATTATAGAAGTAACTCATACCAAACTCATCCAAAACATCTTTATATTTTGTATAGCTGAAGCTTTCGTCTGCTACTCGAATACGATAATTTACAGCTACCTTGTCTTTTGTGATTTTAATGTCACTATCGAAGAAACTGTATTTTGAATACTTCTCAACGGTATTTTTGTAAGATTCTTCTGTTTTCTTTTTGTATTCTTCAAGAATCTGTTTGGCATTTTCTTCGCCTAGATTTTTCTTAATGAATTTCAAGGATACTGTGTCGTTTTTTTCAATCGTGTCGATATTTTTTCCATTGTGACCAACATAGAATGTATAGCCGATTCCTTTGTTATAATCTACGCTCGATTCACATACCATCGTTTTTGACTGATCTCGTGTAATAAAAGCAGCTCCCGCTCCGCCAAGGGCAAGCACTACAACAGCTCCTGCTGTCGCCAGCTTTTTATTTGCAATCTTTAATGTTCGTTTGATTGCTTTTCCTGTTTCCACTGGTGCTTTTGCTTTTTTCATTTTCAAGCCCTTTGTATGAGTCTTGATTTTTTTATCAGTTTTAGAAAGTTTTTTCTTTGTTTTCTGTGTTTGAACAGATTTAGCCTGTTTCTTTACACCTTTAGGATTCAACGGCTGAGTGGGTTGCTGATCAACAGGAATATTTCTTTGTTGCTGACCATTCGTACTTCCTTGTGCCGTATAAGAAGGTTGCTGATTATAACGGCTTTTTTGGGCCGGCTGAGACAATGTATTCATTTGCTGAGGCATCATATTCATATGACGTGGTTGTCTCTGGTATTCATTGCCTCTTGCCATTTGGTTTTGAACAGGCTGTCTTCCTGCGTTCGTAGGTGCTGTTCTTTTATATGTGGTTGCACCTCTTCGTTGCTGTGGTGCAGGTTCGTTTATTGGTTCATATTGAGATTGATATCCGGTTCTTCTTCCTTGTGCAGAACCATTCTGATATCGTGGTTTCTTTTCTATCATTTTTCGATTCCTCCTGTTGTTACGAGTATATTGTACATCACTTATACTAATAAATCTTGTCATCTGTATAGTGATTCTACAAAAGTGTGTTTATTTAATCGCTTTTTAGTTGGAGATTCATTTTCTATGGAAGAATAGGCTAATTGTATGTGTATTCATATTAATAAGTACCCCACTCAGTAGAGCGGTACAAGGAGGAAACTAAATATGGTAATAAAAGACATTCAAAGAGAGCAACAACTTTTGAAGGTATATCCGTACAATCTACTAAAAAAAGCCCTAAAAACAACAGATATGGATATTTTAGGAGCTTATTCCCCAGCTTTGGTTATGGAAATGGTAGATACAGGATTGACAGAAAGAGATCGTACGATTTTATATTCGATTTACGGTTTGGGTATGTCGATGCAGAAACTTTCTGAAGAATACAATCTGTCTTTATCTTTGGTAAGAACCTTGAAGATACGAGCACTTAAGCATTTTGTGCAGTCTGACCGATTAGAAGCCATGAAAGCTGTATCTGTTAAGCAGTATAAGGAGCTCGAAGAAAAATCTTCTAATATGGAAAAACAGATACAATACTTAACACAACCTTCTCTAATAACAAAGGATGTTTTAATTAATAAAACTTCTGTCAAAAATTTAGAGCTAAGTCGTTTCGTACAACGCAAATTAGAACAAGCAAAATGCGAAACCGTAGAAGACTGTTGTGTTATTCTAAATGATACCAAGTCAAAACAGTTTGGGAAAAGGGTAACATCAGAGTTGGGTGTTGCATTAAACCAGCTTCAAGAATTGTACTCAAAAGAACTATCACCGCAAGAAGCACTTGCAGAATACAAAAGAATTGTCTTTGGAATTAAAGAATAAGTCGCCTAAATTTAGACGGCTTTTCTTTTTTCTGAAAAAGCAAAAAAAGAGAACGATTACTCGTCCTCCTCGTTTTTTCTGTCCATCTTTTTAAACATAATGCATCCAACAAGAACAATCAAGGCTAATCCTCCGAGAAGGATTAAATCTGTTGCATCTACATAAACCCCTGTGTTCAGACTTTCACTTTTAGTCATATCAGCAGGAGTAAGTGTAGGTGTTTCATCAACTATAACAAGTTTTTCATATTCAGCGATGATTGTAATATTTTCATTGATTTCATTATTGAAATTCCAATAAGCCCCTGTTCTAACATCACGCCATCCTAAGAAACGATACCCATTCTTATCAATATGAGACGGTTCTCGAATCTTCTGTCCCATTTCTAATCGAACAGTTGACGTTGTGTCCCAGTCCTTGATGGTAACGACAGGATTTACATGATACACGACAGGAACCGATTGAGAATCCTCAGCAGCATATACTGTTGATATCGTAAACAGACACGGAACAAGTGCGAAAGCTAACACCAATATTTTTTTAAGCATATAACCCTCCTTGTATTGTATGTTGAAAGAAAAAGAGGAAACTCTGGTCATAGCAGAATCTTCCTCTTTAGTTTAATTGACAAGAATACCTACTTTACAGAAGCTGTAAAGATTGAGTGTCCTGTATATGTACCAGCAACTTCAGCTGTTTTAGTTGTTGTATCCAATGTATAGTTTAACTTCTGCTTACCAGTGTTTGTTCCAGCAGCAACTGTCAATACGTTTCCACCAACAGCGATGTCGGATGTTCCTCCATCTTTTTGTACATGGTAGTTTAACACTTCAGCTCCGCTGTTTGAAATAGTATAAGCTCCATCTGTTCCATCACCTTTCATAGTGATTTCAAGATTCTGTCCTTCAGCAATAACGTTTTCTGATACAGAAACTTCGTTGCTTTGAGTTGAATGCGAGTTTACACCTTTATCTGAGCCAAAGTCGATATCAGCACTTACAACCCATTTGTAGTGAGAACTAACAACGTATCTCAGATTTGTTGTTTCAGAAGTTTCTCCAGCTGGGGTTGAAGTAATTGTTTGACCTGCACCATTTTCAGCAGCCATCATTGGCATTGCAGGAGCAAATGCCATACCTGCGGAAGCCACAGCCAATAAATATTTATTTAAGATTTTCATTTTTTTATTACATATCTCTGGAAGCAAAGCACATAACTTGTGTGAGGAAAGAGCTCCTTTTCTATGAATGCTTCCTAAATCCTCAAATTCCTTTTCCTATGACAAAAAGAAGAATAGCGAGCTTCTCAGCCGTTACTATTGAAATTTGCTATATGATTGTCACTACCTGTCTAGCAAACAAGTAGAAGAACACCTCAGCCAAGAGATGTTCAGAAACACATGTGCCTTTCACACTTTCTTCCTTGGCGTTTCGCAAGTCCCAGAACCTCGTAAGGTCTGGTGTCATAAGTAGTCGGTCTGACACAGCTTTTGGCTGTGCACTGCCTTTTTCTATTCCATTGTTTTAGCGGTTCGAATCGTACTAAATTTAGCAGTGGTTTAGAGCACTTACAATTAGCCACAAAAAAAGAAAAGTTCGAATCGTACTACGTTTAACAGTGGTTTAGAACTACTGAACATTCAACTTAATATTGACAACGCCAGAGTTTGTCTTTGTTTTTTTATCAGATCTGTATGGCTGAACCACAACATATGCATCATAAGCCCCCCTTTTCAAGCTATGGTTCATGTCCATTTCTTGAATATATTTGCCTGGAGCAACAAGTCCTGACTGATACAAGCATTCATCCCCATCAGACAAATACAAGGCAAAAGTCATATAATAGCAGTCTGCTTTTCCAGAAACATCTAATGTAATTTCCTTGTTCTTTGTTGTTTCTACTACGATTTTTGATGTTTTTTCTAACGGAGCAGTTGCTTCCAGTTCGAAGTCTCCTTCATCATTCTTAGAAACTTTGAACAGGTTTTTATCATATTTCTTTACAGATTTGACCATTCCTTTTACATTCGCAAGCTTTAAATAATGATTTAATGTTGTCTTTACTCCTGAATCAACCACTAAATCTTCCAAGTCATTTCCGTTAATCGAAATCGTATCTACATACCACATATTTTCTTCAGGGTTGTGATATTCAAATCCTTGGGTGATTTTTTGTTTGTTTGCCGGAATTGTAAAAGCTCCCCAGCCAGGAAGTGTAACGTTCTTGCTTCTGTCGATTGGTGTTTCCGGCTCTACGTACGAGCTTTGTGTTGAATCGATTGCAAGCTGGTCCGTTTTCGTTTCTGTTCTAAAGAAGCCAAAATAAACCACAAAACCAATCAACAATAGTAACAGTAAAATAATGATGATTGATAGAATGTTTTTTGAGTTATGTTGTTTTTTGTTTTTTTGTTGTGTGTTCAATTCATTTACCTCCATTTGCTTCGTTTGTAGTATCCATATCCACCACGATTGTATGAATTGCCATAAGAAAAGACTTTTCGAGCTTTTTTCTGAGCTTCTTGACGTTTAGCTTCATCCAGCTGAAATTCAGCTTCGATTCTCGCCAAATTAGCTATTGTTTCAGAAATTTCATCGACACTGATGAAATAAGCTACATTTATACGTGGATTGAAGATTACAAGTTTATGTATAGATTTAGCTCGTTCATCCTTCATACACATTAACGCCCAATCCAACATCAGCTGCCATGTTTGAGTTGTATTTGGAGAAGATTTGATTCCTTTAATCATGATGAATGCATCTTCAGTCAAAATACATTCGTTGCAATTAATGATTTTTGTCTGGGCTTTAAAGAACTCTTTTGTACGATCCACCATATTCATTAAGTTTTCTAAAGTATCTTCTGTTGGACAAACGTTTTGAACGGAAATCAAGCAGTCACTGATTCCATCTTTTTCCATCGTTTGATAAACAGATAATTTACAAACAATTTCAAGCATGTCTAGCGTTACATCTGGCGATAATTGTTGAAGCATCTCGTTGAAATCCTCTTCGGCACGCATATCTCGATATGGATTTTTGAGATATTGTTTCAATCCTTCACGACTGGATTCGAAAATTTTTTCCAAATTACAACCAAGAGCTAATTTACATGAGTTATCGATGATAGCTGACATAGTTACAGGTTTCAGGTTTTCATCCGAATGCAATTCTTTTTCACATTCAAAAAATTGTTTCTCGAACTTTTTGATAGGAAGAAATCCACCTCGTGGTTGAACAGAGTTTTTGGCGTATACTTTTGACATAATTTAACCTCTCTACGTTTTATGTTACAAAAAGTAAGCTGCGAATTCCACGCGTAGTCTTAGTGATTAGGATTTACTTCGCTTATGCGAGGCTTTTTCTGTCAAACATGCAAAGAACAAACAAAAAAATGGACCATTTCAAACAAACAGTCCCTATTTTCGTAGTGAAATCTTTTTGTCTAAAAACGAAGCAAACTCACCATACTTCCCTTTATACTTTTTCGAAAAATATGCATAAAAAGAAAGCTCTTGAGGAACGCTTTGAGTGAATGAATCTACATCCTTAACAATATTCCTCTGCCCTAAACAGTGCATCACGTCTTTTTGAAACTCGATAATATCCAATTGTTTCAATAATTCAAAACAAGTTCGATAATATACAAAATCAGAAACGTGTGGAAGCTTTCTAAAATGTTTCAACACAATGGATTCAAATTCTTTTTTTCTTAATACTTTAAACAATGTTTCATGTGATAAATAGCTTGTATCACATGTAGCAATCTTTTTATAGATAAGTTTATTGCTTGCAGTTAATTCTATAATTCCAACATTCGTATTTTGTAGCATTGTTTCCACTTCTTCAATATGTTTTTCACCAACTACAACATAAATAGATGAAAATACTTTGCAATAATCCCAAATCTGTGTTTCAAGTCTTTGTAATGAATCTAAGTCTGTTTTTATTTCATACGCAATCCCTACATCATCCTTGTCAATAGTCATGAAGTCAGGTTTTGAATTTGCCACAGGGAGCTCAGTCAAAGCTGATACAAAACAAGACTCTTCTTTATTTTGGATTAACATAGTGTTAAGCAGTGTGTTTTTATAAAAATATTCATTTGTCTCTCCAAAACTAACAACTTCCATTGTTGGTCTTTTTTTTATGCCTTTTAGCTCGTTTTCCTTAAACTAAGCGTTACTTTTATAAAACTGATTCAGTGAAATGAACGTTTTTTCCTTAAACTAAAAATTTCTTTTAAAAAACTCATACAGTGAGTTGGCACCAAAACGGTTAAACTAAGAATTACGTTTAGAAAAGTGAAACAGTGGTTTGACACGTTTCCATTAAACTAAGAACTTCCAAAGATTTAGAGGCGTTTATGAGAGCGTTGTTGAATGAGTGCTCGCTTTCCAATTATTTATGTGGTATTTTCTCGTTTCCTCTCACGGCGTTTTCGTTAGTGTTTCAAATGGGATAACTCAACCAAAACATTACTTTCCATAGTGTGCAATTTCAGGGTTGTTGAAAGAGGCTGTCGAGAAGGTATAAAAAAGAATCTCATTGCTGAGATTCTGTGTTGTGTTATTTATAGTTGACTGTTCCTGTTACGGTGTAGTCTATTTTTGAGAGGTCGATGATGAAGGATGGACGGACATCAAACCACGCACTAGAAACATAATGTCTACATAAACTTTTATATGTTCTGCTTATTCCAAGTGCCCAACGTGATGAATAAGCACTATTATCCCTTAGCCAAACATGAGTAGCATTTCCTTTTGTTCCTCGTGTAAAAGCATATGTTTTATTGGCGTCATTTAAATTCACCAGATTACTGATTTCTTCAATATTTGGCAGATATACATGTCTTGTAATAGTATTATATTTTTGACCACTGTATCCGGTATCTTGTTTATACCAAACTTTTAGAGGGAAAATCCCTTCATCTGTTTCTGTCCATTCATGTTTGTAATATACAACCCATTTAGGATTTTCGATAGTACCTTCATTATAATACCAATCACTACCATCTGTCGCAGCTTTGTCTGTATCTAAAAGTAATTCACAATTTGCCCCATGTCCTATTTCTTTATAAGCTGATTGATTAATTTGAGTAGCGACAATTGCACTTTGCATTTGGAAGGATAATGAAGTATACCACGTATTTTCAAGAAATTTGTCAATATAGCTATCTTCGTAAGTATTTGAATCTTGTCCATCATAACGTTTATCTTGCTCATCGCTTGCATTATATTGGCCTATGTTATAATAATTTCCACTTGAGTCTTGGTTTGGTTGGTATTGCTTACTTCCAACACTAGTTCCTGAAATTAATCTGTAGTTTCCATCTTTAGTTTGACCCATAACTATATAATCCGAGCCTTCAATATTCACTACAGACCCAGTTTCAATTGGTTTCTGGGAGATTGCTGTAAAATATCCTGGATTACTTGAACCACCATCTATACGTGCTCCAGTTGAGTCGATGAATGTTGGATCATACTTTGTTCCAGAGCCTCCGACTAGAGAAGTACAGTCGTTAAAAGTATTTTCTGTTTGCACGTTTGTCGAAGTGTAATCTTTTGATACATTAATTTTAGATAAAGATGTACAATGTCTAAATGCTTCGGTCCAATCAATCTTATTTCTAAATCCTATTGTTGAAAGGTCGATTGTTTTTAGATTTGGATTAAATGAGAAAGCATTGTTCATGTCGTCTACATTGTATAATTTAGGCAGATGTAATTCAGACATTGTTGCTCTATAAAATGTACAACGTAAACTTGTAACTTTGGGTAAATCCCATGTTTCAACACCTTTTATTTTTTGTGGAGATGTATAAGCAAACATCCATCGTATATCCTTAATGTTTGTTGTTTTAAAACAAGATAAATCGAAAATAGATACAAATCTACAATCAGCAAACATGTTGTAAAAGCTGGTTACATTAGTAGTATCAAAGCTCGAAAAATCTATTGATTGTACTGATTTACACCCTGAAAACATAGCCGTCATAGTCGTGACTTTAGATGTGCTTATACCAGACACATTTAATGTCTTGGCTTTTTCGCAACAATAAAAGAGACTTTCCATAGTCTCAACATTAGAAGTATCGAAATGTGAAATATCTATACTAGGCAAATTCGTACATTTTTCAAACATAGATTTTATACTTTTCATCTTTGACGTGTTGAAACCAGATATATTTAGCTTCGTTAAATAATAATCATTCTCAAACATAGATTCAGCATTTTCAACTTGAGTAGTATCTAATCCTTTTAAATCTAAATTAGTAATAGTTAAATCACCGAAGAGCCGATTACTATTAACAGGTGCAACAACTTTTCCACCTTCTGGATTATAAATATGTAAAGTATTATCTATTACGTAGCAATCATCTTTAGAGGCAAATAGATTCGTGCTACCTATAGATGTTACACTAGTACTTGGAGGCGTTGAGTCTACATCTATTTCTTGTATATTGTATTGTCTTATTAAATTTTGTAAGACATTGTCTGATTCAAAGCAACAATAAATTCCTATGTTATCTTCTTTTACTTGACCACTAATACTCTTTACTAGTCCATTCTCATAATATTCATATTTGAAGTCCGTTCCAACTCCAATTCTTAACCCAGTATATTCATATCCATCTTGTGCTGAAATATTATCAAGCTTAAATGTGTCGCCTGTTTTTAAAGAACCACAATATAAGAAGTTAGGGTTGTCTGTAAACTTTTCACCATTAACGTATAAAGTGGCACTTCCACAATTCTTAAAATAATTGTTATTAAACTGACCGTTTACATATGATTTTGCATAAAATTCAATCACTTTACTCCAAACACAACTCAACTTTTCCGTATCAGGCTCGACAGTACTACCCGAATAAATCGTATTTCCTTTATCGTCCTTCCAAGCTACAAACTGATGACCACTCCTAACAGGAACGGGTAACTGCCCATAAGAACTTCCATTTTTAACCGTATAAGAAACCTTATCTTTTCCATTCACTGTACCGCCGTTGCAGTCAAGCTGAATGGTTCGTGTTTCTACGGGGTTCATAGTGAACTGGAGTTGATCCTGATAATTACCCGAGTATTTCACATCAGCCTCATTCTTCGAAACTTTAATATTTTCTGAGAAGGAATCGCTGTCCTTGTCTACATACTGGGTTCATATTCGAGCTTTGTTTTGTCCAGCTTGTAAGGAATGGAGACTTGTCCATTCTTCAGATTGAAGTTGTTCTTGCTTGTAATATCTATATCTAACCATCGCTTTTGATACGTGTTTCCTGAAACCGTGAATGTTGTCTCGTCTTGGTCAGGGCTTAAACTGATTTCCGACGGTACATTAACAGAATAATAAGTCTCATTGTTTTGAGGCACGCTTTCTGCCATAGCATGAGGAAGCCCACACAACAGTACACCTGCTGTTACGAGTCCACTCATTATTGATATTTTTATTGTGTTTTTCATATCATTCCAAATACCTCCTTATGCATACATAAAGCCACAATTCGTTTCTTACTTGGCTTTACGCATACAGTGAACCACAAGAAAATATTCGACTGCTATGAGGACGTTCTCGTTAAGAGCTCACTAGATGTAATACAATAATCCTACGTACTATGAAATCAGGGGAGGTGATGGAGAAGTAGAGGCTTCATCTGAAAACGTTGTGCGAGGATTCGAGAAAAGAGAAGGGCATAAAAAAAGACTGAAATCATTGATTGATGATTCAGTCTTGTAGTATTTATTGTTCTGCAATCTTTTTTCGTAAGCTGTCATTTGTAGTTTTTAAAACTTGCTTGGCCATATTTCCGCCGTTGTTGGTAATATCCTCAATGATTTCATTACTTGAATAGTCTATGGAATACATGTAAACGGTGTCGTCTGTTTTATAAATATAGTAAGTAAAA
>ENA-OWZU01000390-OWZU01000390.1-human-gut-metagenome-genome-assembly--contig:-NODE-390-length-13952-cov-7.183133_pt1 | contig 13952 bp, 10 predicted proteins | sample MGYA00249263_ERZ652121 | MGnify/ENA primary metagenome ERZ652121 (study PRJEB26925, sample SAMN05827113) | human gut metagenome | biome: ENVO:2100002; feature: ENVO:00000062; material: ENVO:00002003... | reverse complement strand
GAGATGACGTCGAGTCTCGTGGGCTCGGAGATGTGTATAAGAGACAGGTACATACGTCATCGAAAGCGCAAGAGGGGACAAGTTCTATATCGAGGGCGGTAAGAAAGTTACTGTTTCCCACCCGAACAAGGGCAGAAAGAAAGAAGCTATGGAGCTTATCCATGAAGTCTACAAGATGTTAGTTTAATAGGTCGGGCGGTGTAACAACCGCCCTTTCTTATAGGGAGGAACATATGGAGATAATAATAGCGTTGATAAGCGCAGGGTCCGCAATAGCCGTCTGTATGATAAACAACGCATATCAGGCGAAAAAGGTACAAACGCAGCATGATGAGACGATAGCGCTTATCAAATATCAGATAGCGGAACTTTCTGACAGAGTGGACAAGCACAACAACCTTATAGAAAGAACCTACAAGCTGGAACAGAAAGCCGCCGTATATGAGGAAAAAATATCAGTTGCAAACCACAGAATAGACGATTTGGAAAATAAGGAGTGATAAGCATGGATATAGGATACTTAACAAAATACGCAGTACCGCTCATTGTCGGTATATGTCTTTGCGTAGGATACATAATCAAAAACATGATACCCAGTGATAAGATTAACCGTTTTATCCCTTTAATAATGGGTATTTTAGGCGTGGCAATGAACGTATGGGTAAATATGGACTTTACCGCGGAAATTTTACTTGCAGGACTTTTCAGCGGATTGTCAAGCACAGGGTTATACGAATTATTCAGGAACCTTATAGGGAAAGGGGAATAATATTATGAAAAAATATATTGGTACAAAAGTTATAAGCGCAGAGTATTGTGAAAAAGAGGGCAAAAGAGGATATACAGTTGTATATGAGGATGGATATAAAAGTTGGTCTCCTGCTGAGGCATTTGAAAAATCATATCTTCCGATAGAAACAAATCCTAATTTAAAGACGGATAAACCTAGCATAAGCCAGCGTATGGTTGATGAATTCATCTGCAAAGTAGATGTAATGACAATGGGAGAAAAAACCACAGTAGTTAAAGCCACTCTTAAAAATGGATTTGAGATAGTGGAAGCTTCTTCATGTGTCAGCAAAGAAAACTATGATGAGAAACTTGGAGCAGAAATCTGTATGGAAAAGATTAAAGATAAAGTATGGGCGTTTCTTGGATTTCTTTTACAGACAGGCGTTTACGGTGTGAACGGTGATGGCAAATGACTTGCAGAGATATAAATGAGCTTACACCGTTGGCGCAGAGGGCGTGCAGGTTGTTCATGGAGACTTGCAGAAAAAACGGTCTTGATATATTTATCACAGAAACATACCGCTCACAGAAACGGCAGAACGAACTATGGGAGCAGGGCAGAAGTAAGCCGGGCAAGATTGTAACATGGACAATGCACAGCCGTCATACAGACCGTAGAGCGTGGGATATAGCCTGCAACGGTAATAATCTATATGACAGAGTCACATTAAAAAAAGCGGGCAGAATAGCCGAAAACTTAAGTATAACATGGGGCGGCACATGGGTAACGCCCGATATGCCCCACTTTGAAATAACGGACAACTGGAAAGCACCAAAGGAGGAAGAAGAAATGACACAGGAACAGTTTAACAAATTCATGGACAATTGGCTTGCGGAAAGAAGAAACCTGCCTGTAAGCGATTGGGCGAAGGAAGAATTGGAACAAGCCAAAGCGGAAGGCATAACAGACGGAACAGCTCCGCAGGCGTTTGCCACTAGGGAACAGGTGGCTGCAATGATTTTGAGGAGTAGAGATAAGTAAAGAGGTGAAATAACAATGGGATATTCGCTTACCAACACAACAAAAAAGAAATCGGGCGGTTCATCGGGTTCGTCAAGTACCAAAGGTTCTAAGGGAGGAATGACCGTAACCGTTACGAAAAGCGATAGAGAATCAAAAAGCAATGGAGGCTCTTCGAGTTCGTCATCTTCCGGAAGTTCGGGAAGCGGCGGAATAAAGTATGACCCAAATAAAGACTATGCGGCGGAAATACAGAAAGCCGTACAGAGCGGTGCAAGTCAAGATTATATAAACAGTCTTAACGCCCAAAGGGACGCTAAAATAAAGGGTGAAAAGCTGTCATACAGCAGTTTGACGGACAGTGATATAGCCAATTATAAGAACACTTCGTCTGTAAATAGGAATAACTATGTAATAGGTCAAGACGGCGGCTCGGATAAATATACTTATAATCCCGATGATGAATATATAAAAAATTTATCGCAGAGTTTAGATTATGACCCTAATCACCTTAGAGGGTATGCAGACCCAACAGGTTATTACACCACAAGACAAAATGCGTTTGTATGGGAAATGCCCGATGGAACAAAGAAAACTACATATTCCAACGCGACTAACTATAATCAGGCGTTAAAAGACGCTATATCGGCAGGACAGCTTACAGATGGAGCAAAACTTTTGCGTGAAGATACATACGGAACAAGTTCGCTTACAGGGGATAGTTATAACTACGGGGTAACGGCAGGCACAGGAAATAAGTCCGGATTCGGAGACGGTTATGAGGGCGGCAGATATACAAGTGATAAGCAGTACGCACATAACTATGACATGAATAATATGCAGCTTGAATTTTTAAGCGGTCGAGATAATATGAATTATAAGAACAAATATTCTGATTTAGCATACAGCGGTAACGGCATGACGAATGCCTATGACAAAGGCACACAGTTTGCAGGGCAGGGCGGCATAATGGGCGATTACGGCGTTGAAGGTCCCGATATGGACGATATATATGCAAACTACGGCACAACGAACAGCGGTTATGTTGGACTTACAAAAGATGACATTGAATCGCAGATGAACGACGCCTACGAGGGATATTTGGACGCCGTAAACGAAAGAAACGACGCTCTTGCCGCCGCTTATGCTTCGCAGATAGAACAGTTAAAACAGGCGGCTGAAGAAGAACAGAGAGCCAACTATATCAATTATAAATTGGCCGGATTAAATATGCCTGCTCAAATGCAGGCGGCAGGAATAAACGGCGGTATAGCCGAAAGCACCCTCGCAGGACTGGAAAGCGATTACATGAAGAACTACAACAGTACGGCAGGAACGCTTACAAACGCTATCAATCAGCTCAATATCGCTCAGAATAACGCCATAGCGGAGGGAAATATGGAAGCGGCTAATATGTACGCCCAAATGCAGCAGAACTCGCTTTCATTGCAAATGCAGGCGGCGCAGGCTGAAAACGCCTATAATCAGTGGGTGCAGGAAATGGCGTTTGCAAGAAATCAGTGGGAATATGAGCAAGCAAGATATAATGCTGAAATGGCAGCTATGGAACAGCAAGAGGCAGAAGATAGAGCTTTATCGGAATTAAAGTATATGGCTGAATTAGGAATTAAAGTAGGAGATACATCGTATTTACAGAGTATGGGATTTGATACATCATATCTTGACAGATACAATGATTTGACATTGCAGGAAAAACAAGCCAGTCTTTTGAAAAAGAAAGCGAGCGGTAGAAGCAGTGGCGGCGGTAGATATAGTCCTACAGATGAAGAGTTAGACAGAAAGCTTGGCGGAACACCCGGTAATTCTAAAGTAACAACTACAAGAAAACAGGGAACTGTGATAGGATATGGCAATCCAAACCCATCTCAAATTTTAACAGCAAGTAGAAATAATGGCTTTAACAACAAAGGTAATACATGGTGGAGGGTATAAATATGGCTTCTTTTTTAAAACAAATGGAAGAACTCGAAAAACTGAAAAAGAAAGCTCAGGTTGCACCAAAGCTTCAAACACACAAGGGCGTATCTTCGGGTACGCCTTCTTCTTTGCCCAGAGCAATTGATAACCTGCCGAAAGCGAATGCTTCACAGAAAGCAGGCATGGCTGCGGAAAAGGCAACCAGAGTATTTTTACAAAACTCGCCTGACGCTTATTTACCGAGACCGCAACAGGTAGGTCCAAGTCAGTGGAAAGGTCCGACAAATACAAAGAATATCGGTTCTATACCGGGAATGTCAGCGGCTAAAAGAGCGGCTTCGGCGGCAGAAAGAGCAAGCATGGCTTATCAAAACGCATTTTTGCCGACGCCTAAGAAACAGAATACATACGGTCCGCAGAAATGGAACGGCGGTGCAGAGGAATTAAGCGCATATAATCCCTTTAAGAAAGGACCGTCAGTGTTTGAAACTGCCATGAATAACGCTAAAAATATGGAACAGCCGGCAACGCCGACAGAGGCAAGAAGCGGAGGCGGATTATTCAACAGAGTGTACAATGCGGCAAGCTCTATAGGAGACAGCATGATAGGCGCTGATAAGAGTTTAAAAGCTACGGCGAAACAGGCGTTTAATAATGAAAAAGAATACAGAAAGACTCTTGCCGAGCTTGACAGCGATATAAATGCATATATGGCAGAAAGGGATAAGTACGCTCCCGGCTCGAAGGAATATAAAGCAATCAACACCGTTATAAATAATTTGTATAACGCCATTGACGATTTGAGAAACAAAGCTGCCGATATGACAGACGCAAACGAATTTATGCGCAGCGCCGAGAAGCTAAGAAATGAAGCTACAAAAGGATTGTCGGGTTTGGGGTTGGATTTAGCCGAAGCAGGTATATCTATGGCGGATAACTTAACAACTATGGCACTGACAGGATTTAATCCGACTGCTACACTTGCACTAATGGGCGCAAAATCAGCAGGACAGAGAGCAAACCAATTGTCAAATCAAGGCGTAAGCGCAAGGGACGCGCTGGGACGAGGCGTAATAAGCGGTGTTATAGAGGGATTGACGGAGAAAATAGGACTTGATAATTTATTCGGACTTGTTAAATCCAACAATATTAAGGCTCTTTCAAGTATATTAAAACAAGCTGCCGCGGAGGGCGGAGAAGAAGGCTTAAGCAATATTTTAAACTATGCCGTTGATTGGGCAAGCGGAGACAGAAAAGATTTTGACTGGGACGATTTTGCACGTTCTGTACGACAGGGAGCTTTATCGGGTCTTGGGTTCGGTATCGGCGGTGTTGCTTCCAATACAGTATTACCGAGGGCAACAGGATATTCGGATATGGGACATCTGAATATGGAAAGAGCTGTTGACGGAAAGCGTTATGGGGAAATACTTCCGAGAGCCGTTAAAAAATATTCATCTGATGTAAGCGGTGTAAATGTCAATATCGGCAGTGAGACGGTGCAGAACTATATAAACAGAATACAGAAACCGATAAACGCAAATGAGATAAACAGTTCAATTAAAATCGATATGTCGGAGACTGAAAGAGAACCGATACTAAAAAATATGAGTATAAAGGTTTCTGACGCTACCAGAAAAGCCGTGCCTGCGGAAATAACCGATAAAATCAACAGCGGAAAACTTAATGAAGCATATAAGGCAATCAAGGCTTTTGCCAAAAGCTTAGGCGTATTTAAACAGTATGAGAATGAAAATATAGATATTAAATTCAATTTCTCAGGGGAATCGTATAATAAGAGCAAAAGCGAACATATGATAAGAAAAAATAATGTTAATGATTTTCTGCTAATGGTTAATGATTTCGATAATATTATTCAGAATGCCATACCGATTGAAATTCACAGTGATAGAATAAATGGCGGAGCACTTAAAAATGTAAGGGTGTTGGTAAGTGCTTTTTGGAATGGAAAAGAGGTTGTTCCGGTTGAAATAGAAGTAAAAGAATATAATCAACAGGAAAATGAACCCAAATTATATATGGCTGTAACAATAAACAAAAAAGGCAATGCAGTCTTCGCGGGCAGCTCATTACAGAGTATGCACGCTCTTGCATTACCTTATGGCGATACAGTCTTCGTCGGCAGCCCTAAAATGGGTCCACAAACTCTTGCATCACCTTCTGAAAGTGATGCCGTCATGGATAATAGCACTAAAATAGCACCGTTAGCTGTTAGCTCACCTTCCACTATTAGTCTACCAGACTTGATTAAAGGTGTCAACGGCAACAACGGGGACTTCTTAAAATATTTCCCTGACAGTATGCTTGATGATGAGCAGATAGCATATAAAAATGCGGCATTGGAAAAAGAAAGAGTAAAATATGAGAATAAAAATAAAAAGTCGGATTCACTTCCCGCCGACGGACTCCAATTGTCCGCAGTGGAAGCTACTTCCGACCCTATATTTAATATACCACAAAGTTTTGAAAATAACAAATTTGCTGATGCCAATACTTCATTTTATAAATCTGAAGTAGGAGAACAAGCAAAACAAGAAAACGAAAAAATTTATCATGGAGTCATTAAGGCAAGAACTGATATTTTTACCAGAGGCATTTTAGATAATTTTAATAAGGCAAGAAAATTTTTTATTGATTATGCAAAGAATAACTTTAAACCACAATATATTAATAAGGAAACAGGAAAATCAATAGATGTCGGAAGAAATGGTCTTGACAAGGTTTTAAGCGGCAATATAACTTATGAAAAATATGCAAGTGTATTTCATATACCTGAGTTAATAGAAAATGCAACGTATATAGGAAAAGCAGATAATTACCATACAGAAAGACCAGACCGTCAAAATTCGGTGAAAACATATTCATATTATGAATCTCCGATAAGTATAGACGGAAAAATGTATATTGCATATATACGAGTAAGAAATACGTTAATGGGTGATAAATATTATGGTCATACAATTGGTGAAATATTAGACCGTATAAAAATAGAGCCGTTAGAGACGCGGGCCTTCGCCGAAAAATCGGAGATACAGTCCGTAAATGAAGTCTCTTCTGACTCTAAAAATATTATACCCCAAACATCCGAAAATATCAACAATTCAGCGCCGAAAGAATTGGGAGAAAGGCAGGTAATGCCTGAAGCTGTGCCTAAAACGTCAACTGTCCCTGATAATGCGTTGGGTATTGTTCCGCCCGAAGTACAGGAACTGTTTGAGTTAAAAGCACAGGCAGAGGAAGAAAGCAAGAGACTGTATCAGAATACGGTAAACGGTTTAGCTCCGTTTGACAGAATGGCAAAAGTCGATACAAGGGATAACAGGCGTAATATTTCGGCGTTATCCAATAAGTACGGACAAAAAGGCGGTATGTTGGATACTATCCTTACATCGGGCTTATACGATATAAACGGTAATAAGGTAGATGACCGTTCGTGGGTATCGATTGTATCGCAAGTGCCGAAAGAGCAGATAGGAGATTTCAATACATATCTTCAAGAATTGCATAACATAGACCGTCAGGCACAGGGAAAACCTGTAACGGAACATACGGCAGACGAATCACGAAAGATAGTTGCCGACTTAAATGTTAAATACCCCGAGTTTAAGAAGTACCAGAAAGAAATCAATGATTATCTGGATAAGTTTTTCCACTTATATTTAGTAGACGCAGGAATGATGACCGAGCAGGCTTATAGGGAAATGAGAAAGAAGTACCCGAACTATATACCGTCATTCCGTGTCGGTGAGGACAGCGGCGGCGGTGGAATGAAACCGAAAAAGAAAATAAAGAACAGTACGGGAATAGGTAAGGCAGTGGGCGGTATTTCGGAAGTAATGAGTTTTGATGAAGCAGTGGCGAAAAAAATGAATACCGTTATGAGCGCTGCGGTCAAGAATGATATATCAAGAGAAGTTTTCGCGTTTGCCGAAGCTTTACCGAGTGAAGCGGCGAAAAACGGAGTACTGATACAGAATGATAATAACGGAAAGCCCTTTGATATAGACGATGTTGACCGAGAACTTATCAGAAAGATAGATAAAGGTAATTATTCCGTTACATTTTATAATAACGGAAAGCCGCAGACAATGAAAATAAGTAAAGATGTGTATGAAGCCTATGAATTTTTGGAGGATAAGATAGGAAACAGCGCCATAAGGTGGGCAGCAAATTTAGGTAATAAACTGACTTCACCTATGAAAGCGCTTACCACACAGTATAATCCGTTGTTTGCGCTTACCAATATTATTCGAGACGCACAGACATACACCATAAATAACACTGCCACTAAACCGTTACAGGCTCAGAAAAACTATGTCAAGGCTATTGCGGGGATTATAAGACGTTCGGATGCCTATAATCAGTATAAGGCTTTAGGCGGTTCGCAGAACGGTTATTTCGGAAAGAATATATATGAACAGGCAGAAAGCAGAGTTAATCCCAAAGCCGTAAAAGGAAAACGAAAAGCAATAGAAGTATTAAAAACACCTTTGACGGCTGTTGAGAAGATGGGCGAGTTTACAGAGAAGATACCCAGATTTGCCGAATACCTCAACACCGTTGAGAACTTAGGCGATACGGACGCAGGAAGATTACAGGCTTCGTTAAATGCCGCCGATGTTACTGTAAACTTTAACAGGTCATCCACATTGTCCACACTGGCAAATGCGTGGGTGCCGTATTTCAACGCAGGCTTACAGGGAGCGGATAAGACTTTCAGACAGATAAAGGCTCATCCCTTTAAAACTACGGCAAGGGCAACGGTATCGGTATTTTTGCCTACATTATTATTATATTTAGTAAACAAGGACAATCCTCACTGGAAAGACGTTAAAGACGGAGTGAGGGACGGCTATTATCTCATACCGAACGTACTCGGCCCGAATAGCGGCGGATATGCGGAAACGTTTATAAGAGTGCCGAAATCAAGGGAGTTCGGGGCGTTATTGAGCGCATCGTTTGAAAGGTTTATCCGTGCTGTAGATGAAGCGGTAGAAAACGATAAAGATATGAAAGAAACTTTACCGACTGCATTTGACGGATATATGCAAACGTTTTTAAACAGCTTTATGCCGCCTGACATATTGGGAGACAATATATTAGGTTCGATTGCAAGGCTAAACACTAATACGGCGTGGCATGGCGGTAAAATCGTACCGAGTACAATGGAAAACGTATCGCCGCGCAACCAGTACGATATTAATACGTCTCAGCTTGCAATGAATATAGCGGAAAAGGCTAATAAAGTGCCGTTCTTACCCGACGCTTTCAAAAGCCCTATGAAAGTTGATTATTTAATCGACAGCTACGGCGGATATGCAGGCGACCTTTTACAGGGACTTACTTCAAGGAAAAATATAGGCGAGGATAATATGGGTACGGTTCTCAATTCCCTGTATAACGGGTTTGTACAGCCTGCCAAACAGAGATTTACAACGGACAGTGCGTATTCCAGTTACAATCTCGAAAAGTTTTATAATAGAATAAATGAACTTGATAAAGCTGCCAATGACAGAGATATAGACGAGGGATTGCCGACAGAGTACAGAACGCCGGAAGAAAAGGTTTTAAGTGATTTTACAAAGGCAAGAAGCGATATCGCCGACATCACAAAGCAAGAGAGGGCGGTTCTTGAAAGGGCTATCCCCATATCGGAAAAGAACAAAGAAATCCGACAGCTTAAACAGGAAAAGAACCGAATTGCAAAAGATATACTGCAAAGAGAAGATGAACTTTATAAAGGCTATACGGAAAACTATATTCCTAAGTTATCGGTACTGACAGACGACAGACAGGAAGCGGCTAAACAGCTCTATAACGATTACGGATTGACTTATGATGAATACTTGGATATGTATGATAAGTACAAAGAAATAAACGATATGGACGTAAATAAACGTCTTAAAGCAACGTACTTCGAGGACTATTTGGAATCGTTGGGATATACAGACCAATACAATATAAAACCCGAATTACAGGACGAGTTCAGCTATTGGAACATGACGCCGGCAACAAGTTATTACGGAAGTAAGGACTATCAAAAAGTAAACGGAATACTCCCTGTAGAAACGTATGCGGATTTATCGAGCATAGTAAACGGACTGGAAAGTAATGTTGACTACCCAAAAGGAAAGAGATCGCCTTATGTAAAAAGTCTTATTGACAGATACTTAGAAAAGTACGGATATAATCCTACATACGGAGAAAGAATGAAGATATATGATTCTATGGGTGTTGCAAAGGGATATAGGTATTGAAAATTTTTTGAAAAATATACAGGGTTGCAATATATTAATATTTATCGTACAATGTAGAACGTTGGGTCTAAACATTTGTTGAGGGGTATCGGCGAAATGGGGGTAGTATAATTCGGAGGGTATTATGCGTTATTCATTATGTAAGGATGTTGGAATTTCGGAGAACGGAGGGACATACCTAACATACGGAATAAAAGTCTTCTGTAAAGAAGGGGTTAAGCTTATAGAAGACGTTTCAACAGATTACTATTTTGTAAAAAGTATAGTTGACAGATTTACAAAATTTAAACTCGATCCTGTTCACATATACGAAGCGATACAAGACGCTTTTGCAGAATATTAATTTGCAGCATTGACCGGCAGTCAAAAAGACTGCCGGTTTTTGTATATCATAAGACCTGATTTCGTGTTGCATTTCGTGTTGCATTTTGTTTTTGTGTTGCATATTTTTATAATTCAAATAGCAAAAATTATAAATATTTAAAAAAATAATGTTTAAAGAAAGCCGTAAAATCAAGGCTTTAGAGAAAATGCCTCAAAATAGGCGTTTATATTAATTTACTCAAATTGGGTTCGAATCCCACCGCCTCCGTCATAAAAACCCCGAAAATTCGGGGTTTATTTTTTATTGTGTTGCATTTCGTGTTGCATAATATTATTATAGTGTTCGTTTATTATAGAGTTTACCTTTACAAATTCACTGGAAAACGTATGCTGATATACGGTTTTCAGCATGTGAGGACTGTTTTGACCCAGTATTTCCATCGCATATTTATCAGGGATATTAAGCGATAACATTGTAGACGCATGATAATGCCTGAGAGAGTGCATGGAGTATTCATTTATGCCAAGCTCGCGGCATAAGCGTTTTAATCCCTTTAGAACGCCTGATGGTGTCATTTCCGACATAGACCCGGTTGTTCTTCCGCTTTTTATCGCATTTAACCTTTTTGATGCGTAATCAACCAATATAATATCTCTTGTGCCGGAAATGGATTTATTTTCCTGCTTATGTACATAATTATTGTCTACATCCATAACTACAGCGCCACGGATTTTTAAAATATTTCCGTTTAACTTATCCCAGGTACAGCCTGCAATTTCGCTTTGACGTAAACCGCATAAGGCGGCAAGTATTAAAGGGACTTCCATAGTTGTTCCTTTTGAAATGTGCAGTAAGCTTAATACTTCGTTTTCTGACGGAATAAGAATTTCTCGTTTTTGTTTAGGCTTGCGACTTAAAGAGTCAAAGTCGAGAACTATCTTATATTTTTTTAAAACAGCCGAAATAAATCCGATTTGGTTGCTTATGCTCTTTGAAGAGTATTTAACCGAATTATTGTTTATAAAGCGTTGTAATAACTTTTCGTCAATTTTTTTAATAGGGATTTGGTTTATATCTTCGGTTTCTTTTTTGATAATATACTTGTATCCTCTTATTGTTGACGGTGAAAGGATATTTTCTTTATCGGCAATATAGTTTTCGGCAGCTTCAATAAATGTAAGATTGCCAATATGAATACGCTTTTTATTTAACATAAATTCAGCAGCCATATATTCGGCTTCTTTTTTTGTTGGAGCGGTAAAGCTTTCGTAAATCCGCTTTTGTTTTCCGTCAATTGTTTCTGTGTGGCTATAAGCTAATGTACGCCACTGTCCGCTGGGGAGTTTCTTTGCAGTAGCCATAAAAAAAGACCTCCTTTATTTATTTTTATATAGAAATAAAAGCGGTCGTATGATATACTTAAATTGTTCGTAGGTATTCATATACCGCATAACCTTTCTTTCCCCTGTGTTGGCGCACAGGGGATTTTTTTATTATCATTTAGGATTATTTACTTAATGCATAATCAAATGCATTATCATATATAATGTCAGCTTCCTTTAAACCGTCAAATAAATAGTTAATTACATCACCAGCGTTATTTGTAAATTCTGATTGAATGTTGTTTTGAGTTGCAAGTGATAAACACTCTTCAGCAGAATAAGCAAGATTAGCCGCTTTGTCTGCAAGAGGATAAAGCATATCTAATTTATAATTATAAATATCATCTATGTAATAAGTTAGAGAAACAATAGCATTATATAAATTTTGTCTGTTTTCCATTGAGTTATTCGTAAGCAAAAAGTATATGTCAGTTTCTATCATTTGCATTTCTCTAGAGATGTTTGCCGCATATATAGAAGCAATAAGATAATTACTCATAGCAACATCTTTTTCTTTAACTGTTTCGGTAATAACATTTGTTTTTTGAGGAACTGTTATAGTGGCTGTCTTTGCTATGGCATCGAAACTGATAGTAGCTCCGAGAGAGTCTGCAACAGCTCTTATAGGTAAATATGTTGTATCGTCAATTATATAGTTATCAGCAAAAATCCTTTGACCGTTAACATATACTGTCATAGTATTTTTAGGCATAGATGGAGTTGCAACCGCAGCAGGTTTAGAGGGTGTAACAGCAGGACTAGAGGGTTGTACAACCGGCTGAGAAGGCTTTGCAACTGGTTTAGACGGAGCTGTGGTAGGTTGACTTTGAGAAGATTCATAGGGACATACTCCGTTCGGATGAAGGTGAGGACCATAACCATGATGATAGTGATAGCTGCCAAGACCGCTTACATTGTTATAGTCGTGGTGTCCGCCGGCTGAATCTGTTCTACCGCTGTGTGCATAAGCAGGAACTGCACCGAATATCAAACTACAAGATAAAACAAGCGTTAAAATTCTTCTTTTCATTTGTAGAACCTCCCTTTAATACCTCATTAATTATATTAATTTTGTTCAATACAAACATTTTAATTTATATTGCATTATTTATCCGCAGTCCATCTAAAAGCTCTTCTAAATCCTTTTGCCTCCGCTTCTTCAATTGTATAGGCATAAAATTCGCCTTTGCTCGGGGATATATCAACTCTATCGTACTGTTGGTCAAACGGAAGATGATATATCTTTTCGCCTGTTTTTGAAAGATTGCATTTTATTAGCGGATAACTGTCGAAATCAAAATTTTCTTTAACTTTAATTTTCAAAGAGTCTGCACACTTTTTTGCTAATGATGATAATGTTGTGCTTGTTATAAATATGCCCTTATATGTTCTTTTAGGGTCTTTTATTGAAGCTACAATTAAACTGCCATACAGCTGAAAGATATGTTTTTCGTGTATTGTTTTAGACTTAGCCCAACGTTTACACTGAATAACTAAGGTTTCGTCTCCTTTTTCAACCAAAAGGTCTCTTCCCATATCTTCAAGTCCCATTAATGCACCATTATATTTAACTTTATATCCTTTACTTTCATATAGATAGCCTACATACCTTTCGTACTCTATTCCTATATCCCAGTCCGATTTTTTTCTTTTTTGGTATCTGTCCAAGGCAAGTTGATACTTCTCTGTAGTTGAAAGTTTGGCGTATTCTTCAGGAGACAGCCAACTCTTGAGTTTGTCATACTCAGTATGTTCAAGGTTGTTTTCTGTTGCATATATGTAATCATGAGCCTTATAAGGATCCGCTTCTTCAAAATCTTCTAACCAAGGAAAAAGAGTTTCTAAGTAGTGAAGCTGATATTCAAGCATTTTGTTTTCTTTCATAAGTTGGCGTTTTTCTTGTGCTATTTCCATAACGGAATCGGACGCCTTAAGTGCAGGGCGCTTTTTGTTTTTTAAGTCAGCTGCAATTTTTTTATCAACAGAATAAAATAACTCGGAATATATTGTGGCAAGCCAAGGATATTTTTGAGAAGTTTCATTTACTATGTTTTCTATATATACCTTTCTTGAATTTATTTCTTCTTCTCTTTTATCTAATGCTAATTTGGTTTGACTGTAAGATTTGACTAAATCATCATTTTTGTGTCTGAAATTAGTTTCTAGTTCACTGTTTTTTTCTCTATACTCATCTTCTAAGGATTGGAGCTTATCTTCATATTTCATTTCTGTCTCTTATACACATCTCCGAGCCCACGAGACTCGACGTCATCTCG
>ENA-OWZU01000389-OWZU01000389.1-human-gut-metagenome-genome-assembly--contig:-NODE-389-length-13956-cov-7.417452_pt1 | contig 13956 bp, 16 predicted proteins | sample MGYA00249263_ERZ652121 | MGnify/ENA primary metagenome ERZ652121 (study PRJEB26925, sample SAMN05827113) | human gut metagenome | biome: ENVO:2100002; feature: ENVO:00000062; material: ENVO:00002003... | reverse complement strand
TTAAGTCGTCGGCAGCGTCAGATGTGTATAAGAGACAGCAACTAAAGACTTATTTAATATCTTGTTTTTTCAAAAATAGAAAAAAGATAGAAAACGTTAACAATTATGCTTGGAAAGCATACTGATGGAATAAACTAAGCATTGGATAGGTTAAAAAATGGGGCTTAAAATAAAATGCGAAGAAACAATAGATAATGATGTAATTAAGAACAATGTTCGAATCACCTAGCAATCACGAACGGAGGAAATAAAAAAATGGCAGAAAAACAAACCGCAGGAAGAGATCAATTGGGGGAGTTTGCACCAAAATTTGCAGAATTGAATGACGATGTTTTATTTGGACAAGTATGGTCAAGAAAAGAATTATCTCCTCATCAGCGTAGTATCATCACCCTATCTGCTTTGATCTCAGGAGGGAATTTTGAACAATTGCCAGCTCATCTGAAAATTGGCAAGCAAAATGGCATTACTAGTGAAGAAATAGCAGAAATCATTACCCATTTAGCTTTTTATGTAGGGTGGCCAAAAGCTTGGTCGGCTTTTAGTTTAGCAAAAGAAATCTATCTAGAAGAAAATAGAGAAGATAAGAAAGAGGCGTAAATGATGACAAAACACGAAGAAATACAAAAAGGCGTGATTTTTCCAGCAGGTAAAAAAAACGAAGCATACGCTCAAGTATTTACCGGACAAAGCTATCTGAATATGTTAGTAAACGATCCCGAAGTTTCTGTTGGTGTAGGGAATGTAACTTTTGAACCAGGCTGTCGCAATCACTGGCATGTCCATACAGACGGCTATCAAATCTTACTTGTGACCGGAGGAGAAGGCTGGTATCAGGAAGAAGGAAAGCCAGCAAGACGATTAATGGCTGGAGATGTCGTCGTAACGCACAAAGGGATCAAACATTGGCATGGTGCGACAAAAGACAGTTGGTTTGAACATTTGGCGATCACTGCTGGTAATTCAGAGTTTTTAGAACCTGTAACAGATGAACTATACAAAGGATTGGAAAATCAATAATATCAAGCTTAGAACAGCTCCTAAAAGTAGATTTTTAATCGAACTTTCAGGAGCTGTTTTAGGTGGATGAAGCTGTTTTGTAAAATAGGTTAATAATAGGGGCGAGGAGAAGCACGCCGGAAAATCTTGATATTGATAATCGGCTGGGCATACATGATTTCCACATCGTCAATCAAACTACCTAGCAGATGATAATCTTCCCAATCATGTCGAGGATTACCTAATAGCTCCTGATAGTAGATTTCCATGCTAGGGTCTCGAGGATGGTTCAGCAAATCAGCAAGTACATCTAGATCTTCTGGCTGAGTTTCTGTTGTGCCCTGTATTTCTATGAAAAGTCCCTCCTCAGCAAATTCTACGCCAATACGTATTTCAGTTATTTCGTGGGAATATAGATAAGTAAGAAGCTCATCGATGATTCTTTTTGATAATTCTTTTTCCAAGTGTCTTTTTTTCCTTTCTGACAGCGGTAAAGTTATCTAGTATCGGTACAAGGATGCCTGCAACGAATCCAGTTGAAAAACCACTGTTATATAAATTGAGTCCTTCGTGCAAAGTGCTGACGTTATGGACAAGAGCAATATGTAACATACCAGCTATTACACCGTAAAAACTGCCGTAAAAACCGCTTATGGGCGCGAGGCCTGTCCCAAACACAGCGGCAACGAGCATGCCGGTGCTGGTGATTTCATGAAATGTCCCAAACAAAGAAGCAAGAAAGATTCCGACTAGTATCGGAAAACTGTTTTTCAAATGACAACCAAAAGCACTGAAACCAACTGCAGATAAAATAGCACCGATGACAGGTCCATTTAACTTACCACCAACCAGCAAAACATAAGAAGAAAGCATTAGACCAACTAGCCCCATGTTGATCAAAGTAGCACCGATACCAGAATTAGCAATGAAATCAGTTGTCAGTTTTCCAGAGGAATCGAAAATCTCTCGAATACCCGAAAGTCGAAAGGAATTATAATAGAAACCAAAACCGACTGTCAGCAAAAAAAAGCCGAAAATGATCCAGACGAGAGGGGAATGGTATTCATTGGAAACCAATGTATTCTCGACAATCGAGTAGCTGAACAATCGCAAAACAGCAGTAAAAGCCATGGCAATCAAGCCTGAGGTAAATCCAATATTATAAAGCGTGAACCCGCGATGGAAAACTAAAGTTTGAGCAGCCAATGGCGGAAGAAGAAGACCAATTGCTATACCGGCCAAATTGCCCAGCAGAACACCTACTAGCAAAGGAAAGCGCATACCGAAAGTAATGTAACTAACGACCGGCGACAATGCGCTGCCGAACAGTCCTATCATAATATACTGAGAAAAAGGTTTATTGACAAATACAGCATACAGGTATACACCTAAAATGATCGAGATCGAATTATAAAGGTTTTTGCCAAAAAAAGAAAAACCGGTAACTGTTAAAATCGAAGCGAATAAGGGGCCATTTAAAATCACCTTTTGCCGGTAAGCCAAAAGCACAGAAAGTAAGGTCAAGATCCCAACGTTTATAAATGCGCTTCCAAAACCACCCAAAGCAAAATAATCTGTCAGAAGATTGCTTGGCGAGGTAAGAATAGTCAGTAGTCCACTCCAATTAGCGGCGGGTGTACCAGAAACTAAGCCAATAAAAAGAAAAAAAGTACCTGTAAAACTAAGATAAAAATATTTTCTTTTCTGTGAAACGATTCTTTTTTGAGGATGAATATAAATAACGTCAGTTTCGTTTTCCATTACACACCTTCTTTTTCGTTTTCTTTAACTATAACTTGAAATGAAAGATTTGGTCAACTATCATTTAGGTTAAAACTAAAAATGTAAGGGAACCCAGTGAATTTAACCAAGTTTTTTTAATTTTGCAAAAAAAGTTAAAGAAGACTGAGAAAAAAATTTAAAATATAACGTTTTGAGTAAAATGTTTGCAAAAAATACTAAAAATAGGGTACAATAAAACAACATATACTGCAGTAAAGAAGTGGGGGAGTTTTAATGAGAAGAAAAGTCTATACCAAGGATCAAATTCTAAAAGCTGCTTATGATGTTGTTGCAAAGGAAGGGTTTAAAGGATTTACTGCGAGAAACATTGCGAAAAAGATGGGGATTTCGACTCAGCCAATTTATCTGGAATTCAAAAACATGGAAGATTTGAAAAATACGTTATTGGATTCAATCTTTGAACAACTAAAAGAAGATGTTTTCCCTATTGAGCGCACGGGTGATAAAATCATTGATCTCGGTTTGAACTATATCTACTTTGCAAAGAAACATCATAGTCTTTACATGGCATTGTACATTGATGAACATGGGGACGGAAAGAAAATGCATGATTTTTCTTACAACTATTTCCGTGAAATAGTCAAAGAAGATGAAAGATACAATCAATTATCGGATGATTATATCGATGCCTTGCATACTGGTACATTGGTAGCGGTGACTGGCTTAGCATCATTGATGTCATCAAACATCATGCATCCAACAGAAGAACAAATCATCGCACTGATCAAACGGACAATTGACTCGATTTTAGCATTAGATAATCCTGAAACAATCAGATAGTGTTCTATCATTATGAATTTGACCGGTAAGTCCGTTGGCTGTAAACTGTCAATGGACTTTTTTTGTAAAAAAACGGTTTCTGTTATTTATCTGTTAGAAATAGGCTTGACATTTCGTGGAAAAAGTTTAAAAATAGTACTTACGGAAGGTTGGCAGAGTGGTAATGCACCGGACTCGAAATCCGGCGAGCCGCAGTAATGTGGTGCACGGGTTCAAGTCCCGTACCTTCCTTTTATCTTACTGGTATGGAGTTGTTTAGCTTAGGCTGAGCAACTCTTTTTTGCTGTTAAAACAAAAAGAGGCTAGCTGCTTCGGTAACTAAAGCAGCTAGCAAAATGAAAAGTTTATTAGGGTTGAGTAGACTATAAGGAATAAAGCTTAAATGGGGCTTAAACTATCCAAAATGAGTTTTCGCATTTGATAAAAAGTCAATTTTGCTTGCTTTCGCTACTTTTCCTTTTTAAAGTAACAGTTGTTAGGTAAATACAATGAAAAACTTGGTCATACTAACTTTTTTTAGCTCTGCGAGAAGGAAGTGGTTCATACCCGTTCGCTCTAATAAAGGCGTCAAATGAGCCATAGATTTTTTTGATTTGATTGATTTGACCGAATTCCTTGCGTGTCGGGACACGATCATTTATTGAAATAAAGTCATTCAGCTTTTTTATCAATCCATCTTTTGTGAGCGGCTTGTTTTTACCAGGAGTATTCAGCGGGTAGCCTTGGCTGCGAAGAAAGTTATTGTAGGTTCCAAAGTATTTGTTGATAATATGCATATGCCCCAATTCTGTTGAAATCGGTGTTCGCCCATGCTCCTTTGCGAATAAATGCAATTCGTTGATCACCATGTCTATTGTCATAGGCTGTCTAGGTTTTGTTTTTCTCGATTTTTTTGGCTTACTTTTTGGTTTAGCTCTAGGTTTCAGTTCTAGGGATTTGTCATACAACGACTCATATCCATGGGCTTTAATAAAATCAAAATAGGAATCAAAATAATTTTTAATGGCATAGCGATAGCCGAACTCACTTGCTTTGGGAGCACGCTGATGCGATCTCACAAAAGTATGGAGCTTTTCTGCTATTTCGATTTTCGTATAATACTCGATTACTTGTTTTTTGCCGAGTCCCTGACTTTCTAGGAAAGTTGTATAATTTTTAAACATTGTTCTTATCGGGGTTTGATAGCCAAATTCCTTAACGGTTGGTGTTCGGTGATGCTGTTCGACAAATTTGGTCAGCTTTTTAATCAAATATTCTTCAGTAATTCTTACTGCCACGGCCAATATCCTCCTTTACATCATTCGATGACTAAGAAAACGATACCATAAATTAAATGAAGAATTGTTATCAATAATTTTAAAATTTTGAAACGAAAAAAATATTTTCCGACGAGACAGACAAGAGATTATCACTTAATAGACTAAGCAATAGCAACAATAGATCGAGAAAAGTCAGGTAGATTTTCTATTTATTAAGAATGAAGCAGGATCTTTTAAAAGAATTATTCAGCTTAAAACACAGATATTAAGTGTCATGTTTTTTTACCTTAAGAAATCGATGTAAGAGGACTAAAGGTTTCAATTATTCAATGTTCACTGCTGGTTCTGTTATACTAAGGATAAGCAAATTTTATTTTTTAAAAGTGAAGAGAATTGATCGCTTAACATTATAAAAGCTACGACTAGAGGTGAATAAAGATGGAAGAGACTGTATTCTTTAATTTGGGCAACGCGATCGCTTCAAAACGTGACCCAAAAGAATTGATGAAAGAAGCTCAGATCGTCAAGGATAACCGTGACCCATTAGGCAAATTAGTGATTGTGGAAGGTGAGGGAAAGGAAGCGCTGATCTTGTTTGATTTAGCGGATCAAGAAGAACCTTCAGAACGGACCGAACCCTTTAAAGTAAAAAAGATTATTGAGTAAATAGAAAATGCTGATTCATAAGTGCTCAGTGTCAAAAAGTTAAGAAAGAAATTTCGCAAGTTGCCAAGAAAATCAATAACATAGGAACCGAGGTTGAAGGAACCTACTTTGTGCTTCTCAAATTTTTATGAATTTTCGGTTTATTTCGGCTAACTCTGCGTATGAGTTGCTTTTTATTCATGAACAGGAGCTGATCCAAAAGTCTAAGAGATTTTTGGATCAGCTCTTTGTTTTGGGGCTTTTATTAAGAACAGCTTTTAAAATCTTGAAGTATTTTTGCTTATTGTCGACATGCTAGTTCTGCTTAACGGCGTTTAGCAGTAACTCAATGCATAGCTTGTGTAGAAAAGTTCATTCGTGCAGTCGTGATATACCTATTTATTCATTCATGTGAGGAATTTATACTTCCTTCTAAGCAAGAAACGTATTTTTTTCGTTATTTATGTCTACTAAAAATGGTCAAGAGGTTTTTTGAAATGCTGAAATAATTGTAATTTATGACGGGAAATTCAGTTTTTACACTTAAACACTAATTATTTTTTAAAAAATATAAAAAAATTGATGTTGAAGTAACTCAGAAAAAGGCTTATGGTTTCCTCAAGGGTGGACAAGTAATATTTCTGGTTGGTGAATGGGTGTCACCAGTGGGTTAAAAAGGAGTTTATCAATAAATGAAAAAAGGAGAAGAATCAATGAAAAATTATGGCTTAAGTGAGTCTCAGCTATTCACTTTAACACGTAAGAATTTAGAAAAACGTATTAGTCAGTATTATCGTGAAACGAATGATGGCGATGGCGCGCTCGAATGTTTGATAGCGCTTCAAGTACGAGAAGAATTAACAGAGGCGGATTTCGCTTTTGTACTAGCCGATCTTGTGCGTCACATTTTTATGCGGACACGTTCGAATCGTTCATTGCGCCGCTACTATCTGTTTTTTACAGAATACTTCGAGAAGAAGGAATGGCGCTTATTAGAAATCAAATTGTTTCCAGCAAAGACCTATGTTGTGGAAAAGCTGAAGACCTTGTTTACACAATTTATTAAAGAACCTTTGGCAGGATTGGTCGGCTCATGACGAGGACCTGCGGAGAAAATGGAGAAAATAGTGAGATAAAAGAAACTAGAAAGGACTAAAAATATGCAAACAACCTATACATTAGCAGCAGAATTTGGCAAAAGCGATGGCAAATCCCATCGACTGCGCATAAGGGATGTTGATTTATCCAAATCAGCAGAAGAGATCAAAGCTTCATTAACAAAATTGACGAAACTAAAACTATTTGAAAAAAATGGCGTTGAATTATTTCAAGAAGTCCGCCATGCCAAAATTATCAAAAAAACAGAAAGAACCATTTTTAATGATGGAAAAGCTGCCAAAAAATCAGCACAGTCTCAAACGGACCAAACAGCAGCTGTCCAAACAATGGAAGAACCAATAAAACAGGCGAAGACACCTGATAATAATCGAGAAATTCCGGAAACGATTCGGATTCCGGAGGATTTAACCATTACCGAAGAATGGCCGCAGCCGAATCGCTTCGTCCAAACAATTGAGCTGCCAAGTGGCTACCATTCGTGGGATTTGAATGAGAGTCAAGCATTCATGCTGATCAACGCGTGTTTTCCCGCGGGAAACGAACCATTGACTATCGAGGCAGACGATCAATCCGTCCCAGCGAAGCTGATTGTCACCGGAAAACGTACGGAAGAGGCACCACAGGAAACGATCGTCGCTGCGGTGAACAAGGAATCTCCACCTGCAAAACCTAAGAAAAAACGAAAGCGGTTACTCGAGCGGATTCGTAAACGAGAGTAATCGTTGTGTCCAGCTCATCAAAAAATCCAACGTTGGTATGAGGTGGATCATTGAGTAAAATGTTCTGTACCATTTTTATCAAAATTTAGACAGGGATTTTCTTTGACTCGCTGAGGCCTATCACTCGACTCAATCAAACTTTTTTACTATTCTAAAGAAAAAAGATTTGAGGGAAATCCCGTGATGAAATTAATAGTGGAGATTGATCATGATACAACCAGCATCCAGTTTGATGAAGAGGGTACGATGATGATTTATCGCAACTTGAAAAAGGTGCCTGCCTTGACTAAGGATCAGCTTGTACTGTATTTCAAAGGCCGTGAAGCGCAGTCGGTGGATTATGGTCAGACGATTGACAAAAAAATCCTGAAGGAAGCGGACAGTCTGGTAACGATCAGTGTTCCGTGGGATATTGAAGGCCGTGAATTAGCTCAACAAATGCTGGAGGTTTGGCAAAAAAACGCGCTGAAAACGGCGGGGTTATTTGAGGAGCAAAAAATTGCCGTGAACCGCTATCCTATTGTAGCAAGACATCAGGAACGACTTTTCGAGCTATTAACTACCTTTGGCTTTGAGAATAAAAAAGTCAAGGCTAAACCAGCAAAGGCTCAGCATCGCTGGAATAAGCAAGTCAGCGAAATTCCATTTTATATTGATTATAATAATGCAAAAGGGGAAGTTATTTGGCAAAAGCGCAATGAAATGCGGCTGTTGGCTGGTGCGAAATTAACACAGGAAATGCCTTTGAACAAAGATGGTTCGGTGGGATTTAGTGCACGCTTAACTGAAAAATTGAGAGCGGATTATGTCGATAAAATCTCTAACTATACAACAACAGAGGATATAATCTTTAAGAGTGTGAATGAAGTCGGTATCTTTCTTTATTATGCCGGAACGAATGGCTGGCTCGTCTTCAAGGACAAGGATGGCAAAACAATTGATGAATATACCGTGGTAAAATAAATAGAAATTCAGTCTGAAATGAAATTGGCTTATTAAAGGTCAATTTCTTTTTTACGTTTTCAAATCATACAAAAAATTGAGGCGGAAAATCATCTGATTTTCCCCTCAATTTTTATAAGGAAAGTATAAAATTTTCACATGAATGAATCGCTTTACAGCGGGTATATTCATGCCCGATTTCACGAAAATGCTTTTTTATAGGTCTAGATATTTTGTTAAGTAATCGGCCATACCGTCTTCACTATTTGGCTTTTCCGTGATATCATCCGCGACAGATTTTAATTGATCTGTCCCGTTTACCATGGAAACACCCCAGCCGGCAAATTTTAACATGTCCACATCGTTGTGTTCATCGCCAAATGCTAAGATATCTTCTTGCTGCACGTTAAGACTATTAATCACCCGTTTAAGTCCATGAGCTTTTTGAATCCCTTTAGCTACGACTTCCAACATCGGATTTGGACCGCCCCAAGTATTGACTTCAACTTCATGTCCAAATTGCTGTTTTAATTCCTCGGAAACACTGCCGACATTTTCAGGTTGGCTGCGTAATAGAACAGACGTTGGGTTTGTTCGTAAAGTATTAATCGTTAACAAATTATCATTTGTTGCAAAATCACTGGCGAAGAAATGCTGATCGAAGAAATTTAAATCATCGATAAAGAAGGTCTCGCGGTTTTCAGCAGCGATGAAATCTAGCTTCAAGTTTTTCTTTTCCGACATTACATCGAAAACAATCTTCCGATTAACAGAAGTTTCCTGTTCATCTGCCCATTTCTTCCCAGGAAGATGAACAAGGGCGCCGTTAAAATTAATCATCGGCGTAGTTAATTGTAATTGCTGATAAAAGTTTTTACTCATGCGGTAAGGACGTCCGGTAGCGATCACAACTGAGTGACCATCTTCAATCGCTCGGCGCAGAGTTTTTGCTGTCTTATCAGTAATTATAGAATCTTGATTTAGGGTTGTACCATCTAAATCAATCGCTATCAATTTTTTCATAAAAAAACTCCTACTTTGTATTTATTATTTATTTTTCTGAGAAAGGCAGAGCGAATTCTCAGTACATAATACCCATCTGGCAATCTTGCTTAAGCAAGAAAAAAGCAGCATTCCGATTTTGCTTTAGTCTAGCACATCCATTAGAAAACGCAACCGTACCGCTTAAATAATCAGAAAATATTAGAAAATTATCAAAGTCCCTGAGGGCAGAAAAAAGTCTTTTTCCGGTGATTCTGCTATAGTATAGGCATAGAAAATGTAGAGAAAGGGGATTAAAAAAGATGGCAATCAATTGGCGGCGAAATCTTTTGATTTCATGGATCGGTTGTTTTTTTACTGGTGCCAGTTTCAGTTTGGTGATGCCCTTTTTACCAGTCTACATTGAACAACTGGGAACACCGAAAAGTCAAGTCGAGTTGTTTTCTGGATTGGCGATCTCGGTAACTGCTTTTGCGGCGGCAATTGTTTCTCCGATTTGGGGAAATCTGGCGGATCGGAAAGGGCGGCGTTTAATGATGATTCGGGCAGCAGCTGGAATGACTCTCACAATGGGCTCGCTGGCTTTTGTGCCGAATGTTTATTGGTTACTGATTATGCGTTTTATGACCGGTGTCTTATCTGGTTATGCCCCTAACGCGACAGCGATGATCGCTTCTCAGGTCCCGCGTCAAAGAAGCGGCTGGGCATTGGGAACACTTGCGACAGGCGGAGTTGCTGGAAATTTAATTGGTCCTTTGATTGGCGGAATGTTGGCGCAATGGTTCGGATTACGGAATGTCTTCATTATTACCGGAGTTATTTTGCTGATTTGTACCTTCTTGACGGTTTTTATGGTGAAAGAAAATTTCCAACCGATCGAAAAGGAAGATGTTATCAGTATGGCGGAATTGCGCAAACGAATTAATTATATGCCGATTCTGATTGGCCTATTTATCAGTTCCCTGATTTTGCAGGTCGGAGCCACTAGCATTAGCCCGATCTTGACGCTGTATATTCGGGATCTGAGCGGCTCCAGCAGCAACGCTTTAGTTATCAGTGGGTTTATTGTTTCAATTGCTGGGGTTTCGGCGATTGCTTCTTCACCAACGTTGGGTAAAGTCGGAGATAAAATCGGGAATCATAAAGTTTTGTTGGCAGGTCTAGTCTTATCTTTACTTTGCTTTATTCCAATGGCTTTTGTCAAAACACCTTTCCAACTTGGCGTTTTACGTTTCTTCTTGGGATTTTCAACCGGCGCGTTGATGCCTTCAATCAATACCCTTATCAGCAAAATCAGCCCACCAGAAGGAGTTAGTCGTATTTTCAGCTACAATCAAATGTTTAACAATTTTGGTCAGGTCATCGGGCCAATGCTAGGCTCAACTGTAGCCCATGCGATGGGCTATCCAGCAGTATTCCTAGTCACTAGCGCATGTGTTTTTGGGAATATTATTTTAAGTGTTTTTAATTTTCGTAAACTGTTAGTGACCAAGACAAAGATTTAGGGTAGTTGAAGAATAGGATAGTGAGCGGGGTTATCAGTTTAGATAATCCCGCTTTTCTTAGGGAACTAGCGATTAATTACTAAGAAAATCTTAAAAATGAAAAATGACTATTTTGTTTGATTAAGAAGAATTGTTTACTGATAAGACGCTATCTATTACTTTTATACTTTATTTAAGGTGAAAATTATATATTTTGGACTGTATGGCTAGTAAGATTGCGACATCATTTAATTGAAGAAAGCAAAGCTAATGAAAAATGTATGGAGGGATGAAGGTGTTAGAAAAACAGGGAGGGGTACCCATGTCGAATGAAGAAACTATTTTGCGAGAACTGAAGCAGTGCTATTACTCTGAAGGCGAAGAGCTAACGTATAAAAAGGATAAGTTTCTAATGGAAATGCTTGTTGCGAGGATTGCTGGTTTATTTGATGAAAAGGATCCGATTTTTTGGGCTGGTCATGAAAAGAGCATCAATATCTGGGCAGCAACGCCTGTCAAAAGTCCGACTACTTTAAGATTATGGGAACTGTTTGGTCCTAGTGATGCGAAGTTTATTTTTTTGACAGCTGAAAAGGCCGTTTATATCAATGTGGTACGTCTTTTGGAGGAAGAAAATCGGCTCTGCTATGAGGCCAAGGAGATTCATTCGATTTTATGTGGGTATTATTGGACGAAGAAAGAAGATGAAGTTAACCGCAGAGCTGTTCGAATTGTAACAGAGGAGCATAGTGAGTTTCATCCTTCAGTAACTATTTCAAATACTAGGTATAATGAGCTTGTGGATAAAATTAACAGTGGCTCTATGAGTCCGATTAAAGAAAAGGTAATTATTTTGGAAGATACAGACAGTATCAAAAAATACCATGCCGCCTCGATTCGTAGAAAAAGTAGTCAAACTGAGGGGAATCAAATTTATTTTGTATAAAAGGCTGTTCGTTTGAGACAGTCTTTTTAGTTGTTTAAAAGGATGGATAATAGCTTGTCACAGCAATGCCAAAGGTGTTAGGCTTAGGCAGAAAGTCAAGATTTATTTAAAAGCCATTCGACTTTTACCGTTAATGAGTGTTTGGGTGGGGCAGGTTTCTTCAAGCTTTGTAAAGAACTTAGTTTTTTCAGAGCGCCAAGCGTTGTTTACCGGTAAATATGATAGCTTTCTTTGATGGCGAGTCGGCGAAAAAACGAATTATAAAGGGAGTTTTTATGTCTTACAAACGTGTTAAAATGGTGGGCGCTAATTGTCCAACTTGTCAACGAAAGCTAGAAATTTTGCTGAAGGATGATTCACAGGAAGCATTATGTATTTGCTTTCGCTGCCGCGAAATTTATGCCTTCGATGGTCAAGAGCTGCATAAGCTTTCTAATGGAAAACAGGCAACAAATCAGGAAAAAACAGCTTTGGCTAGACTTGTTCAGGCCTTGCCGGAAAAGCATCTCTATATAGGAAAAGGAAGTCAGTTACGTCAAAAGGACTTTGGTTATCAACGAAGCTGGTTGAGCCTAGCCGAGTATGAACGGCAATTTGGCGAGGCTTTAGGCTTCAATCAATGTGATTTACGCAAAAATCTGACAAGCTGTAAATGGTGTGGTCAAAGTTTGCCGAAGGGACGGCGTTCATTTTGCAAGGATAGCTGCTCTCGCAATTATTCAAAAGCCACTTTCACGAAACGCCATATGGCAAGTCTGCCTTATCGAATTGCGTGCCGTGACCAGTTCTTTTGTCAAATCAGCGGAGCAGATCTGGCTCAATACAATCGGCATGGGATACGTATTCCTGCCAGTAATGGTCAACTGGCAATCCATCATTTAATTTATGTCTCACAAAACGGCACCGATCATGAACAGAATCTATTGACTGTTTCTGCCGAAGTGCATCGAGCCTATCATTCCGGTGATGCTGAAATAGTAGCGCTTGTTGATAAAATTCGTGATCAACGGTTGGGAAAATTTGACGAGAAAATGCAGTTTGATTGTTCAGAAAAACATAATCGCGAAAACGAATAGTTTTTATGATCGTATGAGAGATATTAGATCTGAAAATTCGTTTTATTTACAGATGAATCCTTTTTACTTCTTTTGGATACACTATCCAAAAGAAGTAAAAAGGATTTTTTGTTTTAGCTTATTGACAAAATGTAACCACCTCGTTACTATATGTGTAACGAGGTAGTTACATAAAGAATCGAGGTAGATACTTTGATAAAGAATCGAATCAAGGTTTTAAGAGCAGAACGAGATTGGACGCAGGCAGATTTAGCAGAAAAGGCTGGGATCTCAAGGCAAGCGGTCATTTCGATTGAGAAGTACAAGTATACGCCGTCATTGGAATTAGCATTTGATATCGCCCAAGCATTTGAAGTAGATATTAATGAGGTTTTTAAAAAGGAAGAGGGGAGCTGCAAATGAGTCAAACAATTATTCTAAGCATTACCATTCTTTTTCTGATCGCTTTTTTATACAGCTTGTATTACAGACAGAAAAAGCAGATACATTACAGAAATGATGAACGCTGGAAAGAAATTGAGCGGAATGCAAGTAAAGTTGCTTATAATTATTTTAAAAATTTGGTTGTAATAGTAGCAATAGCGATGGGTGTCTTGGAATTCAAACCAGATTTAAACATCAAAATTTCTTTACAAAGAGTTTTATATGCCGCCTACCTGTTAATCATTTCTGGACAACTAGCTGAGATGTTTGCTTTGAAATACTATGATAAAAGAATGTAAATAGGAAATTTTTGTGGAAAATCTCAAATGTATTTTCTCACTATTTATAGTATTTGGCATTGTTTCAGATGTCCAAGTAGCTATAAATGCGGCTAAGAAAGGAGTAGGATGAATTGATGATAATAGAATTAATGAAAAAAATAATACCGTTACTATTTGTTTTGTTCATGATAGGGTTCATTATCCTAGGTGATAGATTCAGTAAGTTAAAATCAAAAAAATATAAGAATGATGAGAGATGGCAGTTAATTAAGGCTAAGTCAAATCAGACTATCTTAAAGTATTATGGTGCTGTCTCAACAATATTTATAATTTTTTATATCATAGCAATGCTTACACCTGAGAAAAACAATTTGATAACATTAGAACAATTTTTAGAGTTCGGTTTTTATTTTGTGCTATTTAGATATGCTGTAGAATCTGTCTCTTATACACATCTCCGAGCCCACGAGACTCGACG
>ENA-OWZU01000380-OWZU01000380.1-human-gut-metagenome-genome-assembly--contig:-NODE-380-length-14060-cov-7.549018_pt1 | contig 14060 bp, 18 predicted proteins | sample MGYA00249263_ERZ652121 | MGnify/ENA primary metagenome ERZ652121 (study PRJEB26925, sample SAMN05827113) | human gut metagenome | biome: ENVO:2100002; feature: ENVO:00000062; material: ENVO:00002003... | reverse complement strand
ATTAGGCACGCCGCCAGCGTTCGTCCTGAGCCAGGATCAAACTCTCATAAAAAGTGTTTGAAACAGTCTTGCGACTGTTAAGCTCAATTGTATTAATTGACTTGCTAGCATATTGCTTGCTATGTTGTTTGCTTCTATATAATAGAAGCGCCCTACACATTTGGTTTGTTTTATTCGTTCAGTTTTCAAAGGTCTACATTGTTTGTCGCTTTGTTTCAGCAACTTTTACATCTTAACAGGTTGCCAAGCAAATGTCAATGACTTTTTTGAAGTTTTTTTAATTTCAAAATTCATCGTTCGGCTTTTGCTGTATCAGCAACGTTTATTAATTTACCATTTAATCATTCCATGGTCAACTATTTTCTTCAAAAAAAAGAAACTTATTATTCATAAGCTTCTTTTTCAGGTTTATTCAAATAATGGTACACCTTCAATTTCGATTGTTCCAAGGATTTTTCTGACGCTGTCTGGACTCTCCCAAGCAAATCCTTCGGGGAGCTCTGTAGCTTCTTCACTAGTCATTTCAAATACATATAACGGCAAACTAGCACCGTGTGATTGTGTATTCGTTAATTCGACTAGCCGAATATTATTAACATTAATATGTAGTGTCGCCTTCAAGAAATTCAAAAAACTAGCTAAAACGGTGTTTTCGGCTTTGGTATCAGTGCGAGCAAATTCTTTCTCTTTTCCTATTTCGTGAACTAAAAAACGCTTCGATCCATCTTCTAAATGCAACATGATTGTTCCTGACACTTGTTTTGTCACAATTTTCACCTCTGCAAAAGCTAATCGTAAATCGGAATCATTGTATCACGTTTTCAGAAAAAAAGATATTCTTTGCATAAAATAAGCCTTAATTTTCAACTTGTTCTTTCAATAGAAAATCGATTGCCTCATCCGTCCAAGCGGGCATGTTTTTCTCTAAGGAGCGGAAGCCGATGTTTTTATTGCGATTTGTAAAGTAACGTTTCCGATGGTAAGGCACTTCAGCGGAATGCTCTGCCAACGTTCGCAAAGATAAACTGATCTTCTTAGTATATTCATCAATATCAATAACTTGTACCTTCACCACTTGTCCAACCTCTAAAAAGCTGTGTATGTTTTTTGTGTAACCAGACTGTACCTCTGATATGTGGACTAATCCTTGTGTCTGAGCATCTAATGAGATGAACGCACCATATGGCTGAATACCTGTGACTTGCCCTTCGATAATATCTCCAATTTTATATCCCATTCATTTCCCTCTTTTCGCATGTTTCATTATACTGTATTTATAAACAAAATTGAAGTTAGCCATCAGGAGGAAGAGAAATGACAAATTTTGAACAACCGATCAATCGCCTTGGCTCTAACAGCGTCAAATGGGATGCGATCCTTAAGTCCTATAATGAAGAGAACCTTTTGCCGTTGTGGATTGCCGACATGGATTTCAAAGCGCCCGCCGGCGTCTTACAAGCCTACCAAAAATTGTTAGAACATGGAATCTTAGGTTATGCTGATACACCTGATACACTTTATACCGCTATCAGCAATTGGGAGCAGGAACATTTTAAGCTTGCCGTAAGAAAAGAAGAGATTCTTTTTTTCTCTGGTGTCTTAGCAGGAATTACTACAGCGATTCAAGCCTTCACAAAGCCAAATGACGTAATTTTAATCCACGATCCTGTTTACCCTCCTTTTGCAAACATCATTACGACGAATCGTCGGCAATTGGTTCGAAGCCAATTAGTCGAGGATAATGGACATTTTGTAATGGACCTGGCTGACATGGAGGAAAAATTCAAACAACACCAGGTAAAAGTTATGATTTTATGCAATCCTCACAATCCCGGTGGAAGAGTTTGGACGAAGAAGGAACTCTATCAATTAGGCGAACTTTGCCAAAAATATCAAGTGCTTGTCTTAAGCGATGAGATTCATCAGGATTTAGTGTTTCCGCCGAATAAAATGACTTCATTTTTTAATGCAGGCGATGGCTTCAGCGACTTTAGCTTACAATTTACTTCGATGACAAAGACCTTTAATCTAGCGGGAATCAAAAATTCCGTTGTTTTTGTCAAAAATGAGAAACTGCGCAGCCAATTAATCCGTAAGCAAGAAGAGAACTTTCAACAAGAAATCAATACCTTTGGTTTAGTCGGTATGGAAGCGGCTTATGAAACGGGTGAAGAATGGTTAGCCGAACTACTACCTTATATTCAATCCAATATTACTTATACAATGAACTTCTTCCGAGAACAGCTGCCAAAGGTAAAAATCATGGAGCCTGAAGGAACCTATCTATTGTGGTTGGATTTTTCGGAATACGATCTTTCTGATAAGGAATTAGAAGAGCGCTTCGTCCATAAAGGGAAGGTTGTCTTAAATACAGGGGTTAGCTATGGGCCAAGCGGGAAGCAGCATATGCGTTTGAATGTCGCCTGTCCGCGAGTAGTTTTAGAAGAAGGCTTAAACCGAATCGTAAGAGCATTAAGTTAAATTAAAAAAGGTTCCCTGCTCAATTTGCGGAGCAGGGAACCTTTTTCTAATCATTCTTATTATTCAGTAACCTCGATTGATTCGATGACAACATCATGCACAGGCTTATCTTGAGCACCACGTTTTACGGCACCGATGCTATCAACCACGTCCATACCTTCAACGACATGACCAAAAACAGTATGACGGAAGTCTAACCAAGGAGTTCCGCCTTGTTTATAGGTTTCAACGATTTCTCCCGGGAATCCAGCTTCTTCTAATTGTGCCATCATATTAGCTGGCACATTTTGATTGTTCACGATAAAGAATTGACTGCCATTTGAGTTCGGACCAGCATTTGCCATTGATAATGCGCCACGCAGGTTAAATAGATTACGTGAAAACTCATCTTCAAATTTCTCACCGTAAATACTTTCGCCACCCATACCAGTACCAGTTGGGTCGCCCCCTTGGATCATGAAATCAGGAATGACACGGTGGAAAATTACGCCGTCGTAATAGCCCTTCTTCGCTAATTCGATAAAGTTCTTAACTGTCTTTGGTGCTTCTTCAGGAAATAATTGAACCGTGATATCACCCATATTAGTTTTGATCGTCGCTTTAGGACCTTTTTCTTCTGTTAAGTTTAATTGTGGAAATTGAGTCACTTCAATGTCCTCCTTTATTTTTTTGCTGTGTCCATCATAACAAACTTTTTGCGTTTTGCCACCTTTACAAGCCAAGCGTTTCTTTCTCTCTCATTTATTTGTTACAATCGATGGAAAGAAAGGGTGTTGATATGGAAATTTTTGATATAACCATTGTGGGTGCAGGACCAGTCGGCATGTTTGCGGCATTTTACGCTGGGATACGCCAAGCGAAAACAAAGCTGATCGATAGTTTGCCACAGCTAGGCGGACAGCTGACGACACTTTACCCTGAAAAAAATATTTACGACATTCCTGGATTCCCGATCGTTAAAGCGGCGGATCTGGTAAACAATTTGGAAAAGCAATTACGGACTTTTTCCCATACTTACTGCTTAGAAGAAGAAGTTTTGGAATTGAAGCAGCATGAGGACTATCTTGAATTAATTACCACGAAGGATACTCACTATACAAAGTCAGTAGTGCTGGCTATCGGTAACGGCTCCTTTCAGCCAAGACGATTAATGATCGCTGATGCGGATACATTTGAAAATCACGGAATTGATTATTACATCAATGATCTGATGAAATATGCCGGCAAAAAAGTGGCCATCGCTGGCGGCGGGGATTCTGCGATCGATTGGGCATTAATGCTAGAGCCAATCGCTACTGAAGTTTCGATCATTCATCGACGAGATACCTTCCGAGGACATGAGCACAGTGTTGAAAAACTAAAGGAATCGTCCGTCAATATCTACACGCCTTATATTCTTAAAGAACTTCATGGCGAACAGGATTTGGAAGATTTGACTTTACAAAAGGCAAAAAGTGATGAGACAATTACTTTAAATGTAGATTACTTGATCGTCAATTACGGCTTTTCTTCTTCTTTGGATCATTTAAAATCGTGGGGACTAGAAAGCACACGGCAGGCGATCCTAGTTGAATCGGATATGCGCACGTCAATTCCTGGCGTCTATGCCTGCGGAGATATTTCTACCTATGACGGCAAGGTGAAATTGATCGCCACAGGAATGGGAGAAGCTCCGACTGCTGTCAATAATGCCCTGCATTATATAAATCCCAAAAACCGCACGCAGCCTGGACACAGCACCAGCCTATTTCCACAAATCTAGCTTCAGCTGGAGGTTGTGTCGTGCAATGTCAGCTGCACAAACTAAAAAGGAGGTACAATATGGTATTCGAAACGACTGCTCTTGAGCAAAAAGCACGTGAACTTCTTGAGGAACGCGGAGTCACTATTAGAGATATTGCAGACTTGGTGTTCTTTTTACAAAAGGATTATATTGAAAAATTGGACATCGAATTATGTATCCATAGTGTGAATCGCGTATTGACCAAGCGAGAGGTACACAACGCCATTATCACGGGGATCGAGCTGGATAAGCTAGCCGAACAAAAAAAGCTGGATTATCCATTGCAAAATATCCTTGAAGAGGATGAAGGTCTTTATGGAATCGATGAAATCATGGCTCTGTCGATCGTCAACGTTTACGGTTCTATTGGCTTCACAAATTATGGCTATATCGATAAAGTAAAGCCTGGAATCTTGAAGAAGCTTAACGAGCACGATGGTGTGCATGTTCATACTTTTTTGGATGATCTAGTTGGTGCGATCGCCGCGTCAGCTGCCAGTCGTCTAGCGCACGAGCATCCTCGCAAATTAGATTCAATCGTTAAATAAGGACAACAAAAAAAAGAGCTTAACGCTCTTTTTTTAATGCCCTTTTACCAAAATAGATCGGTAATAGATAAAAAATTTCTAGCAAGATAAAAAATAAAATGAAGCAATGCAGGAAAAATGTCTCTGGCAGCACATTAATGATCGGGTCCGTTGCCGGATTAAAAATCCATGCGTCATTGTTGAAAAAGACCCCATGAAACATCACGAAGAAGCGATCAAAATTCACTGCCATCAAAAACGTGATCACAATCGGTACAACAACCGCAATGCGGAATGGCTGGATCAGCTTCCACAGACACTGTTGTTTCATTAACTGACGTATATAAAGTATGCTGGGCACGACTGTTACCAATAATAAGCCGTAATTCAGTAAGAACAGCTTTTTGACTTCATAAAAATGCAATGCGCTGCTAGATGAGACTGGAAAGTCTGTCATTTTAAGTGTCTTTATCCAAGGCAAATTCAAATAGCGCATTAATTGATCAAAGTTATGCAGCAGCTCTTTTTCAGAAAGTGATGTATAATCCAACAAGTCTAACTGTCCGATATCAAACTGATAGAGCCAGCGGGCATTAATCGTCAGCGTAATCGCCAGTGTCAGCAAAGTCACCAGCAGGCAAATCAATCCAATACGTTCCAGCCACTTATTCTTCATTGAAACGCCACTCGTCTAACGAGTCCACTAAATAAGTCGGCGGTACTGGCAAAGTCGGTACATCTGCCTTTTGAGTAAAGCCTGACAATACCAAGAGAGTATCAATCCCATTATTGATTCCCGCTAAGATATCGGTCGTGTAATTATCTCCCACCATCAGCACATTTGCTTTTTCCATGCCTAAGGTTTCTACTGCTTTCTCCATAATGATCGCTTCTGGCTTGCCAATATAGATAGCCTTTTGTTGCGTGGAGGCTTCGATCATGGCAATCACCGAGCCGGCGCCCGGCAGCAGACCACGTTCAGTAGGGATATTTTTATCAGGATTTGTTCCAATAAAGGTCGCACCCTTTTGAATCGCCAAGGTTGCCACGACAAACTTTTCATAAGTAACATCCGTGTCCAATCCCACCACTACATAATCAGGTGTCTCTTCCTCCCAGACATATCCCGCAGCTAAAATCGGTTCAATCAAGCCTGGTTCACCGATTACATAGACCTTCTTGCCTTTATTTGCATCATTCAAATAATCAATCGTGGCAAGTGTCGCAGTATAGACTGTCTCTGGTCCCACATGGATCGAGAATTCATTGGCCAATCGATTGGCTACTGTCTCTGGTGTTTTTGTCGTATTGTTGGTCAAAAATAAAAATGGAATCTGGCGCGCCTGCAGTTGCTCAACAAAGCGGCGACCAGCTGGAATCGGCTCGCTTCCGCGATAGATCGTTCCATCTAAGTCAATCAGGTATCCTTCGTACATCCTATTACTCTTCCCTTTGACGAATTACAAAGCGTTCGTCTTTTTCTTTTGTCTTTGTAGGTGTTTCCTTTTTCGGCTGACGGTTTTTGATTACTGGTTTTTTCTTTGGCTTATTGGTTACTGGAACCTTTTTCTCCTCCACGTATGCTTGAGATTTGTCCTTCCGCTTGCGTTTGCGTTTTTTTCGCGTTTGCTGGCGTTTTCCGCCTGTCCGTTCCAAGACAAAATAAGCACAACCAAAATTGCAGTACTCATACAAATAATCTTCTAATGTATCAATCCGCTGCTCCGGTAAGCTTTTCCGATCGTCTTCGCGGAAAAAGCCCTTTAACCGCAACTGGTCATAGCCCCAGTCACCAACAATGTAATCATAGCGTGTCAAGACCTCACTAAAGCGTTCACCTAAACGTTCGGCATCAAAGCCTTCACGATAATTTCTAACTAAGCGGTATTGGCGTTCGCCAATCAAAAGATCACTATCATCGACAAATACGACGGTTTCACCTTTTTTCTTTTCTTCAGCGGGTGTCTCAACGATTTCATCTAAGACCTCAGCCAATTCTTCTGTGACTGTTTTTTCTGAATTGTTTTTCTGTTCTTTTTTGTCTCTTTTTTCTTTTGCCATCGTTTCACCACCTGTTTGCTATTATACCTTGTTTTTATTTGATTGGATAGTGAGTGTGGAGATAGTCCCCCAAAACACTGCGAATAAAATCAGGGAATAAAAATTCATAACGCCCCGCAATTTCGATCGTCGGAAAAAATGGAACGAACATATAATGATCGACAGTCGCCAGCGTATAGTCCAGCTCCGGATCAACCGGTTCTCCTAACCAACGAACCTGATGATTTACTCCATCATATTCGATGCCATCATAAACCAGATGACCAAAAATTTTGCCGCGAAAGCCCATCCCTATCACAGGAAAATTGATTAAGAAATGGCGATTCTTTTCCATTTCTAAAACCAGCCGAATCAAATTATTCCCATCCAGCGTTACTTTGATTAGATGCATGGGATGCGGCAATGCTGTATGCAGCTGATCTTGATTCACGATCCCAGCAGGAATATCCGTTAAAAATAATCCTGAGTTCAACACGGCTGCTTCTGTCTTAGCTGCTTCCTTTACGGCGGCCAATGTATAATCGATCATCGGATGCGCCGTTTGCAGATTTGTACTCATGGTAAAGGGAATGTTCGCGACTTCCTTATCTGCTAATAATCGGTGTCCTTCTGTCAGGTACCCGTCAATTTCTTCTTGGTCCTCAGGCAGCTCCAGCATCTTTTCTGTAGGAAAGGTACGAGCTGAAGTTTTCTGGATGCGGTGTTTATCATCAAGTGTCACATGAACTTCGCCCACATAATAACCGTATTTCCCCGCCGCTGCTAGCTGCACATCGCCAATCTTTTCTCCCGTTTCAAATAAATGATGCGTATGAGAACCTAGAATCACATCAATTGCCGGCAGCTCTCGTGCGATTTGCCGATCAACGCTAATTCCCAAATGACTCATCAATACGAGCACATCAACTTTCGGACGAAGCTCCGATACAAGATCTGGCAAAATATCCATTACCTGGCGAATGTCCCAGCCATTGGGATTGTAGGTTAGTGGGAAGGGAGCAGTGAAGGCCAGCAATCCAACCCTCGTTCCCTGTTCGGTCGTAATAATTTTAGATTGCTGTGCCCATTTTGGCGGCTGCAAGGTCTGCTTATCGAAGAGATTATCTAAAAGAATATCGAAATTCGCCTGATCATACAGCTGATTCAGTTCCGCCTTTGAGTTTCCCACGCCCTCGTTATTTCCAATAGTCGCCGCGTCGTAATGAATTTGATTCATTAATTGAACATTGGCTTGGCCATTAGTCGCTTCTGTCAAAGGATGCCAGCGATCAACAAAATCCCCTAAATCAACGGTAATAATTCGCTTATTCGCTGTTTCCTCCTGTTTGCGGTTCAGTAAAAAACGGCGAAGCTTTGGCCAATTCTCTAAATGGGAATGAAGATCATTGGTATGTAAAAGAATAATTTTTTCCATTATTCTACCTCTTTTCAACTCTTCTTGTTCCATCTATAGTAACATATAGCTCAAGAAGGCTGAACGAACTCGTTCGCTAAAAAAGCAGGTGAAAGTATGAAGTTTGACTCTATTCTCGGAACGATTTGGCTAGACGCTAGTCCCGATGCCTTAATTGGGATTTCTTATACACCAATTGATGAAAGCCCCTTAGCCAACCAAGAAATTCTACAAACAGCAAAAAAACAGCTATTGGAATTCTTAGCAGGTAAACGAAAAGACTTTGATGTGCCTTATGCTTTTACATCTGGAACAGCCTTTCAGCAAAAAGTTTGGCAGGCGTTGACAGAGATTCCTTATGGCGAAACGTGCAGCTACCTGACGATTGCTGAGAAAATTCAAAGTCCCAAAGCTGTTCGTGCGATTGGTCAAGCCAATCGCAACAATCCCTTGCCAATCCTCGTTCCTTGCCATCGCGTCATTGGGAAAAATGGCAAACTGGTCGGGTATTCCGGTTCGAGTGAAGAAGGTCTAAAAATCAAAGAGCAGTTACTCGTGATTGAGAATCCGACTCTGCAGGAAATCACTCTTTTCTAAATAAAGAAGATACCGTTGTTGAAGATAGGCAATCAACAACGGTATCTTTCTTTAGCTTGATGCTGACGAAGCTGCTGCTTCATCCTCCTTCACACAATCAATCGCAATAACCAGCGAAATGATTAACTCTTCTAATGCTTCATCTAAAATCGTAATCTCGTACGTATCGCCCCACGAAATCCAGCGCTTGTTTATCTCCGCAATCTTTCGTCCTTTTCGTGACACGTCAAAATCCATGTCCCACCAGTTCCCATCAACCGTCACATCTTCAGCTGAAATCGAGTATTTCGCTTTGAAGAAGCTCAACTGTTTGGAAATCTCAATCGCTTCTTTCCCATTAATCTCGACAAAAAATTTTGGCAAAAGACTAATTGTCTTCTTAGTAATTCGACTGACTTCTTTCCCCTGTTCATTTTCAACACTAAAGGTTTTGGGAATCTTCATAAAGCTGCCCTTAACCGAATAGTGCAGCCGTTGATCCTCATCAACCACGGTGAACTTTTCACCAATACTAAAAACCTTCTGTTTAATGTATAACTTCTTCATTCTCTGGCCTCCTATTTTTCTGATAGATCCCCTGTATTAATCACTGGCTGGGTTCCTTTATCGGTGATGATGGAAACCAGCAGATTATTGATCAACTGAACTTTCCGATCATCTGTAAACTGAATGTCCTGACCGTTTTCGATTTGTTCCAGTGCCATTTGCGTCATCGTAACCGCGCCTTCAACAATTGTTTGTCGGGCAGATAATATGGCTTTAGCTTGTTGTCGCTGCAGCATCGCGTTGGCAATTTCAGTCGCATACGCTAAATGATTCAAACGCGTCTCGATTACCTCAACACCAGCCATCGCTAAACGTTCTTGTAATTCCTCAGCTAATTCTTCTGATACCTCCGTCGTATTTCCTCGCAACGTTAAATCATCGTCATTGAATGTGTCATAAGGATATTGCGTCGCGATATGACGAATCGCTGTTTCACTTTGAATCTCAACAAAATCTAAATAGTAATCGACATCAAATAACGCTTTGGCCGTATCCACCACTCGAAAAACCACGACCGCCGAAATTTCGACGGGATTTCCATCAGAATCATTGACCTTTAATAATGAGCTATTGAAATTTCTTACCTTCAAAGACACCGGGATTTTTCGCGTCAACGGCGTTGTAATGAATAAGCCGTTTGCTTTGATGGTTCCAAGGTACTTTCCAAAAAACAAGACTGCCTTCGCTTTATTCGGTCCAACGATTGTTAAAGAACTTAAAAATAAGCCAGCAATAATCCATAGAAGAACGCCTAAAAAGATCAAGCCAAAACTTTCCTTTGTACTGCCAGCAAAAACTCCCCAGCTACCAATTCCAATAATTACAATTAAACCTACTAAACCTAAATACCCATTGATATGAAATGCCTGCTTCTCTTTCATCGTCGCACCCCCAAAATTTAATATCTTCAGTTTACGCTTATTTTGAAAGAGCTTCAATTAATTCTGACTTTCTATAAAAAGTCTATAAAAAAAGAACTGCCATCCAGACAGTCCCTGTTGATTTGGTTAAAAGAAAAAGCAGACCAAAAAGTCTGCTGTAATGTCATCTATATCAGACACATGCCGGATCCTACTTAGTGCTGCTTCCTTCCAGACCTGACACAATTCACAGGCCCGGCATTGTCCTGCCTTTCGGCAAAAAATAGTATAACAAACTCTACTCGTTTTGGCTAGTCTTTTTTTTCCGTGCTCGAATGGCGCGGAAAAAATTGGTCAATAACGTTCCACATTCCGCCTCCAAAATACCGCCTTCGACATACGCGCGATGGTTGAAACGCTCATCTGTTAATAAATTCATCAACGTTCCCGCTGTACCACCCTTGGGATCATATGCTCCAAAATAAACTTCTTCCACCCGCGACAAAATCATCCCGCCGCTACACATTGGACAAGGCTCCAGCGTAACAAATAGCTGACACTCTTCCAATCGCCAGCTGCCCAAATGATGACAGGCCTCGCGAATAGCAAACATTTCCGCATGACTTGTCGCATCCTGACTGTGCTCTCGTAAATTATGGCCGCGACCAATAATTTCTCCTTTATGGACAACGATCGCACCAATCGGAACTTCTTCAATCTCTTCAGCCTTCCTGGCTTCCTTGATTGCTTCTTGCATAAAATATATTTTCTCTTCTTCCGTCAACTGACTTTCACGTTCCATTTCTTTCCTCACTTAACTTCTCTTGATTGCTGATCAACTTACTTTAGCATAAGTTTTTCAGCAAAAAAAGATGCGCCATCACTGGCACACCTTCTTACATTACTTTGTCTACTAAATCCATCAATCGGTCTTTCAAATCCTCGGTCGTATCTTTGATGGAATCACCATAGACCGATACGCGCTTTTTTCCGCTCTTGATCTTGTCTAAAATACTCATGATGTTATCTAAATCTTCATCTGAAAGTTTATCAACGATCGCTAGCAGTGTTTCACTGCCGTCAAACTTAGCATTCACAAAACGCTTCACTTTACAGCGATTCGAAACATGACGAGCCTTTTCAATTAGCTTCCCAGAAGCGACTACAGCAGTAGCAGTGCTAGCTGCGACAATGACGCCTACTCCGATTTTGACTTTGGTCGATCTTTTCATGGTATCAGCTCCTTTATTTCATGATACCACACTCTTAAAAATATCAGTAATAAGAACTACTTGTGATTGAAAGCGCACGCTTCATAGGCTTGAACACAAAAAAATAAAAACCGACAAGTCGTCGGTTCTTAATCGCGGCTCCGATTGCCAAAAAGCAATACCAGTCGTAATAATTGTAGAAATGTTGCTAATGCTGCTGCGACATAAGTCAGCGCAGCTGCCATTAAAACTTTTCGAGCGGCTGCCAGTTCATCTTCTGCCAGCATATTTCCTTCACGCAAAATACTCAATGCACGTCTTGATGCATCAAATTCGACGGGCAAGGTTACAAGCTGAAAAACTAGCGCTAATGAAAACGCCAAAATCCCGATATTAATCAATGTTTGGTTCCAGCTCATAATGACACCTAACATAATCAATGGAAAAGAAAGCGTCGAACCGATATTGGCTACAGGTACAATCGCTGCCCGTAATTTCAACGGAAAATAATTTTTGGCATCCTGCACGGCATGTCCGCACTCATGCGCCGCCACACCAATAGCGGCCACCGACGTCGATTGTGCCGTTGCTTCAGATAAGCTCAACAGTTTATTCCCGCTATTATAATTATCGGTCAGATTTCCGGCAATTTGCTGGACTCCGACATCTGTAATTCCTTGACTGCGCAAAATGTATTCAGCTGCTTGAGTCCCTGTAACACCCTTACTGCTGCGAAACTCATCGTATTTGCGGAACGTCGAATTGACATAAGCAGAAGCAAGTCCAGAGATGACCAGTCCGGCGATAACTAATAGAAACGTGGGATCTAGAAAATTATAAAATGTTCCATACCCATACATAAACATTCTCCTCTAATCAAAGATAATTGTGCTGTTTGAAATAAACAGTTTCCTAAGCTTAGTTTAGCATGAAAGCCATGAATTTTTTATGAAAACGGCTCTAAGAATCTCTCTAGCTTATAACTTCTTAACAAATTCAGACTTCAGCTTCATGGGGCCAAAGCCATCGACTTTACAATCAATGTTGTGATCGCCTTCAACTAAACGAATATTTTTAACCTTCGTTCCCTGTTTGATGGCCCCAGAAGCACCTTTGACTTTCAAATCCTTAATAACGGTCACACTGTCACCGTCTTGCAATGGATTGCCATTGCTATCTTTAACGACTAATCCCTCTTCCACATCTTCGCTTTCAGACCATTCGTGACCACATTCTGGGCAAACAAATAAGCCGCGATCTTCATAAGTGTACTCTGACTGACACATAGGACAATTTGGCATACTTTTCCTCCAATAAATTTATTTTCTCTAAACATTTAGTTTAGCGGAAAATCTGGAACTTGAAAAGTCTTTCCTAAAAAATCCACGTTATTAGAATGCATCAACCCAGAAAGCTCGCTGATTCGTAAACTTTCGCTACCAACAAACAGAGTAGCACCGCCAAAACAGCATGCTATTTCCTTTTGTTCCTTTTCCGGTTCTTACTCCGCCCCAGCGCATTATTTATTTTGTTCTTCATCTTTTTACTATTTCCGTTGGTCTGAATCTGTTCTTCACTTTTACTGACACGTTTATAGCTTGTATCTGATTGCTGCAGCAGTTCATTGGCTTTTTTCTTCGCCTCGACATTTGGTGATGGACTGTTGGTATTTTTCGGCGGATTGGCAGGACTTGATTGTTTTTCCTTTGTGGCCGTACTGTTAATTGCGGGCTTATTCGACTCTTTTTCAGACCCTGCAGATGCTGGAGCTGCAGATGACCGCGTTTTTGCAGCAGCTACCATTTTTTTCGGCGCTTTTTCTGATTGTTGAGCGTCTTGTTGGGCAGCGATGGTTTCCGGTTCCTTCGCTGTTGGTTTGGTTTTTTGACGGGAATTATGAGATGTCGCAATGATTTTTCCCGGTGTTTGATAACTCACATAAGTTTCGTATTTCCGCACATCAGCTGTGTCAAAAATACTCAAGGTCGTCAATATATTCAACACTTGAATCGTTTGCGCTTCATTAAAAGTGGAGTCGGTATCACGAATCGTCAACTTGTGTTTTTTCCCAATAGTATCTTCAAAAACGGCTTCTACACGATAAACAAGACCCTCAATCCGATTATCGAGTGTCCCAGTTTGTTCTAAATAGCCTTTATTTACACGCGCCTCTTCCGTTTGCGCAAGGTAGGTTGTATGATTGCCAAATAGGCGATTTACTATTGTTTGCCATTCGTTTTCGGTGAAATAGTCTTCAAAATAGGGCAAATATTGGCGCATGACAGCAGTTGGTTCAACTGTAAAATAAACCTCTTGAATCAAGTCTTGGATCAGCTCTGCAAAGCTTCCCATGCAGAAAAAGCTCCGCACAAGGATCGCGACTCCGTACTCAATCAAGGAATCCACATCCTGTGTTTGAGCATAGTAGGCGCGTACTCGTTTCTCCAAATTCTCAGCTTTCATTAGAAATAACTGTCTCTCAGCTAGTTTTGCCACATTCATTGTCTACCCCTCCATATTTATAGCGCTTTCATTTTTTAACACTCATAATAATCTGTCTCTTATACACATCTGACGCTGCCGACGACTTAATAGGTGTAG
>ENA-OWZU01000374-OWZU01000374.1-human-gut-metagenome-genome-assembly--contig:-NODE-374-length-14194-cov-17.012589_pt1 | contig 14194 bp, 15 predicted proteins | sample MGYA00249263_ERZ652121 | MGnify/ENA primary metagenome ERZ652121 (study PRJEB26925, sample SAMN05827113) | human gut metagenome | biome: ENVO:2100002; feature: ENVO:00000062; material: ENVO:00002003... | reverse complement strand
TGGTCCAGGATTATGTCCGCACCCCCTTGTATGTACTCTTATTTTGCCATAAACAATTCCATCAAGCATTTACAAATTTCTTGATTTTCGTTATGCTTATTGTAGACAATTACTAAGTGTGTGAATTGTAGCTTTTTTAGTGATATAGATTAATAAATAACCGGGAGTGTGCTAGGATGAAAAAAAATATTGTAAATCGCTTTTTAATCATTGGCGTGATTAATTTTATTTGTGCTTTTTCTCTAATATGGATGGAAAATGTATCCTTTGTTTTAAAAATTGCAGGTTTTCTCTTTTTTATGAATTTTGTTCTCAACATGAATTTGGCTACGAAATATTCCAAAGGTGAATTATAATTTTTTTCATACTCAATATGGCATTAAAAAAAGCCCTCTCTCCTAAGAGAAAAGGCTTTGAAATCACTGGTATACCAACGATTTTTCCTGTCAAAATTATTTTGCAGCGTTTGCGTCTTTGAGACCGTATTTTTTGTTGAAACGATCCACACGTCCGTCTGCTTGAGTGAATTTTTGACGTCCAGTATAGAATGGATGTGAGTCAGAAGTTACTTCGACACGGATGACTGGGTAAGTGTTACCGTCTTCCCATTCTACTGTTTCGCTTGAATGTTTTGTTGAACCTGACAAGAATTTGAATCCTGTTGTAGAGTCTAAAAAGACTACTGGATGGTAATCTGGATGGATATCTTTTTTCATGTGTTTTTCTCTCCTTTGCCCTGAGTCATTTGCTGAAACAGAGTTATTTGTCTATAATGCAACAAGAATATACTATCATCTTTCAGTCTTCTTGGCAATTATCTTTTGCGATTTTTTGCATTTTTTTCATTAAAGGTAACGTCTTGAAACGCTTTTAAAAAGGCCACATTGTTCTCCGTCTTTTTCATAAAGCGAATCAGTTGCTCGGTATAGTCTAAGGAGTCCCCTTGCATTTGATTTCTTAAACGCCAGGTTTCTTCTAATTGGTCGCTGTCCATCAAGAGCTCTTCTTTTCGAGTACTTGATTTTTTCAAATCGATTGCTGGGAAAATGCGTCGCTCTGCTAATTGACGAGACAATTGTAGCTCCATATTCCCCGTCCCTTTAAATTCCTCATAGATGACATCATCCATACGGCTGCCAGTATCTACTAGCGCAGTCGCGATAATGGTCAAGCTACCGCCTTCTTCAATATTCCGTGCGGCTCCAAAAAATTTCTTTGGTTTGTATAGCGCAGCTGGGTCAATCCCACCGCTCAACGTCCGTCCGCTTGGTGGCGAAACGAGATTGTATGCTCTGGCCAATCGCGTGATACTATCCATTAAAATCACGACATCGCGTTTGTCCTCTACTAGACGCATCGCACGTTCCAACACCAATTCAGAGACTCGTGTATGATTGCTCGGTTGCAAGTCAAAGGTCGAAGATACGACATCGCCTTTGACACTACGTTCCAAATCGGTCACTTCTTCTGGTCGTTCGTCAATTAATAGCACAATCAACTCTACCTCAGGATGATTAGTAGTAATGCCGTTAGCGATTTCTTTTAAGATACTCGTTTTCCCCGCTTTCGGTGGCGCTACAACTAAACCACGTTGGCCGAAGCCTATCGGTGCAAATAAGTCGATCATTCGTGAAGACAGGCGTCCTTTAGTTGTCTCTAATTTTAGCTGTCTATCGGGATAGAGCGGTGTCAACGCTGGAAAATGTGGGCGTTGCTTAGCTTCTTCTGGATTTTTGCCATTGACGCGATCGACGTGCATCAGACCGTAATAACGCTCTGATTCTTTCGGTGGACGAGCTTTACCTGCTACTTTGTCCCCATTTCGTAAACCAAAACGGTAAATCTGGCTTGAAGAGATATAGATGTCCTCAGCACTTGGACCGTAGTTAATTGGTCTTAAAAAGCCGTAGCCGTCTTGGCCAATAATATCCAATACGCCTTCAACCAAAAAGAATCCTTGCTTCTCAGCTTGTGCGCGAATAATCGCCAAGGCTAATTCCTTTTTATTCATTTGGCTATAATAAGGGATTTTAAATTGCTTAGCAAAGGTATAGATTTCTTTTAACGTTTTGTTTTCTAATTCAGAGATTGTTAAATAATCTGCCATTTTTATTCCTCAACCATTTCGATGTCTGCACCTAGCGCTGTCAATTTTTCTACAATGTGATCATAGCCTCGCAGAATGTACTCTACCTTGCTGACTGTCGTTTCACCTTCTGCCATTAGACCGGCGATTACTAGACAAGCTCCAGCGCGTAAATCAGAGGCAGCTACCTCTGCACCTTGCAGTGTTGCTGGACCATTTAAAAGCATCATATTGCCTTCAATACTAGCTTTAGCGCCCATGCGCGCTAGCTCGGGAATATGGTTTACTCTTTTTTCGTAGATGGTATCGATGACTTCTGAATGACCGCCTGCTTTTAAAAGTAGTGGTGTGATTGGTTGTTGCAAATCCGTCGCAAATCCAGGATATGGATAGGTTTTTACATTGACTGGTCTTAAGTCTTTGGCTTCATGGACAAAGATGCTGTCTTCGCCAATATCCATGTTTACACCCATCTCAGTCAGCTTAGCTAAGAAGCTTTCTAAGTGTTCATGCAAGACATTTTTGACAGTGATTCCTTTTCCGACAGCTGCCGCCATCGCAATGTATGTACCTGCTTCGATTCGGTCTGGGATGATTGAATGCGTCGTACCGTGTAGTTTTTCTACTCCATTGATGCGGATGACATCGGTCCCGGCACCTTTGATGTCTGCACCCATTTTGTTTAATAAATTGGCAACATCGATAATTTCTGGTTCCCGTGCCGCATTCTCAATAGTTGTTTTCCCTTTGGCTTTCACGGCTGCTAACATAATATTAACCGTCGCGCCTATCGAGACCATATCTAAAAAAATATTTGTTCCTTGTATTCCTTCGTTAGCAGAGCGAAGATACATCGCACCATGTTCATTGGTCACTTCTGCTCCTAGTGCTTCAAATCCTTTTACATGCAAGTTAATCGGACGTGGACCTAAATAGCATCCTCCAGGTAATCCGACGACCGCTTCACCAAATTTACCTAAGAGTGCCCCCATAAAATAATAAGAGGCGCGCAAGCTATTAATTTTTCCAGTAGGCATTGGGATTGAGATAATTTCGGTAGGATCGATTGTTAGTTGATGGTTTGTAAATGAGGTTTTTACCCCCATAATTTCGAGAATTTCGATTAAGGAGTGAACATCTTGAATATCTGGAACGCCTTCTAAAATAACTGGCGAGTCAGCTAATATAGCTGCAGGAATCAAGGCAACGGCACTGTTTTTTGCACCACTAATAGTAATTTCACCGGCTAGTGGACGATTGCCACGTATTTTAATTTTTTTCATTTTTTTCACCTATACTCTTCATTTATCCGTGCCTTTTATAAGGACACATCTTGCTTATTTTATCATAAAAAGAGTAGAAAAAAAAGGCAATGAGTCGCAACTCATCGCCTTTTCATAGATATCATTATTTAGCTTTGTTAGTTGAACCGAACCAGTCAATGTGTTCTTCACAATCTTTAATGATTGCAGCTTTACCTGGTGCTAATAATTTACGAGGGTCAAATCCTTTTCCTTCTAAATCTTTGCCAGCTTCGATGTATTCACGAATTGCTTTAGCAAATGATAATTGGAATTCAGTATTTACGTTTACTTTAGAAATACCCATTGAGATAGCTTTTTCGATTTGATCTTGAGGAATACCAGATCCACCATGTAATACTAAAGGTACATCAGAACCTACAGCATCAGCAATAGCTTGTAAGTGATCAAATGCTAAACCTTTCCAGTTTTCAGGATATTTACCATGGATGTTACCAATACCACATGCTAAGAAGTCGATTCCAGTGTTAACCATTTGTACACATTCGTCAACGTCTGCTAATTCACCAGCACCGATGATGCCGTCTTCTTCTCCACCAATTGAACCAACTTCACACTCAACAGAAACACCTTTAGCATGAGCTTTAGCAACAACATCTTTTGCTAATTTTAAGTTTTCTTCAAATGGTAAATGAGAACCATCAAACATAACTGAAGTATAACCTACTTCGATACATTCTAATGCATCTTCATAATGACCATGGTCTAAGTGTAAAACAACTGGTACAGTGATGTTTAATGATTCGATTAAATCTGTAACCATGTCTTTAACTAATTTGTAGCCGCCCATGTATTTTGCAGCACCCATTGAAGTTTGAATTAATACAGGTGTTTGTTTTGCTTCAGCAGCTTCTAGAATTGCTTGTGTCCATTCTAGGTTATTTGTGTTGAATGCACCTACTGCATATCCACCTTTACGTGCTGCCTTGAAGATTTCAGTTCCTGATACTAATGGCATAATAAATTCCTCCTATGTTTTAAAAGCCCTTTTTCGTTAAGTTGACCTTAACTTACATACACAGTTTAGCAAATTTTCTTTTCATTTCCAAGTAAAACTATCAAAATCTGTGCATTTTTTCGCAAATGATTTTTGTTTGTTTATTTGAAAGCGTCTGCTTCTTCGATTGACGCACCAACGAAGGCTTTGATTAAGCTTTGTGGACGATTTGGTCGTGAAATCAACTCTGGATGGAATTGGCAACCAACGAAGAATTTATTTTCTGGTAATTCAACAATTTCTACTAAACGGTTATCTGGAGATACCCCTGAGAATACTAAGCCGTTTTGTTCGAAGACTTCGCGGTAGCTATTGTTGAATTCATAACGGTGACGATGACGCTCTTGTACGACTTCTTGATTTTGGTAAGCAGTTGCTGTCTTCGTACCTTTTTTCAACTTACATGGGTACAGTCCTAAGCGTAGTGTACCGCCCATGTTTTCAACATTTTCTTGATCTGCCATCAAGTCAATGATATTGTTTTTCGTTTCAGGAACTGTTTCTGCTGAATGCGCATCAGCTAAACCGACTACATTGCGAGCAAATTCAACACAGGCCATTTGCATCCCTAGACAAATACCTAAGAATGGCACGTCGTTCTCACGAGCATAGCGTATAGCTTCGATTTTCCCTTCGATTCCTCGATCACCAAAGCCACCTGGTACCAAAATACCATCTGCATCACCAAGGACAACCGCTGCATTCTCGCTTGTCACTTCTTGAGAGTTCACCCACTTGATATCAATGTCTGAATCATACGCAAAACCAGCATGTTTTAATGACTCAACGACGGAGATATAGGCATCTGGTAACTCAACATATTTTCCGACTAAGGCGATTTTGACCGTTTTCTTCAAGTTCAGTACTTTTTCTTCTAATTCTTTCCATTCCGTCATGTCCGCTTGCGGTGCGTCAAGTTTTAAATGATCGCAGACGATTTGATCCATTTTTTGTGCTTGTAGGTTCAATGGAATAGAATACAAGGTTTCCACGTCACGTGATTCAATAACTGCTTCTGGCGCCACGTCACAAAATTGTGCCAATTTATTTTTGGTTCCTTGAGAGACAGGTTGTTCTGAACGAACGACTAAAATATTTGGTTGAATACCTAGTCCTCTAAGTTCTTTCACACTGTGTTGTGTCGGTTTAGTTTTCATTTCTCCAGCTGCTTTTAAGTAAGGTAGTAGTGTCGTATGGATATACATCACATTGTCTGAGCCTACATCAGCTTTCATTTGGCGCAATGCTTCTAAAAATGGCAATGATTCAATATCACCAACCGTACCACCAACCTCAGTAATGATCACATCGGAGTCTGTCATGCTTGCTGCACGCATGATTTTTTCTTTGATTTCATTGGTGATATGCGGAATAACTTGGACAGTCGCTCCTAAATATTCCCCTTTACGTTCTTTGCGGATGACTTCAGAGTATATTTTTCCAGTTGTAACGTTAGAATACTTATTTAGATTGATGTCAATGAAACGCTCATAGTGACCAAGGTCTAAATCGGTTTCTGCGCCATCATCTGTCACAAATACTTCCCCATGTTGATACGGGCTCATCGTACCTGGATCCACATTGATATATGGATCAAACTTTTGAATCGTTACCTTTAAGCCACGATTCTTCAACAATCTTCCTAATGAAGCTGCTACGATTCCCTTTCCGATTGACGAAACAACACCGCCAGTTACAAAAATGTACTTTGTCATAAATTGAAAAACTCCTTTGTCTAGATTCGCAGGTGAAAGTAAATAAATAAAAAGTCGCTCCCTATTCCACCTGAAATAGGGAGCGATGTATTATCGAACTTTCTGACTCTTTCTAAGAGTGCCCAAACAGAATACTACCTTCTCTGCTTGTAAATGTCAATTAAGAAAACCCACATTTTTATTTTATTCGTATTTTGCTCTTGGACCGCCAATATATTTTGGACGACTGGTCAACGCAGTCACATGCGCGCCGCCGACTTCTTTGATACTGGGTCGAAATGGTACTTGAACATGCTTGACGTGCATTCCGATCGCTGTATCACCAATATCAAGCCCCGCTTTGGCGACAATATGCTCGACTTCAATCGGATGCTTAAATTGCTTAAAGGCAGCAACCGAACACGCACCACCTGCATGTAGTTGCGGAACTACTGCCACCTCTTCCAAATGATACGTCTTAGCAACGTCGCGCTCAACAACCAAGGCACGATTCAAATGTTCACATCCTTGGACAGCTAAGTAAATCCCCTTTGGCTCAAGAACTGAACGAACCGCTGCGATGATCCACTCACCCACCTCTTCGCTAGAATCCTTGCCGATATGTCCGCCCATTACTTCACTGGTTGAACAGCCTAGCACAAAAAGCTCACCACTTGTTAGATTACCTGCAGCAATCACTTCATCGACTAGTTGGCTGACAGTTTTCTTGATTGCGTCTTCTGTTACATTCATCTTGATTACTCCTTTTAGTTGGTTAATTTTGTTGCAAATGACTGGAAAGCAAAGCCCGCTTTAAGATACGACTAATCGGCAAACCAACCAAGACACCGAAGCCACTTTGAATCAAATTGCCAATCAGTGAAGCCCAGCCGGCTGCTTGTCCATACAAGAAGCTTGTAGCACCAAAATACCCAGCAACCATAAGAACAGATCCTAGCGCTAATGCAAACCATTGTTTATTCGTAGGTTTTTCTTTATAGTATCCAACTACCCAACCTTGTAACCCGTGGATTAGTAAGGAAAAAATCATCCATTGTGGATAACCTGAAAACAAATCAATCAAGCCTCCACTTAAGCCCCCGACAATCGCTCCGCCGACTGGACCAAAGACAAGCGCCACCGCATAAATGCCACCATCACACAGCGTAACAAAGCCATTTGTCGCTGGTACAGGTATCAAAATCATCAATGACAAGGCCACAATTGCCGCAATCAATAACCCATATACACTTACTTTTCTCGCCATAACCTGTTCCTCCTTTTAGATGCTACTCCTATGCCAAAAACTGCCAAAATTTGGTGCAACTTCGATACCTGTCTGAAGCCCTTGGTAAACATACTCTTTTGCCTGTCGCACCGCTTGCTCGAGTGGCACCTCATCGGCTAACTGAGCAGCTAGACTCGCTGAAAATGCACAGCCTGCACCATTTTCAAATTGATTGGCTTGTTTTGCTCGTTGGAAATAGGTGACTTTTTCACCAATAGCTAAGCAATCTATCGCATCAGGGCCAGCTAACCGACTGCCCCCTTTAATCACGACCGCTCCGCCTGACAATTGAGAGAGTTTTTTTGCAGCTTTGGTTAAGGTTTCTTTATTGGTAATGCTTTGCTTAGCAAGCTGCTCTGCCTCATCTAAGTTAGGAGTCATGACTGTCGCCAATGGAGCTAAATCTGTCATAAATCCCTCAATTAAAGCATGATTACGCAGCGTATTACTTTCTTTCATGACCAACACAGGATCAAAGATTACCGGAATCGTAGGATGAGCTTCCAAAAATCCCTTCACTTGCTTGATATGATCTAGCTCAGTCAGTAAGCCTATTTTTATTGCCGCAAGTGTCACTTCATCTAATGACAAAAGTTGCTGATCGAGTAATTCATGCGTGAGCGAATGAATCTCAAACTGACCTTCATTACTTGTTACGATTGATGTCAAGACACTCAAACCAAATTGTTGATGGTTTTCAAATGTTTTTAAGTCCGTTTGAATTCCTCCACCAGCAAAAGGATCTGAGCCGCCAATCGTTAACACTTTTTTCTTCATCCGTCCACCTTCTTTTTTTCTTTCCATCTTAGCTCTCTTTTACCGAAAAGAAAACAACCAATTGGACTTAATGAAAACCATCCAATTTTTGATATAAAAAGGAGTGCGGCAAACGTCGCACTCCTTTTTGTCTACGGTGTTCAAAAAGCAGTTCTTTCGGCATTAGCTCAAAAATTTCAAAAAATTGGAACGGTAATTTTTGCAATTTCTGAAGCTACTGCTCAGAGCTAAACGCTTTTTTTACAACCTCTTTTACAACCTCTTTTAGTATAATTCTAAGTATTGCTCTCTTTCCCAAGCGGAGACTGTTTGACGGAATGCAGCCCATTCCATTCGTTTTGCTTCTTGGAAGTTATTAAAGATATGCTCTCCCAAGGCGTCTACCATTACTGCATCTGCACGCAATTCTTTTAACGCATTGTGCAAGGTAGATGGTAAGTCATAAATTTTGGCAGCTTTGCGCTCTTCTTCATTCATAATATAAATATTGCGATCGACACCTTTTGGCGGTTGAATTTCATTTTTGATGCCATCCAAGCCAGCTTGCAATAGGACCGCTAGTGCTAAATACGGATTGGCAGAAGGATCGACTGAGCGTAGTTCCAAACGCGTAGAGAGTCCACGAGATTCCGGTACGCGAATCAATGGTGAACGATTGCGTCCAGACCATGCCACGTAGACAGGTGCTTCAAATCCAGGAACCAAGCGTTTATATGAATTGACGGTTGGGTTGCAGATTGCTGTGTAGGCACGTGCATGCTCCATTAAGCCACCTAAGAAATAATACGCTGTTTGACTTAACTGTAACTCTCCCTCTGGATCGAAGAATGCATTTTTCTCACCTTGAAACAACGACATATTGCAATGCATACCAGAACCATTAATTCCAAACAATGGCTTAGGCATAAAGGTCGCATGTAAGCCATGCTTGCGTGCGATGGTCTTTACTACTAATTTGAATGTTTGGATGTTGTCACATGCTTCAATGGCATTTGCATACTTGAAATCAATCTCATGTTGACCAGGAGCAACTTCATGATGTGATGCCTCTACTTCGAAGCCTAATTTTTCTAGTTCAAGAACAATGTCTCGGCGGCAATTTTCACCCAAATCAGTCGGTGCAAAGTCAAAATAGCCACCATTATCATTCAGCTCGGTCGTAATCTTGCCATCTTCTGTCAGTTGAAATAAGAAAAATTCTGGCTCTGGGCCTAAGTTAAAGGAAGTGAAGCCCATCTCTTCCATATCTGCTAATGCTCGTCGCAAGTTCCCGCGTGGATCACCGGCAAATGGGGTGCCATCTGGATTATAAATATCACAGATCAAGCGAGCGACTTTGCCATGCTCGCTCTCCCATGGGAAAATCATCCATGTGCTTAAATCAGGGTACAGGTACATGTCACTTTCTTCAATGCGAACAAATCCTTCAATAGAAGAACCGTCAAACATCATTTTATTGTCCAATACTTTCTCCACTTGTGATACTGGTACTTCTACATTTTTAATTGTTCCCATAATATCGGTGAACATTAAACGTAAGAATCGTACATTTTCTTCTTTGATAATTGCCTTGATATCTTCTACCGCATACGTTGTCTTTGCCATGATTCATCTTCCTTTTTTTAAATTCCAATGCTTAATTCAGTTTTGGCCCTCTTTGATGATAAGGATTGGCTTGGTTCAGCCCACCTTGAAGCAAAATTTCGTCATAAAAAATACGTCTTACGTCATTATCGGTCAGTGTCTGTTTATGTTTAAAAGCCTCTTCTTCTTCTTTTTTCATCTCATAGACACGTTTGATGCCAGCCATATTTAATCCATCAGCGAGATAGTCTTTGATTTCTAAGAGCGTATCAATGTCATTGAGCGAATACATGCGTCGATTTCCTTCGCTTCGTTCTGGATGAATCAAATTTTGTTCTTCATAATAACGAATTTGACGAGCAGTCAAATCTGTTAGTTTCATAACTGTCCCGATTGGAAAAACTGACATAGAGCGCCGCAATTCTTTTTCGCGCATAAATCCTCTCCTCCTTTTCAGCAACCCTTCTCAATACACTCAAACTATAACAAGCATTGGAATGAGTGTCAAGGTTACATGTCAGATAATATCACATTATTTTCGTACAAAATTTCCGTAAAAAAGCACAAAAAAATAAGTGTTTGTGCCAATTTCCCTACCAATGCATGAGCACGCACACATTGATAAATAGACACTTTACACTTATTTGTTTGCTTGACTTACTCTTTATCACTTGGTTTTTCCTGGAAGCCGCGTAGATGGTAGCTATTACGTTTTTCATCAAAGTCTTTGGCGATAACTAGTGTTTGCCGCTCCAAATCAGAAAGTTGGCCGGCTTGCTCAGCGGGTAACCAACATTCATACGGTTCCCATATCGTCATTAAGAAACGTTTAACAGCTTGAGACAATACTTCTTTGCCTTGAAAATTTTTCGCAGAGACGACGACATTAGGAAATAGTGTAGGTACAAATTGATCGTCTTCTAATTTATCTGCTTTGTTGTATATGGTTAGCGTCGGAATGTTTTCTAATTCGAGTTCTTTCATTAACTGTAAGACAGTCGCTTCATGTTGCGTGCGATCTGGTGAACTCGCATCTACCACGTGAAGTAAGATATCCATATCTTTACTTTCCTCTAAAGTCGAATGGAACGCATCGACTAATTGCGTAGGGAGTTCTTGAATGAAGCCTACAGTATCCGTCAAGGTCACTGTCAAGCCTTCCGGTAAGCGCCATTTTTTCGTTAACGGATCAAGTGTGGCAAATAATTGATCTTGTTCATACGTATCTGCTGCCGTGAGCCGATTCAAGACGGTCGATTTACCGGCATTGGTATAGCCAATCAGTCCGATTTGTACTGTCGCTTGCTGTTTTCGGCGGGAGCGTGTACGCTCTCGATGGGCTGCTACTTGCTTTAATTCCCGCTTGATTTTGGCGATTCGATCTCGAATATGACGACGATCTGTTTCTAATTTTGTCTCCCCTGGCCCTCTTGTACCAATCCCAGCACCTAGTCGAGACATCGATGTACCTTGACCTACTAAGCGAGGCAACAAATAATTTAATTGTGCTAGTTCGACTTGTAGTTTCCCTTCTTTTGATCGGGCACGGAGCGCAAAAATATCTAAAATCAACTGTACGCGATCAAGGACCAATACACCAAGCTCTTGGCTAATAATTTGTTGTTGCCGAGGTGACAATTCTTGGTTGAAAATGACCACGTCAATTTCTTCTGCATCCACCCATTGATGCAACTCTTGAAGCTTTCCCTTACCAATCAAGGATTGGCGGTCGACAGTCGCTCGTTTTTGGGTAATCGTACCAATGATTTCCCCATTTGCTGTCTTCGCGAGCTGAACCAGCTCTTGCATCGATGAATCAAATTGACGGTAGTTTTCTTCGGTTTCCACACCAACTAACATGACTTTTTCTCTACTAATCATTCGGCATTGTTCCTCCAATCTTCTAGTTTTTTCAATAAGGTTATTTTTTCTTCAGGGTGGGTCAATAAGTCAAGCCAATAAGGCGCCATACGATTACGAAACCAAGTGAGCTGACGCTTAGCGTAACGACGTGAATGCAGCTGAATGAGTGCCACAGTCTCATCAAGAGTCGCCTCCTCATGAAAATAAGGCAACCATTCTTTGTAGCCAATTCCTTGAATTGCCTGCACATTAGGAGCAGTCAAGAACCTTTTTGCCTCTTCGATTAAGCCTTGTTGGACCATCATCACCACGCGCTGGTTGATACGCTCATATAACACAGCGCGCTCTGTCGTCAAACCAATTAAAAAATAATCATACAACGCAACCGGTATTTCTTTTGGTGTGGTGATGCTATGGCCCGTCGTCAGCATCACTTCTAGTGCTCGGAGTACTTTGCGACGATTATTAAAATGAATCTGCTCGGCAGCGAGTGGGTCTCGCTCGGATAATTGTTCCCATAACTCCTGATTTGACCATTGAGCACTGCTTGCTTCTAGCTGGCGGACTTTTGCTTGTTGCTCTTGCGACAGTTTCCCTTCATTGCCTAGTTTAAAATCATATAACAACGCTTGAATATAAAGACCCGTACCGCCTACGATGATCGGTATCTTGCCTTGCTTGGTAATCGCAGCGATTGCCGCACGTCCTTCTTGTTGAAAATCTGCTACTGAATAAGACTCTTGCCACTCTCTAATGTCAATCAAATGGTGTCTAGCCTTAGCTTGCTCATCATCAGTGGCCTTTGCCGTACCAATGTCTAACCCACGATAGACCTGCAGCGAGTCGCCACTGATAATTTCTCCTTGCAATACTTGAGCTAACTCAATACTTAGGGCTGTCTTACCGACTGCTGTCGGCCCAACGATGACGATTACTTTTTGTTTTTTTTCTGGTGTTTCCATATTTGTCCTCTCAAAACATTTTTTCTAGTAGAAAAACGAAGTCGCAACATCTGACTAAAACGTCTGAGGCGACTTCGCTGGTTAGTCTATAAAGGATTAGAAAAATACGTAAACGGTTTGTCCGTTTCTTTCTTTAACTGAACCTTACGTTCGTATACCATTTCTTTGATTTTATCGGAGAATTGTTCCATTAATACGCGGCCGCCTTTAAATGTGTAGCCACCGACTTGAACGGTCTCTTCTGCTGACAACACAACTTTACGGGTCGCAATCTTTTTGAAGAATTCTTCTATAAAATAATTCGGTAAATAAAAGCTATTTTGTGCAGCAAATGATTGCAAGTAAATATAATCATCGACAGTGATATAACAATCGTCAAAAGCATCGAAACTAACGTACTTGTCCATCATCACAATTCTTTTTTCAAGAATTTCAATAATTTTTTTATTTAATAAAACAAGTGTTTCGATTTCCTTTACTTTGTGCTCCATCTCGCGACGATATTTTTCTTTTTGCTCATCATATCGTATCCGCAGATTGAATGTGAACGTGACGATTGCTGCGCCAACGAGCACACCCAATAGACCAATGAAAAAATAAGTCATAAAAAAACCTCCTCAGCCTTTGTCTTTCATTTTAGCATTATTCCCTTTTTTTTAGTATCATTTTCCGTCAAATCTTTTATTTGACCTTTATTGACCTTGTGTGTATACTTACTTTTAGATTTTCATAACTCAATGTGCTACACTGAATTTATAGAATTTAAGGAGGAGTTTTCATGAATTTAATTCCAACAGTTATCGAACAATCATCACGAGGAGAAAGAGCGTATGATATCTATTCTCGTCTATTAAAAGATCGTATCATTATGTTAAGCGGTCAAGTAACTGACGACTTAGCAAACTCCATCATTTCGCAATTACTCTTTTTAGATGCACAAGACTCTGAAAAAGACATCTACTTATACATCAATTCACCTGGTGGAAGCGTAACGGCTGGCTTAGCCATTTATGACACAATGAATTTTGTCAAAGCAGACGTTCAAACAATTGTAATGGGTATGGCTGCATCAATGGGTAGCTTTCTATTAACAGCTGGTAAAAAAGGCAAACGCTTTGCTCTACCAAACGCTGAAATTATGATCCATCAACCGCTTGGTGGTGCACAAGGTCAAGCGACAGAAATTGAGATTGCGGCTCGCCACATCTTAAAAACACGCGAACGCTTAAACAATATTTTAGCAGAACGCACTGGTCAACCGCTAGAAGTTATCGAAAAAGACACCGATCGTGACAACTTCATGACTGCTCAAGAAGCCAAAGACTACGGTTTGATTGACCAAATCTTAGTCAACAAAAAATAATCGCTATTTTTCCAAGCTACGTTATAAACGAAACAACCCACGAAAATCGATTTTCGTGGGTTGTTTGTTTTTTTTCTAGTGGCGGTCGGTTTTGATTTAAAACTTACACAACCAATTCTCTTTTAGCTTTGTACAATATTTATCCTGCAATAAGTTATTAGCTTTTTTAGTCATTATTTTTTTATCTATTATCAACTTATCATTTATGAATCTGTCTCTTATACACATCTCCGAGCCCACGAGACTCGACGTCATCTC